>Ga0067045_1030270_pt1 | contig 15979 bp, 13 predicted proteins | sample TerdegcTABiofilm_FD_59184 | JGI IMG/M metagenome (GOLD analysis project Ga0067045, IMG submission 59184) | Combined Assembly of (Gp0054472, Gp0054536) Wastewater bioreactor microbial communities from Singapore -Terephthalate degrading...
CCACTGGCGGCCGCCGGCCTTTCTGCCCCGTGAGGGGACGGGCGTGCTGTTCCTCGACGAACTCAACGCCGCCCCGCCCCTGGTCCAGGCCGCCTGCTACCAGCTCATCCTGGACCGCCGCCTGGGCGAATACGCCCTTCCCGACGGCTGGAGCGTGGTCGCGGCCGGAAACCGCGAGCAGGACCGGGCCGTGACCCACCGCATGCCCTCGGCCCTGGCCAACCGCATGGTCCACCTGGACTTCGAACCCCACCTCGAGGACTGGCTCGCCTGGGCCGAAAGCGCCGCCATCCGTCCCGAGGTCACGGCTTTCGTGCGCTTCCGGCCGGCGCTCCTGCACGACTTCGATCCCTCCCGGGCCGAACGGGCCTTCCCTTCCCCGCGCACCTGGGAGTTCGTCTCGAACATCCTGGCCGCGGGCCCCTCGCCCGAGGTGGAATACGACCTCTTCCGAGGGACCGTGGGCGAGGGCGCGGCCGCCGAATTCACCGGGTTTCTGCGCGTCTGGCGCGAGCTTCCGGACACCGAGGCGGTCCTGGCCAACCCCCGGCAGGCCCCGGTGCCCGCCGAGCCGGCCGCGGTCTACGCCATCTGCGAGGCCCTTTCCCGCAAGGCCGCCGCCGCGACCATGCCCGCCCTGGCCGATTACGCCGCCCGGCTCCCTGTGGAATTCGGGGTCCTGCTCATGCGCGACGCCCTGCGCCGGGACCGCGAAATCGCCGACACCGAGGCCTTCGCCGCCTGGGCCCGGGACAACGCCCACGTGCTGGTGTGAGGACGCCGTGAATCCGGACGAAAAAATGGCCCGGGCCAGGGCCGAGCTGGTCATGGACCATCCCTTTTTCGGCTCCCTGGCCCTCAGGATGCGCCTTGTCCCGGACCCGGCCTGCGCCGGCATGTGGACCGACGGCCGCACCCTGGGCTACCGCCCGGCCCTGGTGGACGCCCTTGGCGTGAACACGGCCGTGGGGCTTCTGGCCCACGAGATGCTGCACGTCGTGTGCGCCCACCATCTGCGCCGCCGGGGCCGCGACGAGACCCTGTGGAACCGGGCTTGCGACTACGCGGTCAACGCCATCCTTCACGAGGCCGGTTTCGCCCTTCCCGCGAATGCCCTTCTCGATCCCGGGTACGCCGGTCGCAGCGTGGACGACATCTTCGCCGCCCTGCTCCGCATCGAGGACGAAAAACGCCGGGACGGCGGCCTCGGCGACGGCGGCCAAAAGGAGGCCACGGCCGAGACCGGGCCCGGCGGCGACGGCCGGGCCGACGCCAGGGGGCAGGCCGTGAACGTCCCCTCGGCCACGGCCCAAAAACCCCAGGCCCCGCCCCCAGGCGCAAACATGGACGTCGCCCGGGGCAAAAAGGCCCCGGCGTCGGGAGACAAGAACGCCCCGGACGGCCGCACCTCCCCCGATCCCGGCATGGTCGGCGAGGTCCGCGACCATCCGGATCAAAACGGACGGCCCTCGGATCGCGATCACGAGGCCATGGACCGCGAACTGCGCATCTCCCTGGCCCAGGCCCTGCATCAGGCCGGTCGCGCCGGCGGCATGGGCGACCTGCCGGCCGGACTCGCGCGCCTGGTGGAGGAGGCCATCCGGCCCAGACTCGACTGGCGCGCGCTTCTGCGCCGGTTCCTGGAGAACAACGCGGTCAGCGACTATTCCTGGCTGCCGCCCAACCGACGCTACGCCCATATGGGCCTGATCCTCCCCTCCCTCAAAAATCAGGAGCTGCCCGACATCGTCCTGGCCATCGACAGCTCGGGCTCGGTCTCAGGCGGACTCCTGTCCCTGTTCTGCGCCGAAATCTCCTCCATCCTGGCCGACTTCGACACCAGGATCACGGTCCTTTTCTGCGACGCCGCAGTCCGCGAGGCCCTGACCTTCTCCCGGTTCGACCTGCCCCTGCGCCTCGATCCCCACGGCGGCGGGGGAACGGACTTCCGCCCGGCCTTCGCCCGGGTGGACGAACTGGGCCTGCGCCCGGCCTGCCTGGTCTACCTCACGGACATGCAGTGCGACCGCTTCCCCACCGCTCCCGACTACCCGGTGCTGTGGGCCGCCTACGGACCGGTCGGGAAACAGGAGACGCCGCCCTTCGGCGAAGTGGCGCGGATCGCGGAGTGATGGAGGAAAGAGGGATGGAATACCCTCCGGGGGCCAAAGGGGCCATGCCCCTTTGGAATCCCGCGAAGGGATTGGGGATTATGGGGAAATGCGGAGGAAATGGGTCGGGTGGAACGAGGTATGAAAGAAGGAGGGAAGGATGCGTATCGAATGGAGCATCGAGAAAAAACGCGGCAACCTGCGGCCGGTGCTGCGCTACACCGTAACCCTGGAACGCCACGAGGAGCACCTGGCCCTGCCCATGGTCCGGATCATCTCCACCATCCCGGAGCCGCCCTCGTCCTGGCAGGCCTTCTGTTATCCGGACCAGTTCGAGCGGGCCGGGGTCGAACCGGCGGGGTATTATCTTCTGGAGACCCCCAACCACAAACGCAAAACCGGCTCGGCCGAACTGCGCCTGCCCTGGCGGCCCGACAACCGCTATCCCGAGGTGGAGCGGTCCTTTGAGGCCCTGCGCGCCGCCTTCGAGGTCGAACTGGCCGCCGCGCACCACAGCGGTCCCATGTCCGAACGGGGGGAACTGGTGCTGCGTCCGGCCGTCCGCGAGGTCATCGCCCCGGCCGTGGTCGCCGAACGCCTGCTCAAAATGGCCGGATGACCGGCCCGGCCCGACGGCCCTACTTCCTGGCGTCCAGGAACTGCGACACCAGCTCGTATTTGATCGCCGGGGTCTTGGCCGCGATATAGTCGTAGAGCGTGCTGCCGCTGGCGCTCAGACTCGTCTGGAGTTCGTCGGCATCGACCGTGCCGTTTCCGTCCGCGTCCACATTGGAGAAGGAGCCGTCGCTCAGGCCCGTTTCCGTCTGGCTCAAGGCTCCATCCCCATCCGTGTCGTTGTCGGCCATGTACTTCCTGGCCGCGATCTTGGCCGCCAAGGCGTTTTTCACACTGTCATCGGTGCTGGAAAGCTGGCTGTACAGGCTGTTCATGCCCGCGATATCCGTCACGCTCATGATTCCCCCCCGGGGCTGACACGTTTTTTCGTCGCATCCCGCGTTCCGACGTCCCGAAACAGGGCGAGCCGAAAATTCCGGACTGGGCACTTTCGTCCCACCGCCAGCCATGAGCCATTTCCTTGCATGTTCCGTTCCCCTCCCGGTCGCGAGGCATACCCAGCTCGTCATGTTTTTACATTTTTTCCATCGGGATGGCCGCTCGTGGCCAATTGCCAAAGCACGATGGTGATCATTTACGTTTTCAGCGAAAGCCCATGAATAAGCCGTAATTGCATACTTTGTAAGTAAAGAATCAAAAATAATTCCCCCCCTTGACACGGAGCAAATAATTCCATAGCGGGATTTTGAAAATTAATTTCATTTGCAAGATGCGGTGGTTGCCGCCCGGCTCCGACACTCAAGCTGACAAGGAGAATAACGACATGGCCAGGAAGTCCGCCGTACCCGGCCCGGAAGACGCAGGCCGGGAGAAGGTTTCAACTCGTTGTGGGGGCAGCGGCACATGCGCTGCCGATGGTTTCTCCGGCAATGGGAAGCAGCGCGATTCCCACAGGGGACGCGTTGACGTGTCCGCGCTGACCGTGATCCCGCTTCTCGCCGCCATGCTGCTTGTTTTCTCCGCCATCGACGTCTTTGCCGCCCCGCCCCAGGCCGTAAGCAAGGTGCCCATGGTCATGGTCGGCGATCGCCTGGTCGACGCCGCGTTCAACCTCCGCGTGCTGCCGGAGGGCATGGTCATCCGCAAGAGCCTGTGGCCCATCATGGGGGACGAGATGGCCCATGCCTCCCAGGTTCTCGGATGTCCCAACGCGGTGATGAACAAGAAACCCAAGGCCCTGCCCACGTTCTTGAAAGAGCGCGGCATCACGAAGATCCTGGTCGAAAAGAACGCCAAGCCGTGCCTGTATTTCGACCTGACCTACGACAAGATCGCCGACATCGTGAAAGAGGTGCCCGGCGTCAGCATCGAATATATCGATTTCGACCAGGGCGAGGTCCCGGCCGTCAAGGATCTGGCCGCGAAGCTCGGACTTAAGGAGAAAGGGGCCGCCCTGATCGCGGCCTATGAGGCCAGGGAAGCCAAAACGAAGGCCGCGCTGCCCGCGCAGGGGCTCGGCAAGCGCGTGGTCGTCCTCTCGGGGGTGTACTCCGAGGAGGCCGGGACGAAGTTCACCCGGATCGAGGCCCCCGGGGGATATACGGATGCCTACATCCTCAAGCCCCTGGGCTGCGTCAACGTCGCGGACGTCATGATCCAGGACCCCAAGGACATCGACAAGGGGCATGTCACGATCCGCGACCTCTCCTCCCTGATCAAGGCCAACCCCGATGTCATCGCCATAACCGGCGACGCCTACGCCGTGCAAAAGACCCTCAGCGACAACATCAAGCGCCATCCGGAGCTGGCGAAGATTCCCGCGCTGCAAAACGGCGCGGTCTACAGTCTGCCGTTTTACGCCAACAACGCGGTCCTGGAGTTTCCGAACATCCTGCGGCAGTGGGCCGACGCCCTGAAGAACTGATGCCGCGCCCCGTAATGTCCTGCCCCCGCGAGAGTGAAGGTCCCCTCATGAGCCGCGGCGGGACGCCCCCGGCCCAGGAAGCGCCTGGGCCGGTGGATCCTTGCGCTGAGGACGTTTCCCGCTCACGGAACATGCCATGCAAAAGATAATGAAAGTTATATTCAAAAGCAGGTGGTTCCCGGTCGCCGTGCAGGGCGCGCTGCTGGCCGGCTACGCGGCTGTGATCTGGTTTTCCATGGGGGTCGTCGTGCCGCCAGGGGCCAAGCCGAAAGTCTTCGCCCAAACCCAGTTGGCCACGCTTCTCGTGTGGGGGATATGGCTTCCGCTGCTCATCGTCCTCACCGTGTTTTTCGGCCGCATCTGGTGCTCGGTCTGCCCGTTGGAACTGGTGCAAAAGGCGGGAAGCCGGTTTGGGAAAAAGGTCTTCCAAAAGGTGTTCTTCCTTCCGAAGGTGTTGCGCACCGGGATAACCGGAGTGCTCCTCTATTCCTTTCTGTTGTATTCGGTCATCGCCATGCGTCTCCCGCAGATACCCGGGAACCTGGCCACGCTGTTGATTTTCCTGCTTGCCTTTGCGTTTTTTTCCGGAGCCTTTTTCGGCAACCGCACCTTCTGCAATGCCTTGTGCCCGGCCTCCATGCTGCTTCGGGCCCTGGGACGCCGGGGCATGATCAGGATACGGGAAGACGTCGGCGCTCCCTCCGCCGCTTCCCGGGACGTTGAACGCCGCGTCGCGCCATGCCCAAGCCGGCTGAACCCGCGACGGCTCAAGGACTCGTCTCCGTGCATCCTGTGCGCCCAGTGCGTCAAGGCGGACCCGGCGTTGGTCCCGGTCGCGCGTGCCCTTCCCAAGGTCCCGGACGACGACTGGCGGGATTACGGGTGGCCCGTCACGGTCCTGGCCTTTTTCCTTTCCGGATTCGTCATCGAGCACATGTTCCAGGTCTGGCCGGCAGGAAACGTCTTTTTCATGACCCCGCCGGACGCCGTCAAGCACGCCCTGAATCTGCAGGCCTTTTCCGGAACGCTCGACGGCATCTGGTCCATGCTCGTGGTTCCGGGCGTCGTCTGGCTCGCGACGTGCGTCGCATACCGGTTGTTCCGGGGAGCCGGCAGTCTCCCGGACGCGCTCAAGGCCCTGTCCCTGCCGGTCATGACCATCCTTACGGGGGCCCACGTCATTCTCTCCATGGAAAAATTCTCCAAATGGAGCGTCCATTTCCAGACGGCCGTCCACACTTTCAAGGAAAGCCTCGCCACACATCCTCTCCCTGAATTCTCCATGATGTTCATGAGCGCCGTTGGAAAAGGACAGCAACCAGGGGCGGCAACGGAACCGATGCTTTTTTCAGGATCGATCATGTTCGCCGCATCGCTGCTCATGATCGTCGCCTCCATGTATTCCTGTATGGAGATGAAAAACAAAAGAAGCGGCGGTGAGTACCGCCTCGTTATGATCATGGCGCTGTTGTTCAGTATCTTCATCATTACACCGAAACTTTCAGCGCTACTCTAGACGTTTCACCAACATTGGAGGGCTCCGAAACTGGACATGCTCCAGTCGGAAACGCGGCATTGACGCCGGAATAAACCTGAAAAACGGAGGAGGGAAGATGAAGCGTCTGACGTTTGCCTTGGCGGCTCTGCTGGTCCTGGGATGCCTCGCCAGCGCCCAGGCGGCCACCGAGGTGAGAATGGTCGGCGATTTCCGTGTCTACGGCAACTGGTGGAGCAATCGCAACTTCACCGGATGGAGGAACGAATTCAAGGAGAACATCGCCGCCGGAACCCGCACCGAAGACAACTTCGGCGTCATGCAGCGGTTCCGCCTGCGCACGGACTTCGTGGCCAACGAGGCCCTAAAGTTCCGCCTGGGCATCCGCGTGAACAACCAATACTGGGGTCGCGGCACCCTGACCGCCGACGCCCCGGCCGTGGAAATCCAGGTCTATCAGGCCTTTTTGCAGTTCAAATGGCCGGACACCGACATCGAGTTCACCATCGGCCAACAGCCCCTGGCCCTGCCCCAGAGCGGCTATTGGGATGGCTCGCTGGTGTACGACGGGCCGGTCGCGGCCTTGATGATCCGCGCTCCCCTGATCCCGGACACCCTGAGCCTTATGGCCGGCTACAGCCGGTTCTACGACAACGGCCAGTGGGATGCCACCACCACCCAGGTGGGCGACGAGTTGGATCTGTTCTTTCTGGCCCTGCCCATCACCCTGGACGGATTCAGCATCACCCCATGGTCGGCTGTGGCCGTCGCCGGTCGCTCCGCCGCCTATAACAGAGATACGGCCTGGAACCTGACCAGCGCCGGTTCCAACGGCATGTGGGGCGCCTGGGCCACCCAGATGCGGGCCGACAACCTGGCCGCATACAACAGGGCCGTGGCCGGCGGCCTTGTTCCGGCCGCCGTGCGGCCGATGTACACCCAGGCCTTCGCCCAGGCCACCCAGGACATCGCCAAAAAAAGGATGTGGGAGAACAACCAGAACACATACTGGTGGCTCGGCGGGGCCGTCGAGGTCGACGCGCTTGATCCCATCAAGTTCTACGCCGACGTGATCTACGGCCAGGGGGCCATGGACGACCGCAAATCCAGCCGACGCCAAGGCTGGTTCATCGACGCGGCCATCGAATACACGGGCTGGGACGTGCTGACCCCGTCCGTGTTCGGCTGGTGGAGCAGCGGCGAGGACGGCGATTGGACCAACGGCAGCGAGCGCATGCCGTATTCGAAATCCTCCTGGAACGGCGGCGACTCGTTTCTGTTCGACGGCGACCAGGATTTCAACGCCGACGGCACCATGTACATGAATCCCGTGGGCACCTGGGGGCTTGGCGCGTCGTTGAAGAACATCTCCTTCATCGAGAAGCTGACCCACCGCCTGACCGTCGTTTACACCCGGGGCACCAACTCCTCCAAGGCCTTCCGGGCCATGAACTGGACCAACACGCTGGTCACCGCCAACCCGACCGCCGTGTACATGACCGGCGCCTGGAACCAGGCCGCCTGGTATGGCATGAACTACTATTATCCGAGCTACGGTTCGAACGGCCTGTTCGTCATGGGCCGCGACCTGACCGTGGAAGAATACGTGATCGGCGTGAACTTCGACCACAAGTACATGATCTACCAGAACCTGGCCGCCATCCTCGAGACCGGCTACGCCCACGGCTCGTTCCAGAAGAGCGTGTGGGGACCGCGCCTGGTCAACAAGGCCGCCGACGCCTGGCGCGTGGCCCTGGGCCTGCAGTACAAGTTCTAAGGATTCGCATTCCGGATATGCCAATGCCGAGGCCGGGCCCCTCGGGACCCGGCCTCAGACTGACGACAAAGCCCCTGTTTTTTCAAAACCGGGGCAACGCAGCGGCCTTCCTCGCCATCGCCCCGTCATTCCATTCCTTGCTCCAGTATCCTCTCCACCTCCTCCAGGGTCAGGTCCACAGGATTGCCGCGCATGCTGCTGGCCCGAAGCCCCTTGGCCGCGATGCCCGGCACGTCCGCCCGGGTCATCCCGAACCGGGACAACGGCGGCGTCCCCAGCCGCCCGCAGACGTCCTTCACCCAGGCCACCCCGGCGGCGATGGCCGCCGTGTCATCCCCGTCTCCCACGCCGCCGGTCAGGATGCGCCCGGCTTCGGCAAAGGCCGCAAGGGACGGCGATCCCGGATCGCGCTCAAAAAGCGCCCGGACATTGGCCTCCATGACCAGGGGCAAAAGCCTGGCGCACACGAATCCGTGCGGCGCGGAAAATTCCCCGCCAAGGGGCGCGGCCAGCCCGTGCACCGCCCCGAGTTTGGCGTTGGCCAGGGCCAGGCCGCTGAAAAGCGCGGCCAGGGCCATGTCCTCCCGGGCCGCCGCGTCCGAGCCGTCCAGATAGGCCCGCTCAAGCGACCTGGCCGCGCGCGAAAGCCCCTCCCGGCATAGGGCGTCGGTCATGGGGTTCTTGCCCCGGGACACGAAGGCCTCGATGAGCTGGGTCAGGGCGTCGAGGCCGGTCGCCGCCGTGACCGCCGGCGGCGTCCCGTGGGTCAACTCCGGATCCACCAGGGCCACGTCAGGAAACATGGCCGCCGCGCGCAGGCTGACCTTGACCTTGTGCTCCGGCGACACCAGGACCGCGTTGGCCGTGGCCTCGGCCCCGGTGCCGGCCGTGGTCGGCGCGGCCATATGCGGCAGGGGCGCGTGGCGCAGCGGCATCCCCCGCCCCACCACCTCCAGATAGTCGTAGGGGTCCCCGGGATTGGCGGCCAGGGCGGCCACGGCCTTGCCCGCGTCCATGACGCTGCCCCCGCCCACGGACACCACCGCCGCGCATCCCGCCTCCCGGGCCAGATCCGCGCCCTCGGCCGCCACAGCCACCGTGGGTTCCCCCAAAACCGCATAAGGCACGACGACAATCCCAGCCCCGGCCAGGCCGTCCCTGATCCGGCGCAGCCTCTCCGGATGCGCCCCGGTCACCAGCATGACCCGGTCCCCGAACCCGGCCGCGATGCCCGCAAGCTCCGACGCCACACCGGGACCGAACACGATGCGCCCCGGTCCCGAAAACGAAAACCGCATATCCCGCTCCTTTTGCCGCCCGGCTTGCGCCCAAGGCCCGAAAACGGCACAACCGCCGCGAGACCATGAACCACAACGACGTCATCATCCTGGGGGCCGGGGCCTCGGGCCTTTTGTGCGCCGCCCTGTGCGCGGCCAAAGGCCTGTCCACCCTGGTCCTGGACCACGCCGCACGGCCGGCGGCCAAGGTCCGCATAAGCGGCGGCGGCCGCTGCAACCTGACCAATCTCTCGGCCTCGCCTGCGGACTACGTCTGCCAAAACCCCCATTTCGTCAAATCCGCCCTGGCCCGGTTCACCCCGGCCGACATCCTGGCCGTGGTCCACGCCGGGGGCCTGGCCACCGCCCAGGAAGACCACGGCAAGATATTCTGCCGCCAGGGGGCCTCGGCCGTGGCCGACCTGCTCGTCCACAACGCCCGGACCGCCGGGGCGGCCATCCGCACCCGGACCGCCATCCACGAGGTTCGCCACGAGTCCGGCCGCTTCCTCGTGCACACCCCGACCGGCCCCGAGTCCTGCTCCAGGCTGGTGGTGGCCACCGGCGGCCTGTCCTGGCCGCGCCTGGGGGCCTCGGACCTGGGACACCGCATCGCGGGGCGGTTCGGCATCCCGGTCGTGGCCACCCGGCCCGGGCTGGTGCCCCTTCTGGCCCCGGCCGGGCTTTCCCCCTTCTGCGCCTCCCTGGCCGGCACCGCCCTGCCCGTGACCATCGCCACCGCCGGACCCACCATCGCCGGCGACCTGCTCTTCACCCACAAGGGCATCTCCGGACCGGCCGTGCTCGACGCCTCCCTGCACTGGTCCCCTTCCCAGACCCTGGCCATCGACCTGTCCCCGGACCGCGACCTCGCGGCCATCCCGGACCGCCATCCGCGCCTGGACGTCAAAAACGCCCTGGCCCGCTTCGTCCCCGCGCGCCTGGCAGCCGCCCTGTGCGCCCTGCACTCCCTCTCCGGGCCGGTCGCCGCCATCCCCCGCAAGCACCTGCTCTCCATCCTTTCATCCCTGCACGCCTTCCCTTTCACGCCCGCCGGCACCGAGGGCTACGCCAAGGCCGAGGTCACCCTGGGAGGCGTGGACACCGCCCACATCTCCTCCAAAACCATGCAGGCCCGCGCCCTGCCCGCCCTGTCCCTCATCGGCGAGACCCTGGACGTCACCGGCCGCCTGGGAGGCCTGAACCTCCACTGGGCCTTCGCCTCGGCCCACGCCGCCGCCGAGGCGGCCTGACCCCCGAAACCAGGACGTCCCCCGGACCTTACCCCGACGTCCGTCATCCAACACCCGGGTTTTCCTCCCGGACCATCCACCGTGCCGGACCCTTTTCATTCATTCGCCAATGTTTATAAAAAAACTTATTGACTATCATTTTTTAATACATCAGATATAGCTTAACTGATTTGCCTTTCGGCAGCCCGGCCCCGACAAGACGCGGACGGCCGGCCGCGAACCTCACAAGATGGCTGCCCAAGCAGCCGGAGGAAGACATCATGGCCCAGAACGATTCTTCAAAGCCTCAGGACACGGCGTCCACGGGCGTCCCCATCGTCTTCGGCCCGCTCGGAGGATTCGCGCCGGAAAAGGTCTTTGTCCATTTCCTGGGCGGAGGAAAGCCCGGGGTGAAAGGGCAGTACTACAATAAGACAACCAATAAAATGACCGATCTGATCCGGGACACCCCCTATTCCCTGGCCGAGCTCACCAGTCCGGTCTCCGTGGGCGGGGGGGCTCCGGCCAATATCCCGGCGGTCTTCATCACCTCGTACGTTTCAGGCCGCATCTACATCAGCCTCAACGCCCCCCTGGACGGTCTCGGCTGCTGCTACCAGCCAGCCTCGGCGGACCCCAACGACCCCAACTATCTCATCCGGTACCAGTATATCGAACCGACCGTCGACGCCGGGGGCATGCACGTCAACATGTCCTACATCGATTGCCTCGCGATCGGCCTGATCCTGATGGCCGTGAACGCCCCGCACGCCAGAAACAGCCCGTTGGATACCCGGGTCAATACGACACAGCTTGTCACGGCGGCCGCGAATGCGGCGACTCCGGCCCTGGCCAACGTCGTTCCCTCTCCACAAGCGATACTTCCCTCGCCCAAGTTCGCCAGGGTGCTTCCGCCCATGGCCTTCCATGACGCGAACAATCCGAATCCCCTGTATCATGATTGGACCTCTTACCTGAAAACGGCCCTGCAAAGACTACCGATCCACATCCAGGGATGCTTCGCCGGATCGCAGGCCGGAGGAATCCCGCAAAGGGAGCGGTTGACCTCGCAGGGATACGATTACATGGCCATCGTCGACGCAAGCGGCAACGTGACCATGACCGCGCAAAAGGGGTCGGGCAAGGCCAACTCCACATGCGGGGGAATCAAGGGCGACGGCATCGGGGACCAAAGCACCATCACCCTCACCTTTAAGGAACTCAACGCCACGAACGGCATTTACGGATGCGACCCGGGGTATACCTGGTCCTATGTCGATCCCAAGGGAAACAAACAAACCGGCACCACGTCCGCGATCACCAACGACGTGTTCGGGTGGGTGGTCGGCGATCTGCTGGCCGGGCTCAATTTCGGGTTCCCGGGAAGCTCCGTCTCCTTCAACGGCACCCCCATCAGCCTGCTTCCCAGCACGAAATGGTGGGGAGGCACGATGCCGGACGGGACCGTCATCGACCCGGCGAACACCCCGGCGGGGAGGAAGCTGATGTTTCAAAACGCGCAGCCGGGCCAGCCGTCGAACTACAACACCTATGCGGGCAGCCTCCAGGACAAGGCCACGGCCTACGGCTTTTCCCTGCAGGATCGACTGGGGCAGGTGCTCATGGAATTCGACCCGGCGATCGATCCGAACAGCTATCTCATGATCGAACTCAACGTCGACCAGTAGGCGTCCACGCGAACTCCATCCCCAACCGACCCTTTCCATTCCGGCCCGCCTGCCCGGCCGGGGGGGACCGGGGGGAATCATTCCCCCCGGGCGGGGTCCGGGGCGGCAGCCCCGGTTACGCCAGGTCCGGGGCGGCAGCCCCGGGGCCTTTCCCGGAACGCCAGTCCCGGTTCAGAGGAAGCGTTGCGGCACGTCGGTAATGACGCCGGCGGCCGGTGGGCAGGTCCTGGCCGTGGCCGGGTCGTTTATGGTCCACAGGGTGACGCGCAGGCCCGCGTCGAGAAGCGATCGGACCACGGCGGGCGGGGCGATGGAGTGGCAGGGGTGGCAAGCGGCCGCATCGAGAAGGCGAAGGCGGTTGCGCAGGTCGCGAGGGAGGCGGCGTTCGAAGAGGGCGGCCCGGGGGACCTCCGGATCGATGGCGGCGGCCTGGGCGAGGTAGTGTTTGTTGAAGGAGGACACGAGCACGAGGTCGCGGGTTTCGGTCCGGCGCACCAGGGACAGGACCGCTGGGGTGATCGCGTCGTGGCCGGGACGGCCGGCGTGGTCCTTGATCTCGACGTTGATGGGGAAATCATGGCTGCGGCAGAACGCCAGAACCTCGGCCAGGGTGGGGACGGGCGTTCCGGAAAAGCCTGAAAGGTCGACCGGGGGAACATCCCCGGCGGCGATGGTCTTGAAGGGGTCCTTGGCGGCGAACCAGGAACCGGCGTCGAGGGAGCGCAGTTCGGCCAGGGTGAAGGCGTCGACATGCTCCCTGGCCCGCCGGGCCAGGGGCGAGGCGGCGATGTTCGTGGTCCGGCGGAGGGTGTCGTCATGGAAGACCACGAGATGGCCGTCGGCGGTCAGGCGCACGTCGATTTCCACGAAGTGCGCGCCCAGGTCATGGGCCTTTTCGATGGCCGGAAGGGTGTTTTCCGGGGCCAGGGAGCGGGCCCCCCGGTGCGCGCCGACGGGCCGCGACGCGGGAAGATGGTCGAAGAACACGGATCAGGATTCCTTGGAGCTGAAGGTGAGGTTGCAAAGCGCCAGGCAGGAGGTGCCGACGATGAGCAAAAGGGAAATGGCGTTTATGACCGGCGTGCTGCCGTCGCGGACCTGGAGGTAGAGGTTGATGGGCAGGGTGGGCTGCGAGCCGACGAGGAAAAGCGTGGTGTTGAAGTTCTCGAAGCTCATGAGGAAGGCCACGGCCCCGGCCCCGATGATGGCGGGGCGCAGATAGGGCAGGATGATCAGCCGCACCACCCCCAGGCGGGTGGCCCCGAGGTTGAGGGCCGCCTCCTCCAGGGAGCGGTCGAATTTGCGCAGGCGCGCCGCGACCACCAGGGCCACGAAGGTGGTGATGAACGAGAACTGGCCCAGGACCACCAACCAGAAACTGGGACGGAAGACGGCCAGGTCGAGGCCCAGGTATGTTTCCGCGAAGGCTCCGGCGGTGGTGGCGGCCAAAAGCTGGGAGACGCCCAGGATGACCCCGGGGATGACCAGGGGGGCGAGCATCAGGAAATAGAGCGGGCCCTTGCCGGGGAAGCGTTCCCGCTCGAAGGTGAAGGCGGCGCAGGTGCCGACCACCACGGACAGGGCGGAGACGGCGAGAGCGGTCTCGATGCTGACCAGGATGGAGCGCAGATTCTGGGCGTCGTGGAAGATGCCCACCCGTTTGGGGCCGGGGGAGAAAAACCAGTCCAGGGTGAAGCCGTTCCAGGGCAGGGAGGGGAAATCGGAGTCGTTGAAGGCCAGAACGCAGGTGACCAGAAGGGGCGCGAAAAGAAAGACGAAGTAGAGGATCACGAAGACGCGGAAGGACCATATATAGGTCCTGGAATTGGGCAGGGAACGGATCACGAGGCCACCTCCCCGAGCTTCTGGCGGCTTATCCGCAGGCCGGCCCAGATGATCAGGGAACTGAGGACCAGAAGCAGGAACCCGAAGGCCGCGCCCTGGTTCCAGTTGAAGCTGGCGATGAACTGGTTGTATATCTGCTCGGTGAACCACAGGGAGTTCTTGCCGCCCATGAGGTTGGGGGTCAGGTAGTTGCCGAGCGAGAGCATGAACACCACGATGGCCCCGGAGGTGATGCCGGGCTTGCAGTGGGGCAGGATGATCTCCCGCCAGATGCTCCAGGTGGAGCCGCCCAGGTCGCAGGCGGCCTCGATGAGGCTGTCGTCGAGGCTGTCCATGACCGAAATCACGGGCACGACCATAAACAGCATGGAGGTGTACACCAGGCCCATGACCATGGCCGCGTCGGTGTAGAGCATCCGGATCGGGGCGTCCACCAGTCCGATTTTTTTGAGCAGGAAGTTGACCACCCCGGATTCGCGCAGAAGGATCATCCAGCCGTAGACCCGCACCAGTTCGCTGACCCAGAACGGCAGAAGCACGAGCGTCAAAAGCGCGCCCCTGAACCTGGGCCTGACCACCTTGACGATGTAGAAGGCCACGGGCATGGCCAGGACAAAGGTGAAAAAGGTGGTGATGACCGAATAGACGGCCGTGCGCACGAAGGTCAGCCAGTAGATGGGCTCGGTGAAAAACGTGACGTAGTTTCGCAGGGAAAATCCCATTTTCCCGTATTCGTCCTTGGCCCGAAAGCTCATGACCAGAAGGTCCAGGTGGGGCAGGACGATCAAAAGCGCCAGCCACATGAGCACCGGGGCGAGGAATATCCACAGGATCAGGCGGGAGCGCCTCACGGCCGGGGCTCCTCCGGGGCGTCCGGGACGGTCCCCTCGGCCGGGAAACAGACGCCGGATTCGGGATGCCAGCCCACGCTGATGTTTTGCCCGGGTTCGATGTGGTCGAAGCGGCGGTTCTGGGGCAGGGCCACCAGAAGTTCGCGGCCGCCCGGGGTGGCCGTGAGCAGCCGGCTGTTGGCCCCGTCGAAGAGCACGGTCCGCACGGCGACCGTGAAGGCGTTCAGGCCCTCGGTTTCGCGGGGCTCGATGCGCATGGCCTCGGGCCGCAGGAACAGGTCGGCCCTGGAGCCGGGCGTCAGGGCGGCCCCGGCGCGGACGGCGAACACGAGGCCCTCGTCGGTGCGGATGACCGCGCGCCGCGCGTCGGAAGTTTCCACCCGGCCGGGCCAGACGTTGTTTTCGCCCACGAACCGGGCCACGAAGGGCGTTTCCGGGGAGCGGTAGAGGTCCTGGGGGGAGCCCGTCTGCTCGAAGCGGCCCTTGTTCATGACCGCCACGGCGTCGGACATGACCAGGGCCTCGGACTGGTCGTGGGTGATATAGACAAAGGTGGTGCCGACCTTGGCCTGGAGCTTCTTGAGTTCCACCTTCATCTGCTCGCGCAGCTTGAGGTCGAGCGCGCCCAGGGGCTCGTCCAGAAGCAGCACCAGGGGTTCCAGGACCAGGCACCGGGCTATGGCCACGCGCTGCCTCTGGCCTCCCGAGAGCTGGTCCACGCGCTTGTCCCCGTAGCCGGGCAGCCCCACGCGATCGAGAATGTCCCCGGTGCGCCGGGCGATTTCCTTCGCGTCCACCTTGCGGCGCTTCAGGCCGAAGGCGATGTTCCCGGCCACGGTCATCATGGGGAAAAGGGCCAGATGCTGGAAGACCAGGTTGGCCGGGCGGCGGTTGGGCGGCACCCCGCGCATGTCCCGGCCCCGGATGGCGATGGTCCCGGAATCGGGTTCCTCGAATCCGGCCACCATGCGCAGAAGCGTGGTCTTGCCGCACCCCGAGGGCCCCAGGATGGAAAAGAAGGAGCCGGCGGGCACGTCGAAGGTGACGTCGTCCACGGCCCGGAACGTGCCGAAGGTCTTGGTGCAGCGGGTAACGCGCAGGTCGATGTCCATGGGGCCACGTCGCTGGGGAAAAGGGGGGCGGCGAACGGCCCGCGGCCGTTTCGGGCCGCCTCGCCCGGGTGAACGCCCGGCCCGGCGCGTC
>Ga0067045_1030266_pt1 | contig 15978 bp, 14 predicted proteins | sample TerdegcTABiofilm_FD_59184 | JGI IMG/M metagenome (GOLD analysis project Ga0067045, IMG submission 59184) | Combined Assembly of (Gp0054472, Gp0054536) Wastewater bioreactor microbial communities from Singapore -Terephthalate degrading...
GCCGCCGCCCGCACCCTGGCGTCGCAACGGTCGCTCATGCTCGGCCTGGTGCTGCCGCGCAGTGTCAGTTCCTTCTTCAGTGACCCGTATTTTCCCCGGCTCACTCAGGGAATTGCTCAGGCGTGCAATCATTTCAACTACTCGCTCGCCCTCTTTCTGGTCGGCAGCGCGGAGGATGAGGCTAAAATTTTCCCGCGCATCTCGCGGCGCGGGATGCTGGACGGCGTCCTGCTCCAGTCCGGGCAGATTGGTGATCAGCTGATGGACCGCTTGCTGGCTTCCAACATCCCTCTGGTTGTCATCGGCCGGCCCTTCCATGCCGACGGGGTGAGTTTTGTGGATGTGGATAATGTCAATGCGGCTTACAACGCCGTCAGTCATCTGATTCGGCTGGGATACCAGCGGATTGCCACGATCGCCGGTACCGGCAACTCCACCGTGAGCATTGACCGCAAAGAAGGCTATGCCCGCGCGCTTCTCGAGCGGGGCAGAAAACTTGATCCTGCACTGATCGCCGAAGGCGATTACACCGAGGCAGGGGGGTATTACGCCATGCAGGCCTTGCTACCAGCCCGCCCGGATGCGGTTTTTGCTGCCTCGGATGCGATGGCGGTTGGCGGAATGCGCGCCATCCGCGAAGCGGGGCTGCGCATTCCCGAAGATATTGCCGTGGTTGGTTTTGACGATTTGCCAATGGCAGCCTCGGCTACACCGCCGTTGACCACCGTGCGTCAGCCGATTGCTCCATTGGGTTTCAAGGCAGTGGAGGTGCTGCTCGATCTGATCGAAAATGGGGTGCAACCGCCCCGCCGAATCATCATGGATACCGAACTGGTGATTCGCGATTCCTGCGGCGCATTAAAACGCCGCGTTGTACAGGGATGAAAAATTTTACGTAATTTTGGGAGCGCTCCCAAAATAATTTGATCTTTCCTAAAAATTTTAAAGGAGGTGATCATCCTGGAGGAGATGGATGCGAAGAAGCCCGACCCAACACCGCTCAAAAAATCCTGTAACCCTTGTTTTTCCTGAAGAAAGGAGAAAGTAACCATGCGTAAGTTTGCTTTGTATCTATTCACGGGGCTGATTCTGGCCAGCCTGCTGCTGGCTGCCTGCGGTCCCACTTCCACACCCACTCCCGAAACCATTATCCAGACGGTTGAAGTGGAAAAGAGAGTGGTGGAAACCCAGATTGTCGAGGTGGTGGCCACCCCAGAACCGGGTCCAACCAGCTATCCGCGCAACGAAACGCTCTACGTCAGTGGCGCGGCCTGGGGGCCGGCCTCTACCTGGAATCCCTTCCAGCCGGGCATGCTGGCCAACACCACCGGTACAATCGGTTTTCTCTACGAATTCCTCTTCAATTACGATCCGTTGACCGACAAATTCATCCCCTGGCTGGCAGAAAAAGGGGAGTGGACCAACCCCACCACCTATGCCCTTACCCTGCGCAAGGGCTTGACCTGGAGCGATGGCAAACCCCTGACGGCCGAGGATGTCAAATTCACTCTCGAACTCGGCAAGAGGTTTCCAGCCCTGTGGTTCTCGCCGGTCTGGACGAACACCGGGCTCACCGACGTCAAGGTGGTCAATGAAACCAGCCTGACCCTGACCTTCAAAGATCCGCTTTATCAGGAATGGGATAACTACCTCTTCAACCTGCCGATTGTCCCCAAACACCTGTGGGAAGGCCGCAGTGAGGAAGAAGTCACCACCGGCGCGAACGAAAAACCGGTAGGCTCCGGTGCTTACATGTACCTCACCCATGCCGAGGACCGCAACGTTTGGGTGCGGAACGAAAACTGGTGGGGAATTTCCATCTTCGGCAAACCGGCACCCAAGTACATTGTGGATATTCGCACCTCCAGCAATAATGTTGCCCTTGGCATGGTCGTCAAAGGCGAACTGGATCTGAGCAACAACTTCCTGCCCGGCATTGCCACGCTTGCCGAGAAGGGTTATGTCAAGACTTTCTATGAAAAACCGCCCTACATGCTTTCGGCCAACACGGCGGTGCTGTTCCTGAACACTACCAAGAAGCCGATGGATGATGCCAAATTCCGCCGCGCCCTGGCTTTTGCCATTGATGTTCCCTCCATCGTCAATGTAGCGTATGCCAATCTGGTCAAGGCTGCCAGCCCCTCCGGTCTGTTGCCGACCATGAGCAAATACGAGGATGCCGAAGTGATTGCCCGACTGGGCTACACTTTTGATACCGCCAAAGCCAGGCAAATGCTCGCAGATGCCGGTTATCGGGATGTCAACGGCGATGGCTTTGTGGAGGCGCCGGATGGTTCGGAAATCAAGCTGCAGGTAACCTGCCCGAACGGTTGGACGGACTGGATGGCGGCGATTGACATCATTGCTTCCAGTGCCCAGTCGGCCGGTATTAATATTCAGGCAGCCTATCCGGATTACGGCGCTTGGAACACTGCCTTGCAGGGTGCCACCTTTGACATGACGCTCAACAACTGGGCGCAGATGAGCAATACCCCCTGGACCCTGTACAACCTGCTCTTCCGCCATCCGATTCAGGAGCAAATGCAGTCCGGTAACTTCGGGCGCTACGCCAATCAGGAAATGTTCGATCTGGTGGATGCTCTGGCGCGTGTCCCAACCAGCGACGAAGCGGGAATGAAGGAAGCCACCAGCAAGATTCAGGAACTGATGCTCTCCGAAATGCCGATGATCCCGCTGTGGTACAACGGATTGTGGGCGCAGTGGACTGAATCAGCCTGGACGAACTGGCCCAGCGAGAAGAATCCGGTCTCGCTGCCTTCCACCTGGTCCGGTTACTGGCAGATGGGTGGTTTGCAGACTCTCATCAACCTGAAGCCGATTTCACCCTAGGCGCTGATCTGCCGATGCCGCCTCTTTCCGCAAGGGGGAGGCGGCATCCCTTCTCCTTTGCGGAATTAAAGTTTGTAAGAAACTGAGAGTAGAGAAAAAGACCAGCAGGAGATTTTCATGCGGCGTTATCTGATTCGGAAAATGGTGATTTATGCGCTGACGTTTTTTCTGGCTGTGACCGTTGACTGGTTGATTCCGCGCTTTATGCCGGGCGACCCGATCCGCAACATGCTGACGCGGGTTTCGGTTGCCTCCAACGCAACTGCTATTCAAATGATGTACGATTACTACGCCCGTTTGTTTGGGTTGGATTTACCCCTCTGGCAGCAATACCTCAACTTTTGGAAAGCCCTTTTTCAGGGCGATTTGGGCATCAGTACGTATCTGTTCCCAACGCCGGTGGTGGATGTGCTCAAACGGGCTGTGCCTTACGATGTCTTTTTGCTGGTGCCTGCCGTCCTTTTGGGATGGTACACCGGCAACAAGTTTGGGGCTTTTGCTGCGCGTTCCAAACGTCTGGATAATTTCGTCCTTCCAATCAGTTACATCCTGACTGCCACGCCTTACATGTGGCTGGGCATTCTGATGGCGTGGTTTTTTGGGATTGTGGTCGGCATCTTCCCCGTTGCGGGAGCCTACTCCTTCTCGTTACGGCCTACCTGGTCAGTGACTTTCCTGCTGGACCTGCTTCATCACTGGTTCCTGCCTTTCGCCTCATTATTTATCATCGAGTTTGGCGGCTGGGCAATTGGGATGCGCAATATGATCATCTACGAACTGGAAGCCGAGTACTCGCGTTACCTGAATGCGCTGGGTGCTCCAAAAAGTCTGGTCCGGAAATATGCTTTTGACAACGCCATCCTGCCCCAAATTACTGGTTTAGCCCTCAAATTGGGGGTCATCGTTGCCGGAGCCCTGGTGACCGAAGTGGTGTTTTCCTATCCGGGTATCGGCTATCTTCTGCTGGCAGCGATCCAGAATCAGGATTATTTTCTGATTCAGGGTTGTTTTCTCTTCATCGTGTTGGGTGTTTTGATTGCCAATTTTGTCATTGATCTGGTTTATCTGGTGGTTGACCCGCGTACAAGAAGGGGAATGGTGGGAGAATCGGCATGAAGAAGCGCAGTGAAGTTCTTTATTTCACCTTACGCAATAAAAAACTGCTGATCGGGAGCGGAATCATCCTTTTCTTTTTGATTCTGGCACTGATCGGACCCACTTTTACGAAGTACAAGCCTTTGGAATATGCCAGCCCGCGCGGTGCCGAGCCACCTTCGACCCATTTCTGGATGGGCACAACCTTTTTCGGGCAGGATGTTTTTTCGCAATTTGTGAACGGCCTGCGGGCTACTTTTGTGGTCGGTCTGCTCGGCGGCGGGCTTGGCACGCTGGTGGGGATGCTGATCGGGTTCACGGCCGGATACCGCGGGGGCATTGTGGATGAAATCCTTAACGCCTTCACCAACATTGTGCTGGTGATTCCCACGCTGGCCGTTCTGTTGATTATTGCGGCGTATTTACAGGTGCGCAGCCTGCTCATGGAATGTCTGTTCATTGGACTGACCGCCTGGCCGTGGGTTGCCCGCGCCATCCGCGCTCAAACCTTTTCGCTGCGCACGCGGGAGTTTGTGGATCTGGCGAAACTGAGCGGCATGAAACCGCTCCGGATCATTCGTGATGAGATTGCCCCCAATATGATGTCTTACCTCGTTCTGGTTTTCATTTTGCAGTTTGGCGGGGCCATTCTCACCGCCGCAACCCTGGATTTTATTGGATTGGGACCGACCAATACCATTTCGCTGGGATTGATGATGCAATACGCCGTCCTGTGGGGGGCATTACCGTTTGGAATGTGGTGGTGGTTTGTGCCGCCGGGGCTGGCCATCACGGCGATTGTCGGCGCGCTTTATAGCATGAATGTTGGGCTGGATGAAATTTTTAACCCGAAACTTCGCGAGATTTGAACCATGGCTTTAAAAGTTGAGAACCTGACCGTATATTACCAGACCCTGCGGGGCGATGTACGCGCCCTGGAACATGCCAGTTTTCAGCTGGCAGATGGCGAAATCATGGGGCTGGCGGGTGAATCGGGCTGCGGAAAGACGACTTTGGGCCACAGCCTGATTGTGCTCTTCCCACCGATGAAATACATCAGCGGGCGGGTGGAGGTGGACGGCGAGGAAATTCCGATTTGGGATGCCGAAGGAATGAATACCCACCGGTTTCGCAAAATCTCCCTGATTCCCCAGTATGCCATGAACGCCATGAACCCGATTCGTAAAATCGGCGTTATGATCCGCGAACTGCTCGAATCGCGCGGGGTTCACTACAAGGACATTCTGCCCGAATTGAAACGACGGCTTGATCTGGTGGCTTTGCCGCATGAAGTGTTGAAGATGTACCCAATTGAACTTTCGGGAGGGATGAAACAGCGCATGGTGATGGTAATTTCCTCATTGCTCAACCCCTCGCTGTTGATTGCCGATGAGATCACCTCCGCGCTGGATGTGGCTACCCAGAAAGCGGTGGCAGAGATGCTGGTGGAATTTCGAGACCGGGAGTTTGTCAAAAACCTGATCGTGATTACCCACGATATATCCATTCTGTATCAGATCGCCGACAGTATCTTGATCATGTACGCCGGTGTGCTGGCTGAAAAAGCCCCCACCCGATCCATTATCGAGTCGCCCCGTCATCCATATACCCGGCTGTTGATCTCGGCCTTGCCGGAGGTGGGGGTGCGCTTTGCCGAAAAGCGTTTGCAGGGCATTCCTGGTAATCCTCCCTTGCTCTTGAATCCGCCGACGGGCTGCCGTTTCCGGGAACGCTGCCCGCTGGCTTACGAACGCTGTCTGGAAGAACCACCCTTTATTGAAGTTGAGAGGGATCATTTTGTTGCCTGCTGGAAGGAGTACGAGAATCATGCTCAGGCTGGATAAGGTTTCCAAGATTTATCGGGTTGGGGCGTTCGGGGGCCGAGCGCTGCTGGCTGTGAACAAAGTGAGTTTTGAAGTTCACAAAGGCCAGGTGGTTTCGTTGATTGGGGAAAGCGGCAGCGGAAAAAGCACCATTGGTAAAATGATTTTGCGTTTATTGAATGCCAGCGAAGGAAAAATTTTCTATAACGGTGAAGATATTGCCGGTTTTGAGGGCGAAGCCTTGAAAAATTATTACCGGCAGGTACAGGGTGTCTTTCAGGATCCGTTCAGTTCGTATAATCCGATCTTCAAAGCCGACCGGATTTTTAAAGTCGTGCATGAAGAATTCTTCCCGCAAGTATCTGACGCCGAATGGGGGGAGCGGGTTGAGAAGGCGCTTTCTTCGGTAGGTTTAAATCCGGCGCATGTGTTGAATAAATATCCTCACCAGCTCAGCGGCGGGCAATTGCAGCGTTTTTTGATTGCGCGGGCTTTGTTGCTGAACATTTCGTTTCTGGTGGCGGATGAAATCATCAGCATGCTGGATGCTTCGACGCGGATTGATGTGCTGAACCTGCTGGCAGACCTCAAAGCTTATGGTCTGTCGATCCTGTTCATCACCCACGATCTTTCACTGGCCTATTACATCAGCGAACGGGCGGTCATTCTATATAAAGGCAACATTGTTGAACAGGGTGCAGTGGAAAAGATTTTCAACACCCCTCTGCATCCCTACACCCGCATGTTGATGGAATCGGTGCCAAGGCTGGACCGTAAATGGGAAAAAGAGATTACGCTGGTAGAGCGGGATGTGGAAAATTTACGGCGCGGATGCCCGTATTATCATCGCTGCCCGGTGGCGGAGAAGCGCTGTGCGGTTGATCAACCGCCGCTGGTTGAGGTAGATGAGGACCACTGGGTGGCCTGTGTGCACTATGAGAGCGGTGCAGATTTGGTGAAGCCGCTTTCCCTTGCCGGGCAGGATACTCGCACAGTGGTTTGAGGCTGGTACGATACAAAAACATTTTTTTCGTATAGATAAACTCAAACCTCTCTGAAACGGGGGTGGTAGCGCACAACGCCGCTTATGCCCTTCAGCGCGTTCTCACGCAATTCCAGCACCATGAACACTTCTTCCGGAACCTGGATTTCCCACTGAATGCCGTAAGGTTTGGCGGGTTTGAAACCAAAACGCGGGTAGTAGTGGGGGTGACCCACCACAAAAATCGTCTCATGCCCGGCCGCTTTCAACGCATTGAGAGCATAACGGATTAATGCCGATCCGATTCCCTGATTGTGGAATTCGGGCAGAACGGCCATCGGGCCAAGGCCTACCGCCGTCCACTGCTGTTCGCCGTTTGCGACGGTTATCGGCGAGAAGAGGATATGCCCGACGATTTTCTCATCCACTTCTGCGACTACCGACAATATCACTGCTCCGTTGCGGCGCAGGGCTTCCACCAGTTGGGCTTCATTTTCACGCTCAAATGCCAGTTGATTGAGCCGATAAATGGCGGGAATATCTTCGGGTGTTTCAGGCCGAATGGTCAGCTTCATGGGCAGCAACCTCCGGTTCGGCGGGGGTATCTATCGTTCACCTCGACTCTGCCTGCTTTTTGAGGCGAAGCAGCGAGGCTTCCAGCGATTTTTCGAGGAAGTGTTTGTCGAACAGGCGCATCAGGCGGGTGAGCCACCCCGAAAGTGATTCCGCAGTGGTGACGAGGGTGTCGTTGCCGCGCGCTTCAATGCTCCAGTTGTGAATGGCTGTCATCCCGGGGGCTGTCCCTGTCCAGCCGATCCGAAGGGGCGGCTGGACGGTGTGCAGGCGGGAGGTGATGTTTAACCCTTGCGCTTTCCAATGAAAAGTTGTACCTTCCCTCAGGTCGCCGTCCAGTTTTGCAAAGGTAATATCAGGCTGCCAGTCAGGCCAGTTCCCGATATCGGTTAGAACCTGCCAGACTACCTCCACAGGGGCGTGGATGAGCATTTCACGACGGGCAAAGGCGGGGGCGGATTTATTGATTTCCATTTTACTGTCTCCACAAGATCATCAAAATTTTATTGAGAATATAAATCGAACCGAAGGCAACCGTCAGATTCGTCTTACCCATGCTGTACAATGCCCAACCGCTCAGGCCAAAAATTACCAGTTCCGCTAAAAAGAGCCAGGGTTCGGAAAGCCTCAGCGAAGATTTAGGTGCCAGAAAAGTTCCCCAAACCACCGCGAAAAGGAAGGGGCTGCCCAATCCGAGCAGGAATTTCATCAGCGGCGTTTGACCTGTTTTGAACCCCCAAAAGCCCAAGATGATCAGAATACAAATTTCAAGCAGAAAACGAACAGACAGGTTAACCATTTTGAACAGTTCCATGAGGAGCCTCCGAAACTTTGGGATTTCTAATTTCCACCGAGAGGATTTGTAAATTCAAGTTGTGAATACGAAACAGCACCCCCAGCAAGGCAGCCTGATCGGGCAATTCGCCATCCAGAAGAGTATTGCCGTCCATTTCTTCCGTGAGGGAAAGTTCGGGTAACCACGAAGCAAGCCCGCGGTCTACTTTGCCTTGCAGGCGGATATGGTATGAGATGAGAGATCGTTCGTTGTTCATGACCTGAATCATACATGGAAAAATCGCGATTGCTATCCTCCAATGGGAGTATATCACGGGGGTATATGCAAATTCGAGAAAATACCTCCATGGGGGGATGGCAGTGTTGATCTGATTTTGTATAGTTGACGGCAAGGAGTATAAATCATGAAAAAATTTACTTTGGTTTTATTGATGTTGGTACTGGTGCTTTCCGCTTGCAGCCTGAACCCCACCGCTACTCTGACGGGTTCCGGCAAGATGGTCAAGCAGTCATTCGATTTATCTGATTTCGATCAGATTCGTATTGGTACTTCAGGTGTGTTATACCTGCAACAGGGCGATGATTTCAGCCTGACGGTCGAGGCGGATGATAACATCCTGCCCGTGCTCGAAATCGGCGTGGAGCAAGGCGTGTTAACGGTGCGCACCAAACCGGAAGTAAGCCGGCTTCAATTTGAAACACTCATCTACCGGGTGACATTACCGGCTTTGAGCCTGTTGGAAATTTCCGGCTCGGCAGATGTCCGCACAGAAGATTTCAGTGCCGACTCCCTCACCATCCGGATCAACGGGTCGGGCGATGTAACCTTTGCCCGTCTGGATGCCCAATCGCTTTCGGCGCGCTTGAGCGGATCGGGTGACCTGATTCTGCCCGATGTTTCGGCGACAAGCATCCTTGCCGAGGTCAACAACTCGGGTCAGATGGAAGCAGCCGGCGAAACCGAATCACTGACGGTGATGACCTCCGGCTCTGGCGAACTGCTGGCGGAAAAACTCATGGCAAAAGTCGTGAATGTGGCGGTCAACGGGAGCGGTAATGCCACTGTTTGGGCGGTGGATCGGCTGGATGTGTCCATCAGCGGCAGCGGCGACGTGCAATACCTTGGTTCGCCGGAATTGACTGAGAAAATCAGTGGAGGCGGTGAGTTGATTGCGCTGGGTTCGCGGTAAATTTTTCCGGGATAAGATGAACCACTCACCGAATGGAGAGGTTCATCTTTATTAATACCAATTCACAATTTATTCAATGAGGAGTTGTCCACAATGATTCATCCACCTTTGAACAAAAGAAGAACGATCCGGAATCTGGTCTTATTTACCCTGGTTGTAATCTCAATCGGCTTTATCGGACGGGGTCTGGACGTGAGGATGGGAAATTCACCGTCGGAAAGTCTGGGTATGCTGTTGTGGCTGGTGGTGCCGAGCGTTTTTTCTTTATTGCTGCGCGCCTTTGGCGGAGACGGCTGGAAGGATTTTGGCATCAAGCCCAATTTCAAAGGAAATGGGAAGTTTTATCTGGTTTCGCTTCTGGTCTATCCGGTGTTGACTTTGATTGTCTTGCTCATTGGAAGTCTGGCAGGACTGATCACATTCCCTAATCTTTCGATGAACGCGCTGGGAATGATTGCACAGGTGTTTCTGGTGGGTGCGCTTCCCCAATTCGTCAAGAACATTTTTGAAGAAACGGCCTGGCGCGGTTACCTGGCCCCCAAAGTGTATGCCCTTGGCCTGAATGACTTTGTGGGTCACGCGATGGTCGGTTTGATTTGGGGCGCATGGCACATCCCTTACTACCTGTACTTTTTGGATCGTTCCATTCTGGAACAATTTACGACCCTGCCCGTGACGCTCTATATTCCCCTTGCCATTCTGGTGATGATTGCCTGGGGAATGGTGTATGGCGAACTGCGCTTGTTGACCAACTCGATCTGGCCAGCCGTCTTGATGCACATGGTGGAGGATGCCCTACTCATCCAACTGATCACCGATAATCGGGTGCAAATCGTTCGCGGAGCAGACTGGCTGGTTTCGCCCATGCACGGGCTGATTGGCATTGGGTTGTTTGTTGCCCTTGGGATCGGCTTGCGCCAGATCCGCAAGCGCAGGGAAGCCACGGCCTGAGATTATTCCAAACACAACGAGAGCGTGCAACTCAGTAAATCATGAAATAAGTCCCAGTTCGCGCGCTCTCGCTGCCGCTTTCACACGGTCATCCACCCCCAGCTTGCCGTAAATGTGTTTGATATGCGTCTTGACCGTGCCCACTGAAAGGAAGAGCTTTTCTGCAATCTGCGGGTTCGACAAACCTGCAGCAAGCAACCTCAATACTTCAATCTCGCGCCCGGTCAACGGCTCAATAATGGATGATTGATCGGGGGGAAGGGACTTCCCAAATCCTGAAAGCAGGAGGGAAAGATAATCATCCTTTCGGGATTTCTGAAGATGAGAGAGAAGCGATCTCATCTTTTCCCCTTCGTCCAGAAATGGGCGCACATAACCGCCCGCTCTGCCAATTTCCAAAGCCCGCTCCAGAGATTGAAAAGCGAGTGATAAATTACCGGCTTCTTGCTCCATCAAGGCACGGAGGATGTGGATTTCCATCTCGTATTCGAGGTAACCTGCCTCGCGTGCCAGCCGAAGCTGCTCTTTCATTAAAAGGCGGACGGTTTCCCATGCTTTTTGGCGTAACAGAAAGCGTAGATACGTCAGTGTTGCCAGCCGGTAAGGGAAGAACAAAGGCTGGCGTGGCGGCTGAAAGCCCCTTGCCCAGGCTTCGAAGGCCGGCCAATCTTCCAGCCGGTACAGCAAAGCAGCCCGGACGGCATTTGCCCAATCAACGGCGTTGGTGATGCCACTGCGCTGTGCCAGCCTGACAAAATTTTCGGCGGCCTGTCGGGCGAGGTTTGGCCTGCCATCCACCAGTTCCAAGCGGGTGAGCAGGGCATATAAACGCATGCTGACATCCGGCAAATTGCCCAATTGTTCTTCCAGTTGATGGGTAAAACGGGCTTCTCGGCGCGCCGCTTCCAGATCGTTGATCTGATACAGCAGGGTTGCCTGATTGATGTGTGCCCAGCCGCGCACAAGGCTGGAACCACCGCGCCAAACGGTATCGAGCAATTCGCGATTAAGCGCGAGCGCCCGCCCCAGCTCTGCGCGCTCTGTCATCAATTGCACCCGTGCGCAGGCCGCAATCCAGGCCGTAACCCGGTCACCAGCCTGTTCACACAGGCGGATGGTCTCTGCGTAGGCCTGCTCGGCTTCGGGGAGGGGCCGGCCAGAGGCGTGGGTGGTAATCGCAATCTCCAGTTGGGCAAAACTGCGCCATAGGGAGTCGTTGGGCGCAAGTTGAGCGAGAGCCAGTTTTGCCAGCCGCAGAGATTCGGCAGCATTGTTTTGCGAAATTCGAAGCATGGTGCTCCTCACCACGTTCAAACGCCCCAGGGATGCCAGATCTCCCCGGCAATTTTGTTCGGCACGGTCGAGCATGGGTAAAACGCGATCCCGGCTGTAACCAAGCCAGATCCACGACCAACCCAAAAAGGCACTCAGCGAGGGGTGTGCCGCCAGCAGTGATTCGGGCAGGGATTCGACCCGCCGCATTAAAACCCTCGCTTCAGCCGTTCCCCAGGTTTCGCCAAGCGCACGTTCCACCAGGGCGGCAACATGCGCCAGTTCATCAGCTGCTATCCAGTGGCGGATGGCATCCAGCAGGTAATTGTTTTTCTCAAACCACTCCGCGGCGCGGCGGTGCAGGTCTTTCATCAGGGCGGGATGAGTTTGTTCGAGCTTGCGGCGCAGTAAATCTGCAAAGAGATGATGATAACGGTACCACCTTGCCTGCGAATCGAGCGGGATGATGAACAAATTGGCGCGTTCCAAATTTACCAGCATCGCTTCGGTATCATTTACCCCAAGAACGGTATTGCAAAGCGAGGTGTTGAAACGCTCGAGAATGGAAGTTTGCAATAAAAATTCGCGCGTGGAGTCAGACTGACGCGAGAGGACTTCATCGGTCAGGTATTCGGCGATGTAACGATGACTGCCTGCAAACGCAGCAATGAGGTCGGCCGGGTTGGCGGCGTGTTGAAGTGAAAGCGCTGCCAGTTGTAATCCCGCTACCCAACCTTCGGTGCGGGCTTCCAGAGTCTGAACATCTTCCGCGCTCAAGGAGAGGCCCATAATTTGATTGAGAAACAAAGCGGCTTCCGCCTCGGTAAAGCGAAGGTCGTCGGCGCGAATCTCGGTCAACTGCCCGCGTACGCGCCAGCGCCCAAGCGGCAGGGGTGGATCGGCACGACTGATGAAGACCAGATGCAGATTAGGGGGGAGGTGGTCAATCAGGTAGGCAACCGCATCGTGAATGGATTGTTGGGTGATGTGATGGTAGTCATCCAGTACCAACACGATCTCTTTGCTGCGGGTTTGGGAGAGATCATTAATGAGCGCGGCTGCCAGTTCGCGGGGGTTGGGCGAGAGTGTTTCGAGCAGTGTTTCGAGGGATGGGACACAATCGGGCTGAACGGTTCGCAACGCTGCGGCGATATACCCAAAGAATCGGGCAGTATCATCATCATCCTCATCGAGTGAGTACCAGGCAACCTGCTCAGCCGGGGCTGTCTTCATCCATTCCGCCAGCAAGGTGCTTTTTCCAAAGCCGGGTGGTGCGCTGACAATGGTGACTTTGCCATGAATGCCGGCCTGCAAACGATCCAGCAAAGCTGAACGTTGCACGAGTTTACTCACCAGCGGTGGGTACAGTTTGGTGGCGAGGATTTTGAGAACCATTCTCAAAAAAGTATATCAAAAAATGCTGGGCTTATTAAATATTCAAACAGGGGTGCTGATCAAATCTGGGCACCCCTGTTGAACTTGGAATGGAAGTTTTATCCGCGGCGCGAGCGGGTCACCACGTCAAAGATCACTGCGATCAGCAGTACGGCACCGCGTACGACATACTGCAGGGAAATATCGGTGTTCATCAGGTTCATGCCGCTGGTCAGCGAGGTCATCACCAGCGCGCCGATCAGCGAACCCATGACCTTCCCTACACCACCTGCCGCCGAAACACCGCCCACGTATGCCGCGGCAATGGCATCCAACTCAAACAGCGTTCCCGCGGTTGTGGTGGCAGACTGCAGACGCGAAGAGAAGAGAATGCCCGAGAGCGCAGAGAGCATGCCCATGGAAGCAAACACGATGATCGTGATGCGCTTGGTGTTGATACCGCTCAATTCGGCCGCTTCAGGATTGCCGCCCATGGCGTAAATATGGCGTCCCAGCACGGTTTGGGTGGTGATGAAGTGGTACACGCCCACCACCAGCAGGACGATGACCACCGTCCAGGACAGGCCATTGTAGCCAGCCAATACCCAGGTGACTCCCATGATCAATACGGAAATGAAAACGAGTTTGAGGATGAAAATTTCCAGTGGGAGCACGTCAAATCCATATTCCTTCTTTTTGCGCCGGCTGTTGATGTCATTCCACGCGAAGAGAATGAACCCCAAAACTCCCAGTAAAATGGTCAGGTTATGAAAGTTGGGGATAAGGCGCAGGGCTTCGGGCAAATCGGGGATGTAGCCGTTGCCAATTTTGTTGTAGGCTTCATTGGGGATGATGATCGTCCCGGTTCTGTTGGTTGCCAGAAGCAGAGCACCGCGATAAATGAGCCAGCCTGCCAGCGATGCTACAAAGGCGGGAACCTTCAGTTCTGCAACCGGCAGGGCGGTCAGGGTGCCGGCCAGTGCGCCCAAAATCAGCACAAACGGAATGACCACAACCACGGGCCAGTTCCAGAAAACCAGCGCAATGGCCGCCACTGCACCTAAAAAGCCCGCCAGAAAACCAACCGAAAGGTCAATGTGGCGAATGACGATCACCAGCGTCATTCCGACGGCTAACACGGCAATGTAGCCCGTCTGGTTGAGCAGATTGCTCAGGTTGCGGGAAGAAATGAACAGTCCGTTGGTGGTCACGGAAAAAATTGCCATGATGATCAGCAAGGCAATGTACATGCCGTACTCACGGACGTTTTGACGCATGATCGTGGTGAGATTCTTCAAAAAGGTCATAAATGCGTCTCCTAGTTGGTTGCTAACTCCATGATTTTTTCTTGCGTGGCTTCTTCGGCGGATAATTCGCCCGTGATGCGTCCGGAGGAGAGCACATAAACGCGATCGCTCATTCCCAGCACCTCGGGGAGTTCCGAAGAAATCATGATAATGCTCATCCCTTCTGCTACCAGATTCCGCATGATGGAGTGAATTTCGTACTTGGCGCCCACATCAATACCGCGGGTGGGATCATCCAGAATCAGCAGACTGGGTTCCACAAATAACCACTTGGCAATGGAAACCTTTTGCTGGTTCCCACCGCTGAGATTACCCACAATCTGCTCGACTGATGGCGCTTTGATGTTCAGGGAAGCATGGTAGCGATTCGCCAGCGCCACTTCGGCGTTGGCATCAATGACCCCGCCTTTTGCCAGTGCCTGCAGATTGGCGATGGTGATGTTTTGCCTGATGTCCTGAATCAGGATCAATCCCTTAGCCTTGCGGTCTTCGGTAACGTACGCCAGCCCTTCGCGGATTGCCTGGTGAGGATGCGTGAAGCGTTGTTTTTTACCCTTAAAGATCATTTCGCCTTGAATCTGGTAGCCGTAGGGGTTGCCAAACAAACTGAGCGCCAGTTCGGTGCGCCCGGCGCCCATCAAGCCGGCAATACCTACAATCTCTCCACGACGCACGTAAAATGAAACATCCTTGAGGATGGTACGTCCTAATTCGGGGTCATAGGCCGTCCAATTTTTGACTTCAAGGAGAACTTCATCGCGAGGCTTGGAAACTGCCGGTGGGAACACGCTATCCAGTTCCCGTCCCACCATGTGTTTGATCAGAATTCGCTCGGTCACTTCCTCGGTACGGGGATTGAGCGTGCAAATCGTTTCGCCATCCCGCAGGACGGTGATGCGGTCGGCAATATCCAGTACTTCTTTGAGTTTGTGAGAAATCAAAATAGAGGTGACTCCAACACGTTTCAGGTCGCGGATGAGATTGAGCAAGTTCTCACTCTCCACCTCATTTAAGGCGGAGGTCGGTTCGTCAAGGATGAGCAGGCGTACCTCTCGGCTCAACGCTTTGGCAATTTCCACCAACTGCTGTTTTCCAACGCTCAGGTCTTTTACTTTCGTGGCAGGATTGATGTTCAATCCCACCCGGCGCATGACCTCATCCGCCCGGCGGATGGTTTCGTTCCAATCCACAATGCCGTTGCGTTGAATTTCATTGCCGATAAAAATATTTTCGTACACAGAAAGTTCTGGAACCAGCGCCAGTTCCTGATAAATAATGCCAATGCCGGCTTTTTCGCTGTCACGAACGCCGGAAAATTTTTGCTCCTGCCCGTTTAGAAAGATTTGCCCCTCGTAGTTACCGTAAGGGTACACCCCGCTCAGCACCTTCATGAGTGTGGATTTACCCGCCCCGTTTTCTCCCACCAAACAATGAACTTCCCCCTCCATAACGGTAAAACTGACATTTTTCAGCGCTTTTACGCCGGGGAATTCCTTGACGATTTGTTTCATTTCCAAAATTGGGGCACTCATAGAAACTCCCACCAGATGAATTGGATTCTTACCTTCCTTGCAGACGATAATACAATATGGGTTATCCAAGTTTTGATAATGAGTATATACCCGTTTGTCCACAAGAACAGACCGGGAATAGGGGGGTGCATCCCGTTATTCCCGGTCTGTATTTTCAAGAATTACGGCAGGCCGGTGAAGTCACTGGCGGGCCAGTAACCGGAATCGATGATGGCTTCTTTGACGTTACTCTTG
>Ga0067045_1030271_pt1 | contig 15978 bp, 1 predicted proteins | sample TerdegcTABiofilm_FD_59184 | JGI IMG/M metagenome (GOLD analysis project Ga0067045, IMG submission 59184) | Combined Assembly of (Gp0054472, Gp0054536) Wastewater bioreactor microbial communities from Singapore -Terephthalate degrading...
AATAACTTATCTTATACTAAATCAGTACGCTGATGAAAAAAACGCCTCTTTTAAAAAGAATCCGTGAGAGCCGGATGGCCAAGGGAATAGCTCTGCTGAGTGCCACGGAGCTTGTACTTCAAATGCTGAACCCGCTGCCGCTGATGGCGCTTACTTCGGGCCCTGCACAACCTGAGGTTCAAGGCTTTCAGCCGATCGGCCTTACCGAAATGGTAGATCCTTTTACGGGCGATTTTTCGTATAGTATACCTTTAATGGAAATAGGCGGTTATCCGCTTAACCTCAGTTACCAGTCGGGTATATCTATGGACCAGGAAGCCAGCTGGGCGGGCCTGGGCTGGAACCTGCATACGGGAGCCATTACCCGTCAACTGCGTGGTTTGCCGGACGATTTCTGGAACGACGAAGTAATTGAAAGGGTGTATATGAAGCCCAATAAGACTGTAGCTGTAAATGCCACCTTCGATCTGGAGCTTTTTGGTTTTGAAGCCAATGCTATTACAGGTAATGGAGGCGATACGCCAGGCAGCGGTAATCTTTCGGTAGGACTGGGTATTGAATACAACAATTACACGGGGGTAAATCTTACCACCAGTATGGGGCTTAGCCTTTCCGGCGGCTCAAATCTGCCGATGAATGGCAGTCTTAATCTTACCAGTGGTAAAGACGGTTTGCAGATATCGCCCAATGTATCTTATTCCGGGCGCATACAAAACGCAAAGAGCAGCACATCCGGGAAAGTAAATATAGGTATAGGAGCCAGTATCAATTCCCGCAAAGGGCTTACCGATATAGGGCTTAACGGCGGTGTAAATGTAACTTCCGGGCATAATAGAGAAGGCCAAAACAAAGAAACAAAAGCTACGGAAAGTGGATTTAACGGTGGTACCGCAGGCATCAGCAACAGTTCGTCTATCGACCTGGGCACTTATAGTTTTCGTCCGTCCATAGAAACAGCAATGGAAACCTATTCTTTTTCCGGACGTTTTAAAATAGGCGGCGCTACCCTCAGCCAGGATTTCGGGGGCAGCATATCGGGTTCCGGCAGTGTACAGCGCCTGGTAAGTAACGAAGTACGGGTACCTGCTTTCGGGTATATCTATTCCGAAAAAGCCAACGATAACGATAACGCTCTGCTTGACTTTAACCGAGAAAAAGACAACAGTTTTTCGGCCCATCATAAATACCTGCCATTAACAGCCTTTACACAGGATATGTTTTCCATAGCGGCGCAGGGACTGGGCGGTACTTTCCGCGCCTACCGGAACGATATCGGGTTTGTATACAATAACCGCAAAGTGAGTCCCAGTACCTCCGGTAACCTGGGCCTGGAAATTGGTTTGGGAAATATTGTAGACGGAGGGGTAGACGTAGGGCTTAACTTTGTACAATCTGTATCCGGTGCCTGGCGCGACCAGAATAATGCCATTGGTGCGATTCCCTTCCGTTCTAAAGTAAAGAACGATATAAAAGAGGCCTATTATCTGCGTATGACCGGCGAAAAGATCCCTGAGCAGGATATGCCTTTTCTGAATCAGTCGCTTAAAAACAACCATGCATTGCGCTATAACCTGGCACATAAAACTAATTTGCCCCGGGTAAGCAGTAAAAATGAATTTACAAACGAGAACGGTACCACGCTGAGCGGTATTTCTGACAACCAGCGCGATATGCGTCTGCCACGAAATACAGCCGTTTATTTCCTTACCGTGTCGGAAGTATGTGCGGCCTATCCCCATAAAAGAAAAGATATTTCGCCGCATGCCAAAGGGCATCATATTGCCGAAATAGTAGTTGTAACGCCTGAAGGAATGCGTTATGTATTTGGTCTGGCAGCCTATAATACCCGGCAGCTGGAGCGCTCTTTTGCCGCAGGTGGTACACGGGCAAACCCCGGTAGCGGACTGGCTACTGGTTCGGATGCCAATAAACGCGGTCTGGTTAGCTACGACCTGGCATCCAATTCGCCCGATAACACAAAAGGGATAGATAATTACTACAACGAAACGGAAACCCCGGCCTATGTACACAGCTGGATGCTGACGGAGATACTGTCGCCCGACTATTCAGACCTTAAAGGCGACGGACCCACGCAGGACGATCTGGGTGCTTATGTTCGCTTTAACTATGGCAGCAGAGATACAAGCGGATTCCGCGTACCCGATATTAAAGACTTTGGCTGGCGTACCCCGGTTGCCGGAGCTATGCAGGCTGGTTATATGGAAGGGCTTAAGACCAATCCTACCGACGACCGCGCCAATATTGTATACGGTACCAAAGATATATGGTACTGCCATTCCATAGAGTCGAAAACGCACCGGGTTTCTTTTGAGCTTGAAGACCGTTACGATGCCCTGGGCTGCGATATAAACGGGAATCTGCAAACCTCCAAGAAGCAAAAGTGCATCAAAAGCATCAGCTACGAGTCTGTCGAAGCCGGTATCAGCACCCCCACGGTTAAAAAAGTTCATTTTAAATACAATTATTCTTTATGCCCGGGTACACCCAATTCGCAGCAGGATGCTACCCATAATCCGTCAAGAGGAAAACTTACGCTGGAGCGTGTATTCTTTACCTACGAAAATTCCCGTTCGGGGGAATACAGTCCGTATGTGTTTTCGTACCAGGATAAAGATGCTTCAGGCAATACCCTGCAATATATCTACGGCGAAAACGACCGCTGGGGTATTGTAAAACGAACGGCCGATAATCCTTCGGCGATGAGTAACAGCGATTATCCGTATGCCCTGCAGGATCAGCAAAAGCAGGATGCCTATGCTTCTGCCTGGAGTCTGAACCGTATTGTGCTTCCATCCGGAGGACAGGTAGATATAACTTATGAGAGCGACGACTATGCCTGGGTACAGGATCGTAAGGCTTCCAATATGTATACGATTGCCGGCTTTTCCGCCGATAAGAGCGGCAGTATAGATAATCGTTGCTTTTCTTCTTCCGAACAATACAACTATCTTTTTATAGATGTACCCGATGCCGGAGCTATGCTTAGCTCTGATGAGTTTCGGAAACGTTACCTGCAGGAAGAAAGTACACCCGGCGACCGTTACGGGCCGCTTAAATACCTGTATTTCCGATTCCTTATGAATGTAAATAAGCCCAATAATCCTAAGTATGAGTACGTGTCGGGTTATGCCGAAATTGACCGTTCGGGCGATTATTGCGGTATGATAAGCAGTACAAGGGCCTACATTAAAGTAAAAAAGATTCTGCCCGCACCGGGAGGCAGCCTTTCGAGTCCGTTTGCCTATGCTGCCTGGTCGTTTTCGAGGGTAAATACTCCGGAATATGCCTACAATCAGCCATTATTCGACGATACCGGCTTTGAGCAGGTCATAAAAACCCTGGCTTCGGCCAGTGTATCGAAAAACATCTTCGAAATGCTCATCGGGGTAAACCGCCGTATGATGCTGGAAGGCTACGGAAGTAATGTAGATGTAAACCGCTCCTGGGTGCGTCTTTTCGATCCGGATGCTAAAAAACTGGGGGGAGGACACCGTGTTAAAACCATCGAGATCAGCGATAACTGGCAGCAAATGACCTCCGAGCCTTCGCGGAAATATGGGCAGGCCTATTCCTATACGCTCGAAAACGGGCAGTCGTCGGGCGTAGCTGCCTGGGAACCGGCTATGGGTGCAGACGAAAATCCGTTTAAACTGCCTGTTTATATGGATAATCCCCGCTTAAAACTGGTGATGGAAGAACGCTATTACATCGAAGAACCTTTTGGCGAAAGCTTTTATCCTTCGCCTAGTGTAGGCTATTCCAGGATAGAAGTAAAAGATATTGTATACGATGCCGGGGTTACCAGCAAAAGTACCGGTAAAACCGTACAGACCTTTTACACAGCGAAAGATTTCCCGGTTATTGTAAAAAGTACCAAGCTGGAGGCGGTACCCAAAAAATCGAACCCGATCGTAAGTCTGCTCTCCTTTAACAGCTGGAACTTTATGAATGTGAGCCAGGGATACAGCATCGAACTCAACGATATGCATGGTAAACCCCGCTCACAGGAAATGTACGCCGAAGATGCCACCACACCTTTTGCCTATACACAGCACTATTATAAAACTACAGCATCCGGTACGCTCGATAACCACTTCGATGTGCTGGATACAGACGGCAGCAAAGAGCAGGCCGAAGTAGGGGTGGAATATGATTTGGTGGCCGATTTCCGCGAACAGGAAACCGAAAGCATGAGCGGCAACCTGGCCTTTAATTTTAATTACGGGCAGGCCGGGGCTTTTCCTTTCTTTTCCTTTTCGCTGTTCCCCGGCTTTAAGCGCGACCATGTTCGCTTCCGCAGTGCGGTGGTGACCAAAGTGATACAGCGTTACGGACTGGAGCACCGCACGGTAAGCTTCGATAAAGGTGCATTGCTGGAAACCCGTACTCTTGCCCTGGATAAAATGACAGGTAATACCGTGGTGCAGGAACTTACCAACGAGTTTAAAGACAAATACTACAAAACCGATCTGCCTGCGCACTGGGCATACCCGGGTATGGCACAGGCATCAGGCAATATACTGTTTACATTCGGTACCAATGGTTACAGCGATGTATCTGTATTTAACCGTACTACGGGCGAAATAACATCCGCCTATGTTAAAAGTTACCTGCAGCCCGGCGATGAGGTATTCCTGGGTAAACGTCTGGGTGTGCTGGGCGGTACCATTAATTCCAATGCCTATCGTTACTGGGTGGCACACGATGCATCAGAAAATAAGCTGTACCTTATTAATTACCAGGGCGAAAAGGCTCTCTTTACAGGTGCTTCACCGGCTAATCTTACCTTTACGGTAGTACGTTCGGGGCACCGCAACCAGCAGCAGCAGAATATAGGCTCCTATACCAGTATGTACAATCCGGTAGCAGGTGCTGCGCTGGAGCTGGATAAAGACCTGCAGATTCTTTCGACCGCTGCTGTGGAATACAAAGAGCAATGGCAGACCGACCTGAGTTTTCCCCAAGCTGAAACCGATACGATGGTGCATATAAGCTACGACGATAAAGGGGAGGCGCTGATAGGACTGCTGAATGCAATGATACAGCAGAACGTGCTGGTTGATCTGGTAAATGCTCCGCCTGGCGATCCTTTTTATTATGAGGGGCACCCGAGCTATGATCCTTATACTAATATACTGTCAGGTTGTCCAAGCGTTGATGCAGGTGAAATGTTAACGGATGAACATACACTAAGTGCAGGCTCGCCGGCTCTGGGTTTTCCTGCTCCGGGTACTTATGGTATACAGTCTGGTAACACACATTCATATCTTCAGTTTGTTATTTCAGGCGGAACAGGCTGTACTTTCTGCGAAATATTCCGAATTATGGCTGCTGATGATATCGGTAGTTTTACAGGCAGTTCCTGGCAGCATATTGTTCAGTTTCAGACGGCAACTGCGTATTCTGTTAATGCGCCCATTTATAACCCTAATATTGTAAGTAATCCTGTAAATCTATACATCGTATCGGCCTTAATGGATGATGATGATATACGGTATTTTATCTTCCTGGATTTTTGTTACAATATTGAAATGATTACCGAACTGGAATTTATACCAACCTATTCCTGCATGGCCCAGGGTAATACTGTAAACCCTTACATTGTAGGCATACTTGGCAACTGGCGCGCACAAAAGGCCTGGACCTACCAGGGTAACCGCAATAATGTGCTTACGGCTTCTGCCGAGAATCTTCGCCGTGACGGCTACCTGCCGGATTATATACCGTTCTGGTCGTACGACGGAGCTCTTTCCCGCTGGAAACGGAGTACTCTGATAGACAATACCCAGTACGAGAACTGGAACTGGACCTCCGAAGCCACACTGTATAGCCCCTACGGTTTCGACCTGGAAAATATAAATCCGCTGGGTAATTATTCGGCGGCTGTTTATGGGTTTAAGAATATGTTGTCGGTAGGGGTGGCAGCCAATGCACGTAACAAAGAAATAGGTTACGATGGTTTTGAAGATTATTACCTGGATGCTTTTAGCTACGAATGTGTAAAGCCGCACTTCTGGGTGGCTGATGCGCTTAATAAGCTTACCGACAGCGATGCGCACAGCGGAAGATATTCCATGACATTGTCGGCCGATTATACCCGTACCTTTACACTTACCCCTTCGCCGGGTGTGGCTCAGAGTGTGGAAGTACCCTATGTGCTGGATGCAAACGATCTGCTGAACGGTTTTTCGCCGGCTTCGGATTATACGTCCGATAAGGAATTTCTGCTGTCGTTCTGGGCTAAAGGGGCTTATACCAGTGGTACGTACGATTACCCCCTGGTAGCCGCCGACGTGCTGCTCGACGGCAGCTCGGTACTGGTACCCGGCTCCCTGCAGAAATCGAAACTGGCAGAAGGCTGGCAGAAGTTCGAATACCGTTTTGTAATTGAGGATAATGCTGCTACCGTGCCCTTATCGCTGATGTTGAAACCCGGATCGGGAACAGTGCTGTTTGATGATATACGTATCCATCCGATGGATGCAAATATGAAAACCTATGCTTACGACCGTACCAATTTCCGGTTTAAAGCAGAACTGGACGAGAATAATTTTGCCACGTTTTACCAATACGATCAGGAAGGCAAACTGGTGCGGGTGAAAAAAGAGACCGAACGTGGGGTAATGACCATACAGGAAACACGTACACACACCTTTAAACGCTAAGCGAACATGAAAAAGCTTAAAAACACATATATACGTTTTGCTGGTAGCGGTAGTAAGCTGTTAACCCTGTTTGCGGGCCTGTTTGTCGTGGTTTCCGCAGCATGGGCGCAACCGAATATTCCGAGTATAACATCGGAGTATGCACTGAATGCTTATACCGGCACAACGGTAAGCCTGGGTAATGTTACCGATCCCTCGTATACATCTATTGCAGATGGTACAGCCAATTTCCGCGACAAAAGTGCCGACCTGCTGGTGTCGTTGTTTGCTGATGCCTCGGAAAATGCCTGCTATCCTGGTTTTGTAAGGGTGGAGGTAGAGTTGGAAGTGAATTACCGAACGGTGAATACCTTTGGCTCTCCTTCGGCATTACAGACGGAATATATTACGCTCAGTACCGAAAAATCGCCCGACCTGGTGCAGGTAGATAAAGAGCGGAGTTATAAAGTGTATAAAAATGCATACTGGTCGTCGGTAAACATCATTGGTGTTACAGCGCAGCGTGAAAACGGAGATATGCTTGTATATGCCGATATTCCGGCCGATATAAAGGTAGCGGCCGAGTTGCAGCGTACCCGCTATTACACGATGGATATGTCGAACCTGAGCACATCTTTTGTTTCGCCGGGAGTGATCGAACAGAGTAACCGTTACCTGCAGGATAATGTTTTTATGGTTCGCTGGAATACGATCGCATGGGCATCGGAATATGAACTGGAATGGACCTGGGCTGATAATTACCAGGCTGGCGGCCTTTCGGGTGAACTGGCGCAGACAGCTATACCGGTAAATTTTAAGGAAGATGCCTCCCGGGTGCGTGTACCGGCTACACAAAATCATTTTTACATACCCCTTATTTATTCCAGGGGCTACGTAAGTGTAAGGGTGCGCCCGCTTACCCGCGGTGGTCCCGGTCTGGAAGATGATATTTTGGGGGAATGGTCGTTCAATAATGCCGATCTGAGTACCCTGAAGGTTTCGGATGTGCCTGCCGCTGCCAAATTCCAGGTAATACTGAACGATGCAGGGCTTGTAAACAACCTGAACAGTCAGTATTCCGTTACGTTTTCGGAAGATGGCAAAATACTGCCCCAGAGTACCTATGCCGATGGCTCTTTACGTGTCCGCCAGAATAATGTGGCCGTATCTGTTGCCGACGGAGATATTAACGATTATACGAAAATGGGTGTGGTTTCTGAAACCATATACGATTTCCTGGGTCGTCCGGCGGTAAGTACGCTGCCGGGTGTAACTGAAAAAGGTTTCTGGTATAAGCCCAATTACAACCTGAACGACAGCGGAAATAAGTACAGCTATTTCAATTTCGATTTCGATACACCCTTGCCAGGCACCTGTTATGCCGAAGCGGGTGGTATGGATACTACGCGGGGAGTAAGCATGTACTATTCGGCACATAACCCCAATAAAAACCTGCAGCAGGCCCGCCTGCCCGATGCTGCTGACTTTCCCTTTACCCGGGTTATATACGAGGCCGATAATGCTTCCAGGCCTAAGATACAGAGCGGGGTAGGATACGACCACCGTATCGGCAGCGGACACGAAACACAGTACGTATATGGTAATCCCTCGCAGGAAGACCTGAACCGGCTGTTTGGTACCGATGCCGGTTATGCCGGCTATTACCAGAAAAGCATGATCGTAGATGCCAATAACCAGGTAAGCATAACCTATACCGACCTGGCCGGTAAAACCATTGCTACCTCGCTGGCCGGTCGTGCCCCGGATGCGTTGAATCCCTTAACCGACAGCGAGGGACTGGCTTACCAGGACAATGGGTTTACCATGACCGAAGATCTGCTGGAGCTTACACCAGGCAATGTGCATGGCAACCAGAACCTGCCCGATGCCGATGGCCTGGGCTATACCCTGAACCGCTATATACTGGTAAGCAGCGAAAAAGAATATACTTTCGATTATGGCTTAAGCCTGGAAGATTTTTCGGTGGATTGTATCCCCGGAGGCTATTGTGCCGATTGTGTATACGACCTGGAAATAAGTCTTAAAGACGACTGCGGTACTTTTATAATCGGTAACGGAGCGCTCGACGGACCTTTATCGGTAGCTCTGCCACCGGGTGCGCTTAACGATGTATGCGATTATACAAATTCATATACACAGCAGTTTATCGTAACACTTAAACCCGGCGTTTATAACCTGGTAAAACGGCTTCGTGTAAATTCAGATGCACGTGAGGCATACATCGGCGAAATAATGAACCGCGATACCTGTCTGCTGGATCTGAGCGACTTTTACGAACTGCCCGATCTTTCTGACTGCTATATTACCTGCGAAAGCTGTTTGGATGCTTTGGGTACCCAGGCTGATTTTATCACAGAGAATACGGCCGAGCTGGGCAGTACACAGGCTGCTGCTATGCTGTATAATCAATTAAAAGAGCAGTGCGAAAGCCTTTGTGCCGACTGGTATAAAGACGAATGCACCCTGGGCTGGGAAATGATGCTCAAAGACGTATCGCCTATGGGACAATACGGCGAGTATGCCGGTAACAGCGCTGCCGCATACCCGCTTTCTGTATTCAATACGGCCAACCTGCTGCCCCGCCGTGAGCCCGAATTATTCCATATTCCTTTCAGTGCTTCCTACCAGGGTGGCTCTACCTGGTTCAATCTTAACTCCGGAACAGACTGGCGTAATCCCCGTTTCTTTAATCCGGGCACCAACAGCTGGACAATTGGTTATTACGACGATTTGGGCAACCGTGTGCGGGTAATACTGCAGGAAGATGAGTCGGGTAACCTGCTGCCGGAACTGAGGCCCGGTTATACGGCTATGGTAGATCCGATCAGCGGAGAAATAAGTGCCTATCCCGAACACCTGAAAAACCTGGCCGATTTTATCGGTGTATGGCAAAACGCTTTTGCCCGTTCGCTGGTGGTATACCACCCCGAGTATTTCCGGTACGAATTCTGTAAAGATGCATTCAATTACGAAACAACACTGAATGATGGAAGCAGCAGCATAACCGTAAATACATACGAGTATGCCCATAAACTGGAGAAATATTCTGCATCGCAGGCAATTACCGCGCTCGGACTGTCGACCAGTATGAGTACGTCAGCTCTTATAACCGAACTGGTAGACAACGATCCCTTTTTCTCCGATCCGCTATCGAATGCAAATGGTACGTTTATACCAGGTATTACAGCCAAAACCATGTTCCTGAATAAACTCAATAATTACCAGATAGATCCGGCGCTTGGTGTAAACCTGAATATTGTAGAAGCTGCCCAGGTAAATGTGGGTTGCGGAATCGGCAGTCCTTCTTCGTGCATTACTGCTATTGATGCAGCAGCCACGGTAAACCTCAGCGGTACACAGGCCGATGCGGTATGGCGCCGTACGGCCGTATTGTATGCAAGTGTACGCCAGGAGATAATGCCTCTGGCACAGAACCTTTACCAGCTTACTCAGAAACAGGGAACCTATACCAATTGTATAGGGGCGCAGGAATATACTTTCCCGGCAAGCTACGGGGTATCTAACTTTGGTTTGCTCCCTACCAATCCCTGCAATGCATTCAATTATTTCCGCTATGCTTCCCTGGTGCAGCGCTTTCCCGATTTCACGTCCCTGCTGGCACAGGAAGGGTTCGACGATCCGCCGGGTGCAGATGCCATGTCGGAATATGGCGCACAGGGCGGAAATGCCGTTACCGGTAAGTGTCCTATGCAGATCGATTTCGAAAACATGCTGGGGCTGATGGCCCAGAACGGAGAATTTGCAGCAACAGGAAATCATCTTACAGACATGAATTCCGGCTGCTATATGGGAAGTACCCTGTTCCAGCATCTGAACGGTTTGGGTAGCTTTAATGCCGATATTACCGTAAGTGCTTCGGATATAACCATTATTACTGCAGGGAACTGTACCACTGCACTCAGCTGGCCATCCGGTGCCCCTGCCGGTACCGGGTGGAGCGATGTGTATATGTTTGCCGATGTACATACTGCGGGCGGTGTACCGGTGCTGTACGCCTACCTTAACCATCCGGAAGTAACTTCGCTGGAGATACCGTTTACCACCTGTTTAAACCTTACAGGCTGCAGTGTAAGCGGACGCGGCGTATGCAAGCCTACCCAGGATATGAAAGACCTGATGGCCCTTATGAATGCGCTCGGAGAGAACGGCGAGCTGTGGGATGCTTCCGGGATAAATCTTACTGGCCCCTATGCAAACCTGGTTACGCCCAACCTCAAAAGTATACTTGGTAATGGGGCTCCAGCCGATTTTATATGGAACTACGCCTCCGGCGGTCCTTACTTTATCCTGGAAAATGTTCAGACGAGTGCATTCATTCTTTTTACACTCGATACGATAAACAGTACCGTGAGTATTCCTCCGGGTACAGCCCATACCTGGATCGGTTTTACACCCTCGCCGCCTACAACGCCTTCGCCTTCCTCCCAAAACGGTTTTATACTGCGTGGAGTGGTAGCCACGGCCAATACGCCGTTCTATATAGCACCGGGTACGGCCACCTACGAATTACATGGCAGTATAAGCAGCACAGATGCACTTAGGCCGGTATATGCCAGCGAATGCGACCTGGTTCCCGATCCCCGTTGCAATACCGTGGAACACAAAAATCTGCAGCAGCTCGAAAATAAAATATCCAAAGCCGTACAAAGCGGTTATTATGCCCTGCTCGATCCGTTAAGTCCCTGTGTAACCTGGCCGGCCAGCTTCAGTAACGGTTCCGCGTTCAGCTGGAGCGATATACTGGCTGTAAATTCGGTACAGGCGGTAATGAGCCAGTCCGATGATGGCGAAAGCTCCCATTATGCCAGGATCGATGTTACACTCAGCGGTAATATTCCCGGCAGTTTTATTATACAGAGCTGCCTGGCCTTTAAAAACTGCGATCCCTGTGCCCTGGATACAGCCTGCGCATTTGCATCCGTTACCATCAATGCCGAAGTATATGCCGAAACCATTGGCAATGAGCCCGAAGACCAAACGGTGTACACCATTCAATCCGGCGATTGCGGTTATTTCCCCGCACATTCGTTTACATACAGCAGCTCCTACGGAACCTTCAGCAATTTTCTGCTTGCATGGGCACAGGAGCTTAATACCCTGTATGGCAGTATAGGTATACAGGCCTTTGTAAGCGGAGAGCAGCTCATTATCGAAAAAGACCTGGCCTTTCTGGGCCCCCAGTGTCCCTGCAGCGAGATACAGCATAATATGTACGCCAACGAACGGCTTATTGTCGAAGGCGTAAACAACTGCTGCTCGCCCTATTCGGCACCGGCCGCACCAGAGGCAGAGAATCCGCCTTCGGAAGAGTGGGAAGTTATTTCAGAGCCTTTCTCTTACGAAATAAACTGTTACGAGCCTGTAGTTCCTTTCCCCACAGATACGATACAGGATCCCTGCATCAACTACCTGATGGAGTTAGCCGCCGAAAATGCCTGGAACGATTACCAGGCCTACCTGGATAGTGTACGCAATGCCTATCGTACAGCCTATAATGCCAAATGCATGAGTGCACTTGAAACTTTTGGCAGCGAATACACCAACGACGAATATCATTTTACGCTCTACTACTACGACCGTGCCGGGAACCTGGTACGTACCGTTCCTCCCCTTGGTGTAAGAGCACTGGATATGAGCGATATGGCTGCTGTAAATGCGGCCAGGGAAGCGGGTACGGAATACAAGCCGGATCATAACGGAACCGACGATGCCCTGGCAACCCGTTACCGCTACAACAGTCTTAACCAGCCTGTGGCACAGCAAAGCCCCGACGGCGGTGCCAGCCACTTCTGGTACGATAACCTGGGGCGTGTACTGGTGTCGCAGAATGCCCGCCAGGCAGTTCTTACCGCACCGGTGTATTCCTATACCAGGTACGACGGACAGAGCCGCATAACCGAAGTAGGCGAAATGACCCGTACCGATGCCTTTAACGCCACGCAGGCATACCTGCACAACCCTTCCAATGCGGCCGGGTTTATGAGTGCCGGTTACACCAAAGGCGATTTTGTGCAGACGTATTACGATGTGGCCGCGCCCGGCAGCGGGTACTACCCGGCAGGCTTCTTTACACAGCAGCACCTGCGCAAGCGGGTATCCTATACTACGTACCAGCCCGGTTCCGGTTATGCGGCAGGCAATACCACGTATATGTCGGCCAGTTATTACTCCTACGATTACCACGGCAATGTAAACGATGTACTGCAGCAAAACAATTATATGCCCGATACCGATCCGTCCGACTTTAACTACAACTACCGCTACCACCGCATACAATACCGCTACGACCTGGTAAGCGGCAAGGTGCTGGAAGTAGTGCTTAACAAAGGGCGGCAGGACCAGTTCTGGCACCGTTACGGCTACGACGAGCAAAACCGGCTGAAAGAGGCTATGACCAGTGCCGACGGTTACTGGTTCGACAGTGATGCGGCGTATTTTTACTACAATCATGGTCCGCTGGCGCGTGTGGAATACGGCCCGTATAAAAGTCAGGGAGCCGATTATACATATACGATCCATGGCTGGCTTAAAGGTATGAACAGCGAGCAGCTGAACCCCGACAAAGATCCCATGCAGGACGGCAAGACAGGCTCCACCTATCAGTATGTGGGCCGCGACGAGTACGGACTTTCGCTGCTGTATTTCCAGGGCGATTATACAAGCATCAGCAGCACACACGATTTTCTGCTGGATATACCCGGAGCCTATTACGGCGGTTACGATCTGTACAACGGTAATATACGTGCTATGAACAACAGTATGGTGTACAGCGGTAATACCGAAGCCTTGCTGCAGGTATTCCGTTACGACCAGCTGAACCGCATCAGCAGCAGCCGCAGTTATATGCAGAATACGACGGCAGCATCCGTTACAGACTGGAACCCCATGGCCGGGCTCACAGATATATTCCGTACTCTTTACAGCTACGATGCCAATGGCAATATACAGGAGCTGCAGCGTTACGATAAGGGTAGTGTGCAGATAGACCGGCTGAGCTACAGCTATACGGCAGGCAGCAACCGCCTGGATCATGTTGCAGATGCGATAGGCGACGGGGTGGTGAATTACGATTTCGACAGCAACGCCCCCGGCAATTACCGTTACGATGCCATAGGCAACCTGGTGCAGGACGATAAGGAAGAGATAGACACCATACTGTGGAACGTATACGGTAAGGTAACGGCGGTACAGCGCACGAGCGGGAGCAGTCGTCCCGACCTGTATTTTACCTACGATGCGGCCGGCCGCCGTATAGCGAAGCGGGTGCTTAAGCCCGGCGGCGGCGAGTGGACCGAGCATTACGTACACGATGCCCAGGGTAATGTACTGGCTATATACAAAACCGTACCGGTAGAAGACGAGTTAGAGCCGTTGGAGGTATACCTCGAAGAGAATATTCTTTACGGCAGCAGTCGTTTAGGTTTGTGGGAGCGGAATAAAAAGCTTACCTTCACAGCTATAACAGAAACGATACAATCGGTGTACCGGGGCGATAAACGATACGAGCTGAGCGACCATCTGGGTAACGTGCATGTGGTTGTAACCGATCGCAAGCAGCTGCATTGCGGCCAGGAAGAAGATGTATTGTACCCGGAGTATTACACGGCCGAGGTAAAGAACCGCTACGATTACTACCCTTTTGGTATGCTGATGGAAGAGCGTAAATACGCCGCTCCGGATTGCCGTTACGAAACAGATACGGTTTTTACGGCGGTGTTCAGCGATTATTTCAATACCTCCACTACCGACTGGCTGTACATTGATGGCTTTGCCAACCCTTCGGTAAGCGGTGGTTATATGCACCTGGACCAGGAAGAGAACACGCTGATCCGGGTTATAACGCCCACGGCTGCGGGTAAGCAATACCGTGTACGCTTCGGGGTGGATATGAATGGTTGCAATGCAGCACTGGTAGCAGGCAATATCCAGAACCTGACCACACAGACCTTCAGCAGTTCGGGCGATCATGTATTCTACTTCAGCAGCAACGACAGCAGCTATACGGGAGTATCGTTTTACATAGAAGATCCCTGCGATGTGCTGATCGATTATGTGATCGTGGAAGAGATGACGATAAGTTCCGCGGTGGTTTGCGACAGTGCCGCATGTTGCAGTACGGTAACCCGCGAAGAGGAGCTATTTGTACTGGACGAAGATTTTGATGGAGCCTGCAGCACCGAGCTGGAAGAAGACTTTACGACCAGCTGCAGTAACCTTTTCAGCGACGATTTTAACAGCGGATACAATACGAGCCGGTATATTGCAACACATGGAACGGTAACGCTGAATGCAAGCGGAGGTACGCTGAATATGAGTTCTATATACAATAGTCAGGGCATTACGGTGTCGCTTGCAACAACTGCGGGCAGTACCTATACGGTAAGTTTCGATCTTACCGCGCTGGTTCATGCTACAATGTTAGATATCCGTCCTCCGGGCGGTGTAGGTTCGCGTCTGGCTGTTCGTTCTACGGGAGCAGTTGAATATACATTCAAGGCAACGGGCAGCACATCGAACCTGAGCTTCCTTTTTGCCGGAGGAATGGGCAGTACAATGACGGTATCGATAGATAACCTGAGTGTATGCGAACTGGATAAGGATGTAAGTATGTACGGCACCAATGCAACGCTTCCGGAAGAGCTCAGTTATAGCGGAGGTAAGCTGCATGCAAAATTACCAGCGGGTTTTGGAGCAAAGCTTAGTTTTGCCACTGTGGCCGGGGAATCGTATACCGCCCGTTTCGATGTAAGTCTTTTCTCACCGGCCACGTCTATAACGGTAAAAATGGGCAGTGGTACGGGTACCCAGCTGAATATACTGAGCAGCGGTACGGTAGAGTATACATTTAAAGCGAGCAGCAGTACGAGTGATGTGATACTGACTCCGGCAGACGGCGGTTCTGTATCCAAGACGATCGAGGTAGATAATATCCATCTATGTCGTCATTCGTCGGCCCTTGGAGCATATACGCATACCTATCCGCTGAATGAGCTTTCCTTCAGCAGCGGCAAGCTTATTTTTACCAGTCCTGTGGGTAATGCCGGGATAGTATTCAGTGTACCTACCTCGTCCGGCACGTCCTATACATTAAAGATGGATTTGGGATTACTGGCCAATGTAAGTACGGTAGCTGTGCGTTTGGGAACATCCGGGACACCATTACTGGTAAGCAGCAGTGGTTCGGTAACATTCAACTTTACCGCAAGCTCATCGAGCAGTCAGTTATACATATATGTATACACGGGGAGTTCTGGCGGTAAGCGTGTATCGG
>Ga0067045_1004636_pt1 | contig 15977 bp, 11 predicted proteins | sample TerdegcTABiofilm_FD_59184 | JGI IMG/M metagenome (GOLD analysis project Ga0067045, IMG submission 59184) | Combined Assembly of (Gp0054472, Gp0054536) Wastewater bioreactor microbial communities from Singapore -Terephthalate degrading...
GGCTTGGTCTTCAGGACAGAATTGTCTTGGGATATATAGGATCGTTCTTTTATTATGAAGGTCTCGACTTGTTGATCAAGGCCATGGCAAAATTGAGACCGCATTTCGATAAGCTAATGGTTTTACTCGTTGGCAGTGGAGAAGCGGAAGCGGAACTGAGATCATTGACCAAGCAACTGGAAATTGACGATAGGGTAACATTTGTTGGGCGGGTTTCTCATAACGAAGTTCAGGAATATTACCGGCTCGCCGATATACTGTGTCTCCCCAGAATAAAATCAAGACTCACAGATTTGGTAACCCCCCTTAAACCGGTTGAGATAATGGCTATGGAAAAACCTCTGCTGGCCAGTGATGTTGGAGGACACCTGGAAACACTTGTAGAAAACGTTAATGGTATGTTGTTCAGGGCCGATGACCTAAACGATTTTATAACCAAACTCACTTCACTCATTACCAATGAACAACTTAGGATCGAATTAGGCAAAAAGGCCAGAATATGGGTAAGCGAAAATCTCGATTGGGAAATTTTGACCAGAAAATATGTATCTATCTATACCAGACTGATAACTTAATACCATTTAACGATAAGCCAATCAGGGGTCTAGGAGAATTTAGATGGCAAACAAGGGTTCTTTTCGCTTAAAGATCATACTGATTAACCTGATATTGATAGTCATATTGGTTGGTGTCTCATTTTATGCCGTGGAATCAATCCTGAGATCGTATGTTCCAGATACAGACCACACCGGTATGAATGAACTGGCTCCGGCTCCCCTGTACTATCGAATCAAGCCTAATTTTGGAGGAGTCCTGGAAGGTGTACAGGTTACAATAAACTCTCATGGATATCGTGACCGCGAATTCATTAAACAAAGGCCACAGGAGGAGGACCTGATCGCAATTCTGGGAGATTCAATAACTTTTGGTCAGGGTGTTCCCCAAGATGAGACATTTCCTGCGATTCTTGAAAAACTGCTAAATGAATCAAAATCAGGGCAAAAACACTTCCGGGTATGGAATCTGGGAGTTCCCGGTTACAATACCATGCAGGAATACGAAGTGTTTAAGTCATTGGTGTTACCTGCTAAACCAACCTGGGTTTTTCTGGCTTACGTCATTAACGATGTTGAGCCAGTCAATCAGGGGGCCCTCAAGCTCATAGCAGGAAATAAAACTGAACCGACTAAATCCTGGTTTTCTAATCAGTGGGACAAGTCGATAGTGGTCCATATCGCGAAGAATAGATTAGGTGGATTGATTCGCTGGATTAAACCTGACTGGCGATTTTCATCTTACGTTGATGACGCAATAAGTCAATATGAAGGTCCTGAATCGCCATGGACTGAAGTTTCGAAGATAATCATATCCATCAAAAAGTTGTGTGACGAAAATGGTATTCGTTTCACCTTGGTCATGACTCCGTCCATGATGGATTTCAATAACTATCCTTTTCTGAGAATCAATCAAATTGTTGAGGCTTTTTGCAAGGACAACAACATAGATTTTCTGGATGTATTGCCGTACTTCAAGAATTCAAACCCAGAACAGCTTTTTGTCTCAACAATAGACCCCCACCCCAATGGTTTGGCTCAGTCAATGATCGCTCGGGCGCTAATGGATCACATCAGAAAAGCAGGCAAGTAGATGGAAGAAAAATCAGGGGCTGAATTCATCACCTCTTCCATCTTTTATGATAAAGGCTTTGATTGGCTTTTTAAAGAAGGAAAATTCAGTTTGTATTAATTCGGCTCTCGTAGATGATATGAAATCTACCGCGACTGACGCTCCAACCTCACACCACGAACAGGCGCCTATGATCTCTAAAACGTGAATTCCCAACTCTCCCTGCACCACTATGTTTTCATCAACTATCGCCTGGATAAAACCAACATCCTTTACAGGTAAATAACATTCCCCTGAGCCCAAGGGTATCAATAGTATCGAAATAAGCGAGAAAAGGAATAGCTTGCGTTTGAAACGCAGGTAGCGATCGCTTATAAAAACAACCTTCATTCTTTGTCAACTTTACCGAATGTTCCCAGAACCTTATAACCGGTGACTGCTTCCAGGTCTTTAGGATTGTCAAAAGTGAAGTCGAAGAAGTTGGCCACAAAGATCAGACCCACGCTCAAGAAAATAGAGAAAAGAAATCCTGCAAAAACGTACAGGCTTGTTCTGGGAAAAATGGGCGCTCTGGGAATTACCGGTTGAGCCAGAACTTTGACATTTACTAGTTTCTGTTTGCCTTCAACATTCTCAAGTCTCGCTGCTTCACTCTTGGCGACGAACTGCAGATACTGTTCCTTGGCGATGGTAACCTCTAGCTGCTTGGCTCTAGCCTCTTCTGACTTCTCAAGAAGCAACTTTAGTTCAGCCACTCTTTCTTTTCTGGTTTCCTCCAAGATGGCCTTCTTGGAACTGAACAAGGCAAGCTCTGAGACCAATAATCCCTCAAAACGCTTGATCACATCGTTTAATTGTTCAGTAGCAGTCCTGTAGTCACGACTCTCAAGTGTATACAGTTCTGCGCTCTGAAGCTTACGCTGTTCAGCCTGCAGCAATTGAACAGCCGCCACGTTGATTACAGTGTTCTCGCTGCCCCTTTGAAATCCAGGAGTAAGCTGGCCAGAAGGAACGGTCCCCTGAGCTATAAGGTTCATCATTGTCTTGTACTGCGTCTGATTAACATCAATATCAACTATCGAGTCATCTAGTTGTTTAATGGCGGTTATTAATTCATTTTTTTGTCTGTCCGGGAGAACTACTTTCCATTTCTTCCTGAATTCGGTTAGCTCATTATCAAGATTCTCGTATATTTCCTTCGAGGCCAGGACCTGTTCTGCGAAAAAGGTCTCGGCCCCTGGAACAGAATATACTTGCATGTGATACGGAATATATAAATCAAGGAGTGTCGAAAGGATTTTCTTCGCCATTACATTATCTGGGTACTTGAACGAGAGATCAAGAACCTTGGACTTGGCGGAAGGAGTGACAGTAAAGGCTGCCAAAAAAGATTTGGCCGTATTTAATATTGCTTCTTTGTTTGATTCCTCGAGTGTTTGCGGTTTCGCTTCATCATCTTGAGAAGTCAACGAAAATGACTGTTTCAGTTCACTAGAAATTGCATTCCAGAGGCCTCTAGGTCTTTGAGAGAAAATTTCGGGGGCAAGTTTTTCGACCGTCTTGACCCAAAGATCAAGGCTATGAAGTATTTCCATTTCAGTGTTGATGTCAATTTCATCGACATTCAAGTTTAGTATCTGGCTTGGTCCTGATGGCCCTGAGACATTCAGAAGTGACGTCGTGTCTCTTTTACCTGTCAATACAACCTTAGCGGCGCTTTCATAAGTCGGAGTAGCCAGTAGGCAGCCAATAAGAACTGACAATGTTAGAAGTGGAACGATTATGTAGAGCCATCTGATTCTTTTAAAAAATATATTTAGAACATCACGAATGGTGAGATTTTGCTCTTCCGCCATGATTCAGCTCGACCCCTTGGATGACGATAAATGTAAGATGACGATTTCGTTGTTCGTATCGCCAGTCAGCTCGCCTCACAGCTTGCGTCCTGTATCAGACTGTCCAAGGGACGTCAAGATAAACCTTCGATTCTTACGTCAAAAGTAACTTTTTAAGAAAAAATATTATGTGTTTAATTTTTGATAATTATAGAGGTGAGAGATTTCTAAAGAGGATTCTTCATGAGTGTCTAGACCTCAACTCAACGGAATACTTGAGAGTCTAATATGTCTTGTTTGTAAGTGGCTGGACTGCGTCAGGACTAAAAACCGAAGGCCCGGCTGAAAATGGCGGCCTTGAACGACGCACAGAAGCCATATCCACACCGGTCCCCAGGGTTGCCTCCACGCGCTTGAGGGCCACACTCAATCCAAGTATAAAACACTGCATGAAAAAAACCGGCTGCACAAAATATATCGAAATGAATCTATGAACCACTGATCCCACCAAAGCCGAGAAGAATCCAATAGATAATACCGCTATCCACTGATTTTTTGATCTGGTTAGCTTCCAGAAATTAACCATCGCAAAAACAACAGTAGCATAATACAATCCGGCCCCTATAACTCCATTCTCACCCGCTTGCAAGAGATACTCATTGTGAACGGTATAGGCCCATTCAGTTCTTAAAGCTACTGGAATAAATTCGAATAGCCGTGCATGGTAATTATTTGGCCCCATGCCTACGAACAAGTGGTCAGTCACGACCTGCAACGCAGTAAGTATTAAAGGCCATCGGTCTTCCATATAACCACCCGTGATAAACCTTTGTGCTACTATCGGCGAGATCAATAGCAACACCAAAAGGCCCTGGATCACTACAAATGTTGTTCTTCGCGCCGACATCAAACCACGAGCATAAACGATTGCAAGAACCACCATCGAGGCTATGACGCAAACGCCCAAACCGATTCGGGCTTTCGTGAAGATGGTCCCTATAAGTATCAAAATCATCGCTAACATGGCCCACATCTTGGAGTATCTATTCTTGGTTATAAGAAAATAGGCAAAGATACATTCGAATGCGAGCATCATCAATGCGGCATGAGTGTCAGGGGCTCCGTAAAAACCTCGGGATCGAAAGCCCTCACGTTCAACGTAGGTCGTGGTTAATTCTCCGTGTGTAGTATATGTCGTCTTTGTAACCCATTGTATAATTAAGTATACAGCCTGATTAACCGTCGTGGCGACTAGAGCATAGTAGGTAATCTTCAGATCTCGTTCCGTCTGCAGGTAATTGGCTATCAGGAAAAATATGAAAAAGCCTTTCAGCGTAGTAAGAACCTGATAAAGACTGTGATTGGGCATCTTGGACACTGTCAGGCTCGTGACAAACATGAACCCAATCCACATTAGCATCAACGGTCCTATTGGGGATCCCCATGTCAAATCAGGCTTTTCTCCAACCCTGTTCGATCGATTTATCATCCAGACAGCATACAACATAAACATAAGGATATCTGTCGTCATTACGTTGATGCCAATAGCAAAAGGGACTGACTCTGTTCTGATGGGCTCATAAATGAAGTGACGACCGAAGCCCATGGGGATGGAAATGAGCAGCAAAACAAACAGGAAGGGTCTGATTTCTTTCAAGAATATAGCGGCCAGCGCAAAAAAAGCTATCCCACCGTTCATGACGAGTACATAACGGTATCCAGATCCCATCGCAAGAACATATAGATAGCCCATTGCAAGAAAGAGGGCCGTGATACCGACATAGAGTCCCAGCTTTCTCGGAGACATAGTTGATAGACTCATTTCAACGCCTTTGATTTCAATAGGCTTATCAAAACCTTCAGTAAGCTCCTCGTCCCGACAAAACCTCTCTAACTGTCATTAATATAATTCTCAGATCAAAAAATATTGAATAATTCCGGATGTAATACAAATCGAACTGCGTATTTAAATGCAACGGTAAGTCACTTCGTCCGGAAACCTGCCACCAACCTGTAATGCCTGGTGGAACCGACACTCTCTGCCATTGCCATGATTTGTAATTTGCCGCTATGTGAGGCAGTTCAGGCCTCGGACCAACCCAGGACATTTCTCCCTTCAATACATTGAAGATCTGCGGCAATTCATCAAGAGATGTTCTTCTCAAAAACTTGCCCACTCCTGTTATTCGAGGGTCTGTTTTGGTCTTGTAAATAGGATTTCCGTTATCATCAAATGTTAGATACTGATCCTGTAATTCCTCGGCGTTTTCTATCATGCTTCGGAATTTTATCATCCTAAACAGGTCGCCGTTTTCACCGACGCGCTTGGATAAATAAAAGACCGGACCACGCGAGTCAAGCTTTATTGCTATAGCTATTACTATAAAAAAGGGCCACAACAAAAAAAGAGCTACCAGTGACAAAACGAAATCGAGGACTCGTTTGCTCACTCTTTTGGGACCACGAATGACCGGCTCTCGTAGTCCGATCAGGAAAAGATCACCAATGCACTGAACCTCATAGTCGATCATCGAGAGTTCCAAAACGTTTGGGGCAATAAAAATGGACACGGGAAGTGGATCTAATGTTTGAACTAATGGCTTAATATCGCAAATTCTTAAGTCACTCCATGCAATTATTACAACCTGGATGTTGTTTGATCGAACAATGGATTCCAGTTCCTTTATCGAGCCAAGATAGGGAGCGGGAACGTGAACTTCCGGAGCCGAGTTGTCCACAAAACCAGCTAGCTGCAAAACTACATTTTCATCGTTGACTATTGTGTTGGCTATGTTCACAGCCAAATCTGATATTCCAAGTATCAACACCCTGTTTCTATTTCCTCGCCGGCTTCTATAGCGCAATATTTTGATCACGATTAATCTGAAAGCAAGTAGCGCCAAATAGTTGAAGACCAGAAAACTGATAACCAAACTCCTGGATACCTCTGGCATCATGAAAAACACAAAGCCAGCAAAAACAAAAATTGAAAGAAGATAAGTCGAATTGTATCGGCCGATAAATTGATTGAAGCTTAGCAGGCGGCTGTAGTCATACACCCCAGTGAGTGTAAACAGAATGTGCCATAGCATAGCGTTCGCCAGGTACATTAACCAATTTGAATTATATAGATCTTCCGGGATTGGCCCCCCAAACAAGTAGCCTCTGGAATTAACTAATGCCACCAAAATCAGCATTGTGATGATGGAGTCACCGGCTATTAGAAGAATCTTATACGGTCTGTAAGTTCGATACACTGCTTTGCCTCAAATTTCTCATGAGATCAGATTGAGCGACCTTAGGGCTGACTTCTATGTTTTCAAACTATTAGGACACTTATTGCAAATCACATGTTTTCCAACTTCTTGTAAATCCTGGCTATTTCGCGAATGGCCGCTGAAGTTGAATATCTTTTCCTGAAAATCTCGTGCGCTGTCTTTCCAAGACTTCTACGAAGAAAAGGGTCATCGACAAGTCTCAAGATTGATTCAGCAATCTCTTCTGGTTTTCCTGGACTTATCAAGAGTCCATTCACTCCATGCTCAATCATGTCCGGTATACCTCCGACGGGCGTCGTGATGATTGGCAAAGATGCCCTCATGGCCTCAATTATAGCTATCGGGGCACCCTCCAAATAAGACGGCAAAATGAAGATTTGTCCCATGTTAAGGTATACAGTAACATCCTCCCTTGTCGCTTCTCCTGTTAGAAATACATTCCTAGATAGATCAGTACTCTCAACGGTATTCTTGATTCCATCGAACTCCCCAGAGTAATCATCGCCACCCACGAATAGGAATTTGACTTGCGGCCGTTTGGAAACTACCAGAGGTACCGCCTCCAAGATGTCGAAACAACCTTTTCTGCGGCCAAGGCCACCAACGAACGTGACAACTATGTCGTCCTGGCTAAAACCACATTTTTTGCGGTATTCATCAACCAAATGATGAGAAAAAGAGCTTTCGTCGTTCACAAAATTTGCAGCCACCCAAACATTAGCATCAGGGAGAATTTCTTTAATGTTACGAACCCACAAGTTATAAAGCACTAATATGATGTTTGAATATTTGAGGCCGAGTTTAGCTGTAAATCTCTGAGCCTTTGAAACATCTTCGTAAAAAGATTCCCAGCTTGTGCCGTGAAGGTGCATGAGAACCTTTATTCCTCTCAAGCGCAAGGACAAAATTATGAAGATCTTTCCTCTAAAGCTACTCCTGTCAAAATGTAAGTGAGCAAAATCAAACTTCTTTTGAGTTATTAGTTTGTTAAAATTGAAAATACGTTTTATGTTGAATGGAAGTCTTTTTAATAGTCCCAGTTCACTAGGAGCGTCCTTCTGGCTGTCAAATACTTCAAATTTGTATTCATTACGGAGCTCGGAATCTACAATTTCCTGAACAACCGCTGCTATCCCACCATAAGGAGGAGGAACCGGCCCTACCATTAATACATTCTTCATGGTTTTCTCGATTCCTTGAAGATTGTTTCTAGATCATTAACTCCCACTTGCATTTCCTATAAATCTCTTGATCGTGCCACTACAAACTGTCTCTTGCCACTCGGCGCAATAATGATTTCAGAGACTACGTCCACTGATAATCCACTCGAAGTAGACCCAAATATTTCTCTAAGGTGTTCTGTTAACCTTGCAATAGTTTCGCTTGATATAGCCTTCCAAGGCACAATCAATACCCTTATTGTGTTGTCATCCTCCATCAGGATTTGAGCCTCACGAATTTCGTCAAACTGATACAACGCTAAATGAGACTCGTTGGTAGAAAAATCCTCTCCGCCTACCTTAATGACAAGGTCTGCCGTTTTTCCAACAACTGTAGCAAGCGTCAGGCTGGATCTTCCGCAAATACACGGCAAAGCCGAGGGAATAGCTAAATCCCCTGTCCTATACCTGATCAATGGCATGGATGGACTGCAAAAGCTTGTTCCAACAATTTCATAAAAAGGCTCCTTGTACGGTATTAGCTCAATAATGCCCATTTCCATCACCGTATGATAACCTTTGCCATGAGAACACTGAACTGCCGTGGCCACCAACTCGTTTTGCCCATATGAATCAATGACTTTGGCCCCAAAAACACTCTCAATCTCCCTTTTGTAGTGAGGATAAAGGTTTTCGGACGATGTGAGCACATATCTTGGGCTGGTAATCTTGAAATTATTTCTCTTCATCCATGAGGCTAAGAGGAAGATGCAAGAAGGCCAGCCTGTTATAAAATCGGGTTCAAACTTTCTCAACTCAGACGCAATAGCGAAAAGAGATTTCTCATCAGAATTCACCAGAGAAATCCTCAACTCTTTCTTGTATGATAGATATTTGAACATTTTCTTGGGGTCAGTCAGAGGTGCGCCCCTAACTATCGCCAATCTGTCGCCCTTCATGTAACCAAGCCAAAGCAATCGTCTCATTGCTTCTGCTCGTTCCCAAGCAACCGTGGATTTGTCTAAAACTAGCTTAAGTGGAATTTCTGAAGTGCCGGAAGTATGCCAAAACTCAGTTGCGCTTGGCTTGAGATCGCTTACCAGAAGCTCCTCCAGTCTATTTCTGGCAATGTCTTTCGTTAGAAAGGGTAATTTCTTCAGGTCATCTACAGTGTTAATATCTGAAGGAACCAGGTGAGTCTCTTCCATAACCTTTCTGTAATAGGGAACCTTCTCATACACATGGCGTATCAATTCCCTGAGCTTCTTGTTTTGGTATGACCTGAATTGCTCAGGGTTCCAATTCTCGGTCTCCTGGAAAAATAGCAGGGCCTCGGTATACGTTTTCCCATAACGTAACCAAGGCGGGAGCAAATAAAAAAGACTCTCCATCAAGTCCTTAATCGGAATTGGGGTTTGTTTCATCCAGTTTTTTAAAACACTCTTCATGAAATATCTTAAGCCGTCTTTTTCTTTAAAATGCTAAAAAGCTTACCAAGCTCCTCATCAGTCAGGCCCTTTAGCAAAACAATGCAAAGGCCATAAAAAATCGCTGAAGCAAAAATGTTTAGTATCACGTTGTAGTCTCTCATCAAAAAGGTCACAGGCGCCATAAAGGCCGTCGCCAGCAAGGGCTTAAATGAAATTGCCCAAAAGTTAAGTTCAAACAAGTTTTTCTTAATGAATTTGTATTGAACTTGATTCAAGATCGCCAAACACAACACTGTGGCCACACTCGCCCCGATTACCCCAAATATCGAAACAAACAGGATATGAAAAACAAAGCTCAACACTACCGCTAACAGATTAACCTTCAAGTCATAGCTCTGGTTATCCGTCGACACCAGAACCTGCGCCAAGGAAACCAGAACAAAATATGGGGCAGTGCCAAACGCAAGCAAACGAAGCACGGGCGGAGACGCCTCAAACTTTGATCCGAATATGATATGAATTATGGGATCGGCCAGGATTACGGATCCTATTATGATCGGAAAAATGAAGATAAACGCATAACGCAACGAGTCAGTAGTGATATCTCGCAATTCGTCTATTCCCTGCTCGTATTTCTTAGTCATCGCCGGCAGTAAAGCCATGCAAAACCCTATCGGAATAACCTCCGCAAAGCTCATCACCCGCGACGCTGCGCTAAAAATGCCAACCGATTCTATGTCAAGCAACTTCGATAGCATAATTTGAGGCATGCTCAGATGTAGCGTGGAAAAAATTGCGATGCTCAAAAACGTGGGCCCCTGTTTGGCCATCAGACGCAGGATATTTAAGTCAAAGGACCATCTCGGAACGCCAATGATCCTGACGTAAAAAAACATCATGCCCAACAAAGTCATAAAATTTACAAAAGTAATCGCCAAAAAAACCCACAACAAATCAAAGCCTGATAGCAATAAAATAACACTTAACGCCACTCTGATTATGTTCTCAGCCAAATAACAAATCGCTAAGTATTCTGATTTCTCCTTCGACCTGAAAATAGCCTCAACATATCTGATAGCTGTGGACGGAATTAGAGACAGGGCTGATATGGTTCCACACACCAGAATCTTGTGGGGATAACCCATGAGTTTAATAGTCGTCACCATGGCGCCAATCGCCAGGACCGATGACAAAAGACCGAACATAATCGAATTGATGAAAAAAGAATGAATCGCTTCAGGCTTTCGAGATGTCTCGCGAATCACCAGCGCCCCTAGCCCCATTGAGGCGATAGTAACAAAAATCGCCTGCCACGCCAGCACTAGAGAATATTCACCAAGCCCCTGCGCCCCCAAACTACGGGATATCACCATGATCAAAAGGAATGACACAAATGGATTTACACCGCTCGGAACCGACAATGCAATGGTATTTTTGAAAAGCTGTGATTTCGTTCCCATGTCACTGCCATTCACGCCAGCCATTTCTCTCCGGGTTCAAATCTATGTTACAGCTTGCCCGGTCCCGAGGGTTAAATCAGACTTGCGCGAAATTTTCTTTAAGAGAGTATGGCCTATAACAATGCAGAAAGCTTAATATCATTATATAATAATTCACACGAATATCGCAATATAAATGACATAATATGGCTATAGTATTAGAAAAGATTAAATAACTTTCTCATTTATATTAGTCAAAATTTAAATTTTTGATTATAACAATTTATAATAATATTCAAAAATTATTCGTAAATGTTGTCCAGCGTCTGGTGAATCTCTGATGCAAGACGATTCCATGCTACGAATTCAAATGAATCATCACCTAGGTCTTGGAAGTCTTGGAACAATCGATGTATCCATTCCCATCGGTCTGTAGGTCTTGTTGGGATCTATGTCGAACATCAACTTATAAGGCTGAAGGGGAAAATCACCAATTTTGTAAGAATCAAGAGATCCTCCAAGCTCTCCTTCCTTGTAATCTTTCGTTTTTGGATGCCCACCAATGGAAGCGATAAAAACTCCTAGGTAGCGATTATTTCGGTCATACCACAAATATTGTTTATAATACTCGATGCTTGGATTTCCGATAGTGGCCTGCATGAATCCCCTGTATTCACCGTATAAATTGTAAAGCTCCCAGCGTCTCTTAACTACATCCCAAGGGGCATAGCCAATTATTTCATCATCAGCTATTCTTATAATCCAATAAGACCCCGCATAATTAGGTCTTTTCACAATTCTAAAATTTGTTCCGTCAATATTGTCCTTGTCATCTCGAGCGCTTACACTAGGCAATTGCGCCTCACTAATTCCAGGCAGTGTCAACATTACGATTGCCGCCAAAACAATCAAAGTTAGCTTTTTTGGAATCATCCTTGCTCCAGGTCGAATAAAAACTTATAGGCTTTTTAGATTTAAATATTTCAGCTAGATAGATTAAATACCTCAATCAATATAATTCAAACAACGGCAATCTTCCAAACTTAATTTGCGATCTTTCCCTACTTGTAAGGCAAAAAATTCGAGACTCAGCATCAAGCCATGATGGATCTTGAATTGTTTATTTTGAATATGTCTAAAGCCTGAAATTGTGATAATCTCCGAAATCGGGTGAAAAGCTAACGTCCCATGGGACTTCCAACATGTCGAATTCTTTTCACCTTTTATCACTTGTATTTTAATACATGAAGACTTTTTTGTCCACTTAGTTCCTTTTGTTCATTGTAACTGGGATGAATGTCGGGATCTGAGTTCGTGTTTGGGAGAGTCTAAGTGCAACCCAGAATACTTATCGTTTCGGCCCAGGGTTCTAGGTCCACGTCAGCTTATACTTATCGGTTGATGAGCTTGGCACGCCTTCTTGAGGAAAGGAATTTTCATTGCGACTATTTCTTCATGGAAGATCATGCACCCCTGGATACTGAAACAACTAGGTCTATCTTCATGCCTTTCTGGGTCAAACAACTGCGGAATTACGACCTGATCTATTGCGGTGCTTCAGAAGCGGCCCAGGGGCTATTTTTCATGAAACCCTTCCTCAAGGGAACAATCTTGATGGACATGCACGGGGATGTCGTTTCCCAGTCAATATTACAAAAAGAACTCGCTACAGGCGGCAAGAAGCATACACCATACCTACGAGTCTTGATCCTCTACAAAATGTCCATGATGACGTGCGATTATTTCATTACTCAATCCAATTACCAGATGGAGGACCTCATTAAAGAAGGTGTAAAACCAGCAAATGTCAGTGTTGTTCGAAACGGTGTCGATCTTGATCTCTTCCGATTTATGGAGATGCCCCGAAATCCTGAATTTCAGTTGGGTTACATAGGAGCTTTTCAGACCTGGCAAGGAACCGAATATTTGTTTGAAGCCATTGGTCTGATGAAAAACGATAGAGGAAAAATCCTGTTAATTGGTTTTGATGATTCTGAGAGTCATTGGAAAAATGCCTTTAAGCAAGCGTATGGAGAGCGAGTGGAAGTGTTTAACAAGATGCAAAGATCCGAACTTGTTGAAAAAATGAATTCGACCTGCGTGTTAATGTCTCCTCGTCCGCCTCATATAGCTTCTAGAGCCGCCTTTCCCACAAAATTCGCTGAATACGCTTCCTTGGGACGGCCGATATTGGTCACTGACGTTGATGAAACGGCTGATTATGTTAGGAAATACAACTGTGGTTTTGTTTGTAAAGCCGCGTCTAAGGATTTGGCAAACGCTATGGACGCTGCAGTCGAGACATCTATGGAAACTTTGGCCCAGATGGGTCGGAATGCTCGAAGCATGGCCGAGAAAAACTTCTCATGGGACAAGATCGGTGATGACTATGCCGAACTGGTGAGAAAGTTGCTCAAGAACAAATGAAAATCTCACAAGCAAGCGCCTTTATCGGCCATCAGCTTGATTGATTTACAAAACCCTCGAGGAAAACCTCAGGAACAAACTCCATGCTTTCCCAAGAACAAAACAGCCGTATTTCGGAACGGGAAGATTCTTATCTAAGTGATTTCTACGAAAAAATCGGTATGCGATATTTCTTTCATTCTGGCTTCCTGTGGCAATCCATGGGTCTGAAACTATTCGTTCCAACTCCAAATTGCTTTCCAGTGCCTCTCTCAGAAGATGATCTTGCGCTTATGTGGCAAAATGGAGCTTTATTCGTTCAACACATTGTGACTGAGAATCAACCGGGTTTTCCCAGTTACGCGTTTGTAATTGATGACAAAGGCTATGACCTGGAGAGCATTAAAAGCGCTGATAGACGTCACAACATAAGGCGGGCCTTCAAGAATTGCTCGGTAGAGCAAGTATCTCTCAAGTCGTTATTGCCCGAAATTCCCAAACTGATTTCTGACACCTACGCCAGACAGGATAGAAACTGCGGTGAATCAGTATTGAATGGCTGGAAAGATTACATCATTGCCGCCGACTCCAATCCGTTGTTTTCAGCATGGGCTACCTTCGTGAAAAAGGAACTGGCTGCGGTGAAGATTGAATTTCGTTACAAACTGGGAATTCACCCCGAAGCGCTGTTTAGCAGGTCCGATCTACTCAAATTTTATACCATGAATGCATTGCTGTTTGTCTCAACGAAGCAAACAATTAGAAGAGACGATGTTGAGTATATTTCACACGGTATGCGGCCCGTAACCGGTGAAAAGGAAAGTCTCGTGAATTTCAAGGAATCAATGGGATTCAAAAAAATGTTGGTAAATGAGCGTCTCGAAGTAAATCCTAAAATCAAGCTCTTGTTTAATGGTCTGTCCGCAAAAATCTCACCGCTTATCCCACAGAAATTCTGTCACAATTCGGAATATATCAGACTCATTCAAGGAATACTTGCGACTTTGAAAAGGCAATCAAAATACACCTGAAAATACACGAATAATTATAAGCAAAATAATCTAAGTCTAATTAAAAACCTATTAGTTTTTATTGATTTTATTATGAAGATGTTGTGACAACATAACTACAATTTATGAGTTATTGGAACCATCTATCTCCCAACCAAAATGTAGAGCCATTCAATCCATAAAAAATGACGCCTTCCCAGAGTCTTGAAAAACAATCGTCAAAAGTCTAAAAGATTGACTGCCCTAAAGAACCAATGTTTTAATGCTGTTCAGGTAACTGTTTTGTGTGAACAATCTTGTAGTCTTCCAGACTCGATAAAGCCTCAGCTCTGAATATTGAATTGCTTTTCTACTACGGATTTTTAACTAATGCCTAACGCCTCATCACTACTCGTTGACTTGTGGAGGCATCTGAAAAACTCAAGACGTCGTCAGATAGTCATGCTGTTTGGATTGATGCTCAGTAGCGCCTTTGCAGAAGTCGTAAGCCTTGGCGCCGTTCTGCCGTTTATTGGTGTGTTGACTAACCCGGACAAGGTCTTTAACTATCCCGCACTGAAAAAGATAGTGGAGTTTTTCGGAATAACCTCCCCAGACCAGCTGGTGAATCCGGTGGTAGTTATTTTCATACTCACAGCGGTGACTGCCGGCGCATTAAGGATGACGTTGTTATGGGCTACAGCCAAAATCTCCAACGCCATCGGGGCTGACATCAGCCTGGAAATGTACAGACGCACACTCTATCAACCATACAAGGTCCATGTCCTTAGAAATAGCAGTGAAGTAATAGATGGCATAACACACAAGTCGTGGGCTTCAATGGATATGCTCAAATCAACGCTAACACTCATCAGTTCTATAATTCTGATGATGTCGATGCTGATAGGGCTTGTAGCGATAGATCCATTAGTCGTTTCAGTTGCTCTGCTGTTGTTCGGCCTCATTTATGGTTTAGTGGCTTTGAAGGCACGCCAAAAACTCCGGGAGAACGGTGAACGCATTGCAAGACAGGGCGCCCTGGCAATCAAGGCATTGCAAGAAGGCTTGGGCGCCATTCGAGATGTCCTTTTGAACTGGGCGCAACCTGCCTACTGCGACAACTATCGGAAGGCTGATTTGCCTTACAGGCAAGCCTTTGGGAGCAACATGTTCATCTCCGTGAGTCCTAGGTTTGCAATGGAAACCATGGGGATGGTTTTGATAGCTGGCCTGGCTTATGGTTTGAGCCGAAAAGAGGGTGGAATAGCAGACGCCCTTCCGTTGCTTGGAGCCTTGGCGCTTGGAGCTCAACGGATAATTCCGGCATTGCAGCAAGTCTATTGGTCTTGGGCGAGTATTGCGAGTTATCAAGTCTCCCTTAACGAAGTCATTGAATTGTTAAATCAGCCCATACCTGAAGCAGCGTTTGAGCCAGCTCCTCCATCATTCGATTTCAAGGATAAAATTTGTTTCAAGTCGGTTTGGTTTAGGTACTGCGATACTGAGGCCTGGGTGTTAAAAGATCTTAACCTGATAATACCAAAAGGCGTCCGGATGGGTTTTGCAGGTGAGACGGGGAGCGGAAAAAGCACAACCCTTGACTTGCTAATGGGTTTGATTGAACCAACCCAAGGCCAGATACTGGTCGATGGCCAGGTCATAACCGGTAAGCGGCTTCGCTCATGGCAAAAAACGATAGCTCACGTTCCACAAAACATTTTTCTCGCAGACGCTTCGATAGCCGAAAACATCGCATTGGGAATCCAAAAAGAGTTGATAAACATGGAAAAAGTGAAGCAGGCCGCCGCTCAAGC
>Ga0067045_1004312_pt1 | contig 15972 bp, 11 predicted proteins | sample TerdegcTABiofilm_FD_59184 | JGI IMG/M metagenome (GOLD analysis project Ga0067045, IMG submission 59184) | Combined Assembly of (Gp0054472, Gp0054536) Wastewater bioreactor microbial communities from Singapore -Terephthalate degrading...
CCCGCGGAGGCCGCCGGGACCTCCAGGTCCAGCCCAAGTTGCCGCTCGTCTCGTTTCACGGCAGGCGCCCGCGCTTCCGGCCCGTAGCCGTCAAGGCCTGTTGTTCCCCGGCAATCAGACGAAATCGGCGTCGGTGATGATGAAGCGCAGTCCCGGCGTGATCGGGTAGCTGTCGCGTATGGCGTGGAGGGTATCCACCAGCGGCTGGACTCGTTCGGGCGCCAGCGCCAGCAGGAAGACCTCGTTGAGGCCAGGCCAGATGGGCGATCCCTGGCGCGGTCCGGTGCTTCCCGCACCCTCCACGCCCGACCAGCGCGTGTAGTGCGGGATGTCGAGCTCCTCCAGGGCGCTCAGCACATCATCCGTCAGGCCCTCGTCAGCGATCAGATAGACTAGTTTGACTTTCTGCATGGCGTTCCCATTCCTGTCTGCTCGAGCCAGAGCCCGATCAGCGGAAATGCTTGTCGCCTGCCTTTCGGGACTTGCGGACCGCCGGTCGGGAACCACGCGCCGGAACCGTCGGTCGCGCTGGTGGTGCCGGCGGTTCCGGCGGCCCGTCCACCGTTGGCAGTTCGGGCTCATCCGGCGGCTCGGGCAGCGCGGGTGGTCCGGGAGACTCGGGGGGCTCGCCTTTGCCTCCATCTCCGCGCCGGCCATTGCGGAAGTTGGCCATCAGGCTGCCCAGGCCCCGCGCAAACCGGCCGGAGAAGATCTCAACCTGGTCCCAGATGCAGTAAGACGCGGGGACCACAAGGAGCGACAACATGGTGGACAGGAGCAGGCCGCCGATAACCGCCCACGCCATGGGTGAGCGCCATTCGCTGCCCTCGTTCTTGGCGAGAGCAGTGGGAAGGATGCCCAGCACTGTCGAGGCGGTAGTCATGAGGATCGGGCGCATGCGGGTCGGGCCCGCCTCGGTGAGGGCTTCGAAGCGCGACATTCCTCGGGCACGCAGAGTGTTGGCGAAGTCGATGAGCAGGATCGCGTTCTTGCCCACGATACCCATGAGCATGATGATGCCGATCATCGCCACGATGCTGATCACATTGCCGGTGAGCTTCAGGGCGATCAGCGCGCCCACCAGGGCGATGGGCAGGTTGAGCATCACATTGAGCGGCTGCAGGAGCGAGTTGTAGAGCATCGCCATGACCACGTAGACCATGATCACCGCGAGCATGAGCGCTTGGCCTATGAACCCGAAGGATTCACCTTGCATCTTCAGCGACCCTGTCCAGGCGACGTCGACCCCCGGTTCCTTCCACTCTTCCACAAGGGCGTTCACGGCCTGTTGTGCTTCGCCGGAACGCAGGATCTCCCGGTCCAGGCTTGCCGTGAGGGTTACCTTCCGCTGCCGGTTGTAGCGTTCGACCCGGCTCGGGCCGGTGCTCAGGTACACATCCGCGACATCGCTCAGTCGCAGCGGCTGGTCGTCCTTCGTCAGCCCGATGAAAAGATTACCGACGTCGGCCACGCTCTCGCGATCAAAGTCGATCAGCTGCACGCGGATATCGTACTCGTCGCCTTCCTCGCGGAACTTGGCGGAGTTATCCCCCTCGAAAGCCGTGCGAACCACCGCACCAATCTGGGCCACGGACATGCCCAGGTCGGCTGCGCGCTGGCGGTTGATGCGCGCGTGGATCTCCGGACGACCGGGCTTCGCAGACAGGTCAACGTAACGCAGGCCGGGGATTTGAGCAACCCTGTGCATCAGGTCGGTGGAGGTGCGGGCAAGCTGATCGCTGTCCTCGCAAAGGATATTCAGCTCCACGTCCGCGCCGCCGGGACCAAACCCTCCGCCGGCGGTGACCTTTAGGATCACCCCGGGCAAATCAGCGAGGTCCTCGCGCAGCCGACTGGCCAGCTCTTGGTCGCTGTCCAGGCCGGCCTTCCGACGCTCGCGCAGGCGTTTCATGGTGATCTGCATCTGGGCGTACTGGCCGCCAACGCTCCCGGCGCCGAACATGCCCGAACTTTGCGACCCGACCACCGAAGTGACGTGCTCGATCGCCGGATACCGGCTTTCGTCCAGAAGTCGCCGCTCGATCTCCCGAACCAGGCTGTCGGTCTCCTCGAGCCGCGTGCCCACCCCGGTCTCAAGGGTGATGGAGACACTGCCCTCGTCGGTCACCGGGAAGAACTCGAAGGGTAGTCTCACGGCGCCAAAGACCAGGATCATCGCGGCGTAGGCCACGGCAACGGTGATGTACGGGTGGCTGACTGCCCGGCGCAGGATAACTTTGTAGAAGGCCTCGAGTCGGCCGTATGCCACCTCTGTCAGGTTGAAGAAGGCCGACCACAGGCCGCGGCCCGAGGGAGCACTGGGGTCCACGCGCTGGTACCACCACGACGCGAGCATCGGTGTGAGCGTGAACGAGATGAACAGGGAGAAGAGCACCACGATGGCGGCGGTGATTCCGAAGGAGAAGAAGAACTGGCCCACAACGCCACCCATCAGGGCGACGGGGACGTATACGACCACGTCCACCATGGTCACTGCGACCGCAGCGCCGGCGATCTCGCTGCGACCGTTGAGCGCCGCCGCCTTAGGCGGCTCACCACGGCTGCGGTGACGGTCGATGTTCTCGATAATGACGATCGAGTCGTCCACCAGCGTCCCGACCGCGAGGGACAGAGCGAGCAGAACCATTTGGTTGAGGGTGAAGCCGAAGCCGATGCCCACCGGCAAGAACGCGGAGATGATCGCGGTGGGGATGGCCAGGGCGACGATGATCGTGCCTCGGAAGTTGTGCAGCGTCAGGAAGACCACGAGCGCGGCCAGGAGCGCGCCGAAGACGATGGCGTCGCGCACGTCCAGGATCGCCTCAACCACGCGTTCGGAGTCGTCCTCGGCCACGACCACGCGGATATCCGCAGGCAGTTCGCCGGTCCCCTGCTCGCCTTCGAGGTCGCCCACGAGCTCGCTGAGAACCTCTCGGGACTTGCGGACGACCTGCACGGTGTTGGCGTCCGACTGCTTCACCACAGCGACGCGAACAGTGGGCTGGCCGTCGATGCGCGCGAATTCCTCGGGCTCGACGACAGTGTCATAGACCTCGGCGATACTGCTGAGCCGAATCAGCCCGCGGTCCGGCACGCTAATCTCGAGGTCCCGGATCTCCTGAAGGTCCTCGAACTGGCCGATGACCCGGATGGCGTAGTCGCGCGAACCTTCCTTGATGTTGCCGCTGGGGACGTCGATGCTTTCGGAGCGCAGAAGGGAGGCGAGCTGGGCGATGGACAAGCCGACTGCGTCCAGCCGGTCCTTGTGGGCGAGGACCTGAATCTCCCGCTCCTGCCCGCCGGACACATTCACGGACGCGACGCCACTGACCTGGCCCAGACGAGGGCGCACCACATCATCCACGAGCTTGCGCAGGTCGCGCGGTTCCCGGTCGCCGGTGATCCCGACGGTCAGGACGGGGAGGGCGCCGATGTCGATCTTGTAGACTGAAGGGTCTTCGACATCGCTGGGGAAAGACGCCCGGGCCCTTGCCAGCGCGTCGCGCACATCCGCGGCGGCCACGTCCACGTCGATCTCATAGTTGAAGTCGACCACGCAAACGCCCAAGTTCTCGTAGGCCGTCGCGTTGACTTCGTCCACGCCGTTGATGACGCTGACCTCATCTTCGAGAGGCTGCAGAACGCGCTGCTCGATCTCCTCGGGGCCGGCCCCGGGATAGGGAATGATGATGGAGACACTGGGGATCTCCACGTCGGGGTTCATTTCCCACGGCATGCGCGACAGCCCGACCAGGCCGAGGACCATGATGGCGAAGATCGCCATCGCTACAGTGATCCGTCGGTTGATTGCCAGTCTGGTTAACCACATAGGGCGAGTGCTCTCACAATGCGCGCGGCAGGTTGGCCGCGCCGGGAGTGTGCGCCCGGGAGCTCAAAGGGGCCGGTCTTCCCGGGTGGGGCTCAGGATCAGCGTGCGCTGCGTTCCCCGCTGCGACCGCGCGGCGTGGAACCGGGGGACCGCGGCTTGTTCCCCTCCGCAGCGGGCATCGGGCCGATCATTGCTTCACGGCCCCCGTCGCGTGCATTCGTGCCGGCTCCGCTCTGCGGGCCCGGGGTACCCTCTGCCGCGCCGCCATCTTGCGCGCTCTGGCTGCTCGGCGTAGTCTTGCCCGAACTCTTCGGGACGGCCTTGACCTTCTGCCCGGCGGCCAGGATAGACTGGCTGGCGCACACGACCTGATCACCTGCCTGCAGACCGCTCACCACCTCCACCAGGTCCCGGTTGGTGATGCCCACCTTCACCTTGCGGATCTCCACCACTCCGTTCTTCACGACATACGCATTCTTCCGCGCGCCGCGTTCCACCAGGCAGTCACGGCTCACGACGATGACGTCCTGCTTCTCGGAGATGAGCAGCACCACGCGCGCGAACATGCCCGCGCGGATCAGCCCTTCGGGGTTGTTGATCTCTACCCGCGCGATGTAGCTGCGCCGGCCTTCGCGCGCCTGCGGAGCCACGTCGACCACTCTGCCGAAGAACTCCAGGCCCGGCAAGCCGTCGACGGTGGTCACGCCGCCATCACCCACGCGCACCTTGGAGATGTCGAGTTCGCTGACCTCGCAGTTCACGCGGATCGGGTCGCTGTCCACAATCCGCATCGCGGCCATGCCGGGGGATGCGCCCTCACCCGGGTCAATGTTGCGCTGGGCGACGCGTCCGGAGATGGGCGCCCGGATGATGTGCTTGTCCACCGTAGTGGCGGCGAGATCGGCTCCCGCCGCCGCCTGGCCGATCCCCGCACGCGCGGCCTTGACGTCTGCCACGGCCACGTTGTACCGCCGCCTGGCCGCCCGGGCCAGGCGCAGGTTCTCCTCAGCCTGTCGCAGGCCGACCCGCGCGGACTCAACGTCCCTCGCGGCGATGTCGACTTCGCGCTTGCCCGACTGCGCCATGTTCAGCTGCTCCCGCGCCTGCTGGACCGCAAGCTCCGCGAGGCGCTTCTGCTCCTGGCGTGCGCCCTCGCGGGCGAGGCTCAGCGACTCACGGGCCTGGCTGAGGGATTGCTGGGCCACCTCATACTGGGTGCGGTACTGGTCCAGCGTGGCCTCGGCCACCGCCCCCTGCTCATACAGGCGACGGTAGCGCTCGTAGGTGGTCTTCTTCAGCGAAAGGTCCGACTCGGCCTGGCGCACGGCGGCCTCGGCCTGGGTGATCTCCTGGCTGCGCGCGCCGGCGAGTACGTCTCTCTGCTGTGCTTGGGCGCTCGCGAGGCCCACCTTGGCCTGCTCGATGGCGCTCTCCGAACGCTCCCGTGCCAACTCGTACGCCTGCTTGGCCTTGGAGAGCTGTTCAGATGCCGCGGCCACTCCCTGCTCAGCCTGGCGGATGGCGATCTGCGTCTCGCGGTCGGTCAGCTCCGAGCTCTCCGCCGCCTGGGTGTACCGGGCCTGGGCCGAGACAACACCTTTCTCGGCCTGAACCCTCTGCTTCGACGCGAGTTCGGTGTCCAGACGGGCGAGCACCTGGCCCTTGGTCACCCCATCGCCCACGTCCACGAAGACGGAGACAACCTTGCCGGAGATCTCAGGGACCACATCCACTTCCTGATAGGCCTCGCAACTCCCCGTCAGCTCAAGTTCCTCGGTGATGGAACCCCGCTTGGCCACGATGACCGAGACGGGTGTTTCGGTGGCTGACTCCTGCTGGGCCTGAGCAGCCCCTGGGGGCTCCTTCTGTCCCTTCGGACAACCGCTCACCAGCAGGCTCGTGACCATCGCGGCGACTGCGAGCAGCCCGAAGACAATCCGCCCGGGCTGCGACATGCGTGTGACTGCAGCGCATGAGAATCGCATCGTTGCTCTCCTCATTCGTTTCCACTCCACAGGCCCACGGAAGACCTTAGCCTTGCTATCGCCGAGTACAGCGCGTACTGGGCGTTCACGACCTCGGCCTGCGCCGCGGTGAGCGCGGTCTGGGCGTCCAGAACCTCAACGCCCAGCGCCAGGCCGTTCTCATAGCGAACCTGAGATATGCGCAGGCGCTCCTGGGCCTCGATTACCCCCTGCTGGGCCACTGCCAGGCGCTGCTGTCCATCGTCGAGAGCCAGGTGCGACTGGGTAACCTCCAGCGCCACTTCCTGTTTCTGCCTCTCCAATTCCAGCCGGGCAGCATCGAGTTGCGCCTTGGCCTGCTCAACCTGGGTTTTCTCCTGCTTGGCGTCGAGGATCGGCTTCTCCGCGCTGATCGCGATCTGCCAGCCGAAGGGCTCGGAACCAAAGCTGGCCTGGGTCGCCGTCAGCCCTCCCACGAGGTTGACCGACACGTTACGCGACGCGAAGGCCAGCCGAAGGCTCGCTTCAGCAAGGGCAACGGAGGCCTCGCTGGTCCGGATCTCCGGCCGGTTCTCCCAGGCCTGCTGGATCAGATCGGTGATGGCGCCCGGCGGTGTCTGGGGGGGATCGCCCATGGCCACCCCCACCGGCGTCTCCTGGGGAAGGGTGAGGACCCGGCGCAGGCTGGCCTTGGCCTGCTCCACTCCGGTGCGCGCCGAGATCACTTCGCCCCGCGCCCGGGCAAGCTCGGTCTCCGCTTGGACCACCTCGAACTTCGGCACCACGCCGCCGGCCATCAGCTTCTTGCTCAGGTCCACGTGGGCCGCCACCGCATTCGCGCGCTCCTGCGCAACTCCGGCCAGCTGCTCGAGCCGCAGGATCTCGTACACGACCTGCCGCGCGGACAGGTCCAGGGCCCGCTCGATCACGGCCTTGGACAGCTTGCGGGTCTCCAGTGCCTTGAGCGCCACCTGTTGGGTCCGCTCAATGCGCCCGCTGGTGTACAACGGCTTCACGAGATCGATGCTGCCTGTGCGGATGTCGGGGTCTCCCAGCGCGATCGTCGTGTTCTCGCCGCCCTCGCCGGCAGGGAATGTCGCCGTGGCGATGGGTCCACGCCTGCCGATCATGGCGGATGCCGTGACCCGGAAGTCGTCCAGGCCGAAGGTCTGGCGCACCTGGGCCTCGGCGTCCGCGATGTTCGCGGCGGTAATCTGCAGGTCGATGCTGTTCGCCGCTGCGACGGACGCCGCCGACGAGGGGGTGAAACGCTGGGCCGCTCCTGCCCCTGTCGCCTGGCCCTGTTGGGCATAAGTGGGCTGCATCGGCGCGGGCTTCAGGAGATCGGTCACGGTCGGCGGCACTGACTGGACTCCCGTGGGCGCGGCAGGTTGGACTGGAGCCTGTACGGGACCCGCGGCGGGCTGCCCGGAGCGCTCAATGCGGGTGCGGGGAGCGCCGGGTTGTGGTGCGGCAACGGGCGCCTGGGCCGGCGCAGTCTGCTCGGAGGCGGCGAACACCGCCCTGGCTGCCACACGCGCGCTCAAGTCCGGCGCGGGCTCCACGGTGCCGACCGTGGTGACGCCACCGGCGGTGTGACCGGCTGCAACTTCGGTGGCGGTTGTTGTCGCGCCCGGCGCGCCGATGACCAGGCGCTGTCCGGGGGTCAGCACCGGAGCCGGCGCCACGTCGATGTTTGCAGCCGGTTGGGCGGGCTGTGCGGGCCGGGGCTGCATCGGCGCCGTCGTCGTCGGGGAGACAACGACAGGCCCAAGAGCAGGCCTTGGCAGGCCCGACAGCAGGGCGGGGACCGTGTCGCCCGGCGCGATGATGCGCGCTCTCCCGTTGGCATTGATCACAGCGTCTGTAGCGCCCGTGGGACAGGCCTGCGGCTGAGCTACGGCCGCCCCTGCCGTCGTGACCTGCCCCTGATCACGGCTCGCGCGGCTCAATCCGGCCGCGTCCGCCACCGGCGGGAGCGCCACGGCCACAAGCGCACAGGCCAGTGTGGCGCGGAGTTTCATCACAGAGTATGCCCGAAGCACAATGTGCCTCCTCAGCCTTTCCTTCGAATGTGCCGCTACTCGCTTGCCTGCCGGGGGGATGAGCCATTGTCATCCGGCGCAGCAGCCGTGGCCGCAAGCGACTCCACAAATGGCGCCAGGTCGTGGGCGAACTGCTGAAGATCCGCCAGCTTGACGAAGAACACGCCGGACCCGGAGGGGTGCACGAAGACCAGCAGCTTGTCACCCGCCGAAATGCCCAGCTCCTCGCGGGCGCTTGCCGGTATCACCACCTGCCCCCGCTCCCCCACCGTCGCGGCCCCGTGGAAGGCCTTCTCGATGCCCGGAATGTTCATGAGCAACTGCCTCCGGATACTTTCCGTCGTCATGGAAGGATGATTTGTATGATTGACCCGCTGATTCTACAGTTTCTCCCCTCGCCGTCAAGTTAAGACGCCACATTCGAGTGCCGTATAAGGGAATGGTGCCCACTTCACCCCGCCTGGCCCTTCCAGTGCAAGGTTCGGCCGACAGGCGCTCAGGGCCCGCTCATGTTTCACGCAATACCATTGTACAGGTCAGACCTATCCTTATAATCACCATGCTTGATGCCGATCGGTGAGGGATCAGCAAGCACGTCCCCCGCGAGCGCAATGACCAGACCTGCGGGGGCGAGAAGCGAGAACCGAGCATGATGATTCGAGTGCTGGAGAAATGTTGCGAAACGAAACGCGAGATACGCCCTGACATCACCTTGGCGGCGGCTGTTCTCGCTGTTGGGACTGTCTGCGGGCTGATCGGCCTGGCTGAGTCCATCACCATGGCGGTCATCCAGTATCTGAACTGAGCGCAGCGCGCGTCTGCCGAGATCCGATCCCGCCGCCCGGACGAATCTGTCTGTGGCGGCGTTTCCGTGTCCGCGGCCGAACGGTTCACTCCAGGTCCAGCTTGCCCTGGGCCTCGGGACCCCGGGGCGTTCCCGACCCCAGCAGCGCCACAAACTGCTCCTCGTTCAGGATCGGGATCCCCAGTTCCACTGCTTTGTCGTACTTCGAGCCGGGGTTCTCGCCCACCACCACGAAATCGGTGTTTTTCGAGACGCTCGAGGTCACCCGTCCGCCGCGCTGTTCGATCGCATTGGTGGCCTCGTCGCGGCTGAAACCCTCCAGCGTACCCGTCACCACGAACTTCATGCCCCCCAAGGTGTTGCTCCCACCGTCCGGACCGCGTTCATGGAAATGGATGCCATGATCTAGCAGCGCCTGAACGATCTGCCGGTTGTGGGGCTCGGCGAAGAACCGGTGGACGCTCCGCGCAATCTCAGGGCCGATCTCGTGGACGTCCTGGAGTTGCTCCTCGGAAGCGTTCATGATCGCCTCGAGACTGCCCAGGCTGGACGCCAGCACATCCGCCACATGCTCCCCCACATGCGGGATGTTCAGGCCCACAAGCAGCCGGTCGAGCGTGGTCTGCCGGCTCCTGTCGATGGCCTCCAGCAAGTTCTGCGCGGAGCGCTCGCCCATCCGCTCCAGTTCCACAAGCTGGTCCGCCGTGAGCTCATACAGGTCTGGCAAATGCCGGACCAGGCCCCTGTCTACGAGCACCGCCACCCATTTTTCGCCCAAGCCCTCGATATCCAGCGCCGCGCGGGACGCGAAATGCTCGATCCGGCCCTCAATCTGGGCCGGGCAGTCGATGGACGGGCAACGAGTGACGGGGTCCCCGGGCTCTCGCTCAACGGCAGTCCCGCACACCGGGCAATGGTCCGGCAGGTGGTAGGGGACCGCGTCATCGGGGCGCTTGTCCAGCACCACCTCAACCACCTGGGGGATCACGTCGCCCGCGCGTTGGACGATCACTGTGTCGCCGATCCGAACGTCCTTGCGGTCGATTTCGTCCTGGTTATGCAGGCTCGCGCGGCTGACCGTCACCCCACCGATGCCCACGGGTTCCAGCACAGCGATAGGCGTAATCGCCCCGGTACGGCCGACGCTGGCCAGGATATCCCGCACTACCGTGGTCTGCTTCCGTGGCGGGAACTTCAGGGCAACCGCCCACCGGGGGCTGCGGGAACGCACCCCCAGCTCGTGCTGGGCGGCAAAGCTGTCCACCTTGTAGACCACGCCATCGATCTCATACGGCAGATCGTCCCGCCTGGCCTCAAGATCATGGAAGAACTCAAGCATATTTTCCACAGACTTGCACTCGCGGGCTTCCGGGTTAACAACCAGACCCCACTTGGATAGACAAGCTCTAAGTTCTGTCTGTGACCGGATCACAGCCCCCTCGCACCGTCCCAACCCGTAGCAGAACATGGAGAGCGGGCGGCGCGCGGTGATGCTGGAGTCAAGCTGGCGCAGACTCCCCGCCGCAGCGTTGCGCGGGTTTGCGAACAGCGACTCACCGGCTGCTTCGCGCTCGCGGTTCAGTTCCTCGAAGCCGGCGATGGACATGTAGACCTCGCCCCGCACTTCGAGAAGGGTTGGCACTGGCAAGTCGTCGGCCTGCCGCAGGCGCAGAGGCACGCTCTTGATGGTCCGGATATTCGGAGTGACATCTTCCCCTGTAACGCCGTCGCCGCGGGTAGCAGCGGCCACCAGGACGCCCTCTTCGTAGACCAGTTCCACCGCCAGGCCGTCGAACTTGGGTTCTGCGAGATAGACGACATCATCGCCCACGGTCTGGCGCACCGAGGCATCGAAGGCGCGCAGTTCCTGCTCATCGAAGATGCTCTGCAGGCTCATCATGGGCACGGCGTGCCGGTAGGTCGGCAGGTCCGTCCGAGGCGCCGCGCCGATGCGTTGCGTGGGGGAATCGGGGGTGATGAGGTCGGGGTGCTGGTTCTCGATCTCCTCTAGCCGGCGCATGAGAGCGTCATACTCGGCGTCGGATATGGCAGGATCATCCAGGACGTAATAGCGGTAGTTGTGCTCCTGGATCTGCGCACGGAGGTCCTGCAGTTCGCGCTGGATACTCTGATCTGCCACTGGGATCACCCGGTAGGGTTCAGCCGGCACTGGAGTACAAGTTCGCCCCCAGAAGTTTACCTTCCTTGCACACTTTCCGCCAGTACTCAAAGAAAACAGCCGCGGACCCATGCATGGACCCGCGGCTTCGAATCGCGTCAGCTGCGACAGTTTGGCTCAGCGGGGGCCGCCGCCACCATGAGGGCCGCCACCACGCGGGCCCGGGCCACCCATGCCGCGACCCTTCGGGGCGATGCCAACGGTCTCGGCAGTGCCCGCCTTGTCCTTCAGCGGCGCAGTGAGGGCCACCGCGACAACCACACCGTTCTTGATCCCCACGGAGTTCGTGGGTTTGCCCTCGCTGTTGTAGTACTTAGTGCTCTGGTTCACGGTGATCTTCGCCGTGAACGCAGCCGGCGGCTTCTGCGAGGAGTGCCCCGGAGGCCCCATGGGCGGTGGCGTCACCTTGACCTCAAACGACTGCAGGCTCCCCTTGGAGCTTCGGGTTACCTTGGTCACCGTCCCAAAGATCATCTTACCGGGCTCGAACTTGGGCATGACGCCGATCCGGGCGGCTGTCCCGGTCTTGTTGGACAGCGGCGCCGTGAGCAGCACGAAAACGGACTCCCCGACCTTCACGATGGACGCTTGAGCCGGCTCCCTGCCTTTGGCATACTCGGTCTTGCTGGTCACCTTGATGGTGGCGGTAATGCGCGCAGGCGGCGTCTGGTCCCGATCTCCCTGTCGGAATGGGCGTCCCTGGAAGCCCTCCACGATGATGGTTTTCAGGACGCCCTTCGAGTCCTTGATGACCTTCGTGATGGTCCCGGCGAAACCCTTGCTCGGGTCGAAATGAGGGCGGTTGCCCTGGCCCTGGTGGTTCCCCTGGGCGAAAGCGGACGCTGCGATTCCGAGCAGAACAACCACGGTGATAGCAGACAGAACGCGTCTCATGCCGAACCTCCCGGAGATCTCCCTTTGTCCCTGCAGGTGCAGGGAAGCCCGCCCCTGCATGGCAGCACACGTGGGCATAGACGCGCGCAGGCCGCAAAGGTTCAGGCACGAACCGATTCCGTCCGCGGCGGGCAGCACGAAGGCCCTCCGCTTCAGGAACCCGTCACCACCTCAAAGGGCCACGCCAGCATGCCGCCGTCCAGCACTTCGATGTTGTCGTAACCCTTTCCGGCGAGGAACCGCGCCGCTTCATAGGCGCGCAGACTCGTCTTGCAGTAAGCCACAACCCGGCGATCCCGCGGAATCTCCTCATAGCGCGCACGCAGCTTGCCCAGGGGAATCAGCGTCGATCCCTGGATGAAGCCCGCATCATGCTCGTCCGGGGTTCGCACGTCGAGCACGAAGACGTCTTCCTCCCGGGCGCCCAGGATAGCCTTCAGGTCCGCGCAGTTTATCCCCTTGTACAGCCCGTCCAGTTTGTTGCGCAGCGCATTGGCGCCGTGGATGAGGACGTCCATCGCCTCGGAGTACGGCGGAGCGTAGGCCAGGTCGAGATTTGCAATCTCGTCCACGGTCATGTTCCCAGTCATTGCGGTGACCGCGACGTCGATGCGTTTGATGACCTCGCCGAGGCCCACTCCCTGTATGCCGAGGACCTTGTGGGTGCCGTGTTCCGCGATGAGCTTCAGCACGACCGGCTTGGCATCCGGGTAGTAATGGGGCTTGTCCGGGGCGGCGACAGTGGCGGTGAGAACATGGAAGCCCAGTTGCTTCGCCTGAGCGAAGGTCAGCCCGGCGCGGCCCACGTTGAGGTCGAAGACCTTGAGCGCCGTGGCTCCCGCGACACCGTGGAACCTGTCAGCGATGCCCAGGGCGTTGCTGGCGGCCACGCGCCCCTCCTTGTTCGCAACCGATCCAAGCGGAAGAATGCAGCCGGTGCCCCGCACGAAGCAGCGCTTCTCGGTGCAGTCGCCCGCCGCGAAGATGTCGGGATCCGAGGTGCGCATGAACTCGTCCACGAGAATCCCGCCGGATGGCCCGATGGTCAGCCCGGCATCGCGCGCCAGGGCCACATTCGGGCGGATGCCGATGCTCAGGAGGACGAGTTGGGCGGGGATCTCCTCCCCGTCGCCGGTAACCACGCACCTCACCTTTCCGCTGTCGTCAGCCTCGATGCGGTCCACCCGCGTGCTTGTGCGAATGGTAACGCCCCGGCTCCGCAGATGCTTCTCCACCAGGGCAGCCATGTCGTGGTCCAGCATCGGCAGTAGCTGCGGGAGCATCTCCACGACGGTCACGGCGCTTCCGCACTCGGTGACCGCTTCGGTCATCTCCATGCCGATGAGACCGCCGCCGATGATCACCACATAGGGGCAGGCGCCTCCGCTCATGTACTCGCGGAAACGGTCGGCATCCTCAATGCGCTTGAGGTGCAGGACGTTCTCGAGATCCTTGCCGGGAATCGGCGGCTCGATCGGTTCGGCGCCCGTGGCCAGAATCAGCTTGTCATACCCGATCCTGCGCGTCTCGCCGGTGGTCAGGTCTTTGACCTCGACCTCGTGCGCGGCGCGGTCGATAGACAGGGCCTCAGTGCGGTTCAGGACATTGATCCCCTTGACGTTCGCGAAAAAGGCCGGATCCCGCAGAACGCCGATGGGGGTCGCCATCAGATCGTTGCGGTCGTCGACCATGCCCGAGATGTAGTAGGGCAGGCCACAACCGGCGTACGACATGATCTCGTCCTTCTCGATGATGGTGATCTGGGCGTCGGGGTCCAGGCGTCGCGCCCGCGCCGCGGCCTTCGGCCCCGCCGCCACTCCGCCGATGATCAGTATGCGCTTCGCGTCGGCCATGGTAAGTCTCCTGTGTTCCCCGTGTTGATAACGGAATTGTCCCAGGCGCAGGGATTGAATGAGATTATAAACATATTCCGATGAAAAGCAAGTACCGGCGCTTCAGTCGCCAGAACAGCAAAGGGCCGCGGGAGGGGAGTCAGCCCTCCGCGGCCCTGATGGTCGGCGTGTGTCCGTCTGCCGGAGTCTAGAGCTTTCCGGCCCGGCGTGGCTCGAAGACCAGCTCGCCCGGATGCGTGTCCGCCTGCCAGTTCTTGGCGCCCTGGGAACCCATGTGTTCCAGCACCTGCTCCAGCTGGCCCGTCTTCGTGGCGCGCTCGATGATCAGCGCCCACACGCAGTCTTGCTCCGGGTTCACCTCGCACTTGCCCTCGTCATACCCGCCACAGGGGCCGTGAAGCTGGCCCTTGGGGCAGCGGGCCATGGGGCAGATGCCAGCATAGTCGCCGACAACGCAGTCCGAACAGCACACGCAGCGCTCGTACACCTGCCCTTTGCGCTTGGTGATGGCGGAGAAGAGGCTGTTGACCCCAGGAAACACCGGCTTGCTCTCCTGGGAATCCGCGACAGACTGCACTCCCGTGCCGCAGGACAGGACCAGGAAGGCGTCGGTCTGCTCCACGGCCTCTTTCTGCTGGCGCAGGACGCGAGCGGTGTCCAGGACATTGCAGGTGACGTCCGGGACTGCCGTGCCGGTGACGGTCTTGCCGGCGTCCTCCAGCTGCTGCTTCATCTCTTCCACTTCGACCTCGCCGCCGGTCTGGCACTGGGTCGCGCAGTCGCCGCAACCGATGATGAAAATGCGCTCGTGCCCCTCCAGCATGCGGAGGATCTCTTCGAAAGCCTTCTTGCTGCTTGCGATCATTGGGAGCACCCCACGGGGAGTGAATTGTATTCCTTAATTATAGAACGTCGGCGCGTCGCCCGCAAGTGGCCTCAGAGACCCGCGAGGTCTAGGATCGCCGGAACGTGCTTGTCCCAGCCCAGTGGCATCATGTGGACGCCCTGGCACATGGGCTTGAGGTCCTGGACGAGCTTCGCGTGCATCTCGATACTCTTCGCGACCCGGGTCTCCTTATCCTCAAGCTCCGCGATCATCCAGTCGGGCACCTTCACCCCGGCCACGTTGGCGTTCATGTACTTGGCCATCATCGGGCTCTTCAGAACAACGATTCCCGCAAGGATCGGGATCGGCACGTCTCCCAGGCGGGTCATGAACTCCTCGAACAGCGCAGGGTCGTAGACCGCCTGGGTCTGGCAGAACTCAGCCCCAGCTTCGATCTTCTTGAGCAGCTTGTAGATCTGCGGCTCCATCGGCACCGCGCCGGGGTTGACGACGCAGCCCAGGCAGAACGAGGGCGGGGCGCCGTCCAAGGCTTCACCGTCCACGATCTCGCCGGTGCGCGCGTTCTTGTAATAGGCCATGTCGCGGCCTTCCATGAGGCGCCGCGCGGCCTTGAGGAGCGAGACCGAATCCAGGTCGAAAACCGGCTTCGCCTGGGGGTGATCCCCGAGGGTCGTGTAGTCCCCGGTCAGGCACAGAACATCGGTGATGCCCAGGGCGCAGGCGCTGAGAAGCTCGGACTGCAAGGCCAGCCGGTTGCGGTCGCGGCAGACCATCTGCAGCACCGGCGGCAGCCCGGCCTCCTTCAGCTTCAGGCAGCCCACGAGCGAACTCGCGCGCATGACCGAGGACTGGATGTCGGTCACATTGATCCCAGCCACGCGGCCCCGGTAGAACTCCGCTTCTTCCACCATGTGTTCGAGATGGCAGCCTTTCGGCGGCGCCACCTCGCCGGTGATGATGAACTGACCACTGTCAATGGCTTCCCGCATTCCCACGGGCATCGTCCTCCTTGTACGGGCACGGCGCCGCCTTCGAGCGTTCCCGGGCCCTGTGAGGCCCGGGCGCCGCGCTTTGTCCGAACGCCACGACGGCGCCGGAACGCGACTATTCGCGGATGGCTGCCCGGATACCTTCCCGGACGAGAGATATCACTGATCCGCCGTCACAACCGCAAGCCGCCGGCCAATCTCCACCAACACCCGCGGCTGTCGATCAGTGTGGGTAATCGGCAAAGTGCGCGGCGCCAGGCCGGGCTCGTATAGCGTGACGGAACCCGTGCCATCGGGCAGTGTCAGGCGTGCGCTGCACACCCCTGGCCCCAATGCACACAGTCCAAACACAGTGCCTCCCTGCGGGCCGAGGCGCTGGAAGACACCCACCGGCGAGTCACTGGAAACACGCGTCGCCACGGCGGCTGAGACCGCCTCGGGTATCGCGGCATCGCTCGCCACGCATACCACGCGCCCGGCGCCAAGATTGTGAGTGCCGGGCCGGCTGAAATGAACGTCCGCGGCACTGGACAAGGCGCTTTGCGGACGCCATCGGCCGAACTCATC
>Ga0067045_1030273_pt1 | contig 15972 bp, 18 predicted proteins | sample TerdegcTABiofilm_FD_59184 | JGI IMG/M metagenome (GOLD analysis project Ga0067045, IMG submission 59184) | Combined Assembly of (Gp0054472, Gp0054536) Wastewater bioreactor microbial communities from Singapore -Terephthalate degrading...
AAAATTTTTCCCAAAAACTTCATCTTCAGAGTCGTTAACCCCCAGTTTTTTGGAAAATTTTTCCAAATTTTTGAGGGTTAAGACCTCTTTATCTTCACTTTTTGAGAAAATTTTTCCCAAAAACTTCATCCTTTTATGGTATACTTAAGAGAAAAAATAGACTAATAGGAGTTGATATGAAGAGACTAATAGCTACTACAGTATTAATAATGCTGTTTACATTTACTGCTCTAGTCTATGCTAACTCTCCAGTAAAACTCAAAGGGGATCAGATAACTATATCTCAAGAGTTAGTAGTTGCAACTGGAAATATAGTTGCAGAATATAAAGATATATTACTTAAAGCCAATTATTTAGAACTAGACCCTAAGACATGGATACTAGTAGCAAAAGGTAATGTGAGTGTAACACAGGAGAAAAATACCTTAGCTGGTGAGACATTGACACTCTTTCTTAAAGAAGATAAATATCGGCTTGATGGTGTAAACGGGGAGATAACAGATAGGAGTATAAAAGGTTTTATCTATATTAAGGGTGATAGTTTAGAGAGGGACCCTGATAGCAGTATTAGAGGAAAAGAGATGTCTTTTACCACTTGTGACTTAGATACGCCTCATTATCATATAAAAGCAAGAGAGTTAGTCATATATCCTCAAGAGAGGCTATACGCAACAGACGTGAGCTTTTATATAGGTAATACGAGAATCTTCTCTCTACCATATTATAATCTCCTATTCGAGTATCCTGATAGACAACCCTTTATCCCTGAGGTTGGAAATTCCACGGATAAAGGATACTATATAAAGACGTTTTATAGCCATTATCAGAGTAGGGATCTATACGGGTATGCTACCCTTGAATTAGCAGAAAGGATAGGAATAGGACTTGGACTTACCGAATTCTACAATATCAAAAATGTTGGACCTGGCTCTGCAAATATCTATGTGTTGCCAACACTAGAAAAGATAAGAGCCGATATAGGACTTACGCAAGAAGCTAAAATTGGAGATGTAAAGCTAAGCGGAGCAATTACAAGAGAGAGTGTTTTTTATGACAGATGGGAATATAGGTTAAGTGCTTCTAGTAAAGGTTATTCATTCTCTCATCAGGGCTTGGAGAATAGGACTAGTAATGTGAGTTCCTATAATACTAATATCTCTGCGTCGGAAAAGATAGGAGATGTGAATACCTCTTTATCTCTATCAAGTAGATACTATGAAAGTTTAGGTGTACCAACAGAGGCAAATGACTATAGGATAACTGCCACTACCAAGATAGGAGATGTAAATACCTCTCTGTCATTAAGGGATAGATATTATAAAAAAGCTGATATTCCTGCAGAGATAGGCGAATACAGAATTACTGCTAACACAAAAATTCAAGATATAAGTATTAAAGGGGAAGTCTTTACAATATCCTATCCAGACATAGCATCTCTATCTCAGTTTGGCTATGCACGGATACTTACCAAACTACCAGAGTTATCTCTAAGTTCTAGAATCCTTACTGACCCTAATATTAATATGACTGGCGAATTAAATATTGGGAATTATGTAGAGCTTCCGACAAATATTCAAGGATTTGCTATTAAAGGGAATATACAGGCTACTCCAAAGGTTGTAAAGCTCTTAGATGGTGATTTAGATTCCTCTATAAGAATAAATGGCTCTTACTATCCGCCAGAAAGTTATATTGCAGGACTAGGGATAAACGCAAAATGGACAAAAGATATAATTCAGAATCTTAGACTTACCTTGACTTATGAGTATAATGAAGGGTGGGGCAATTCCCTATTCAATATACTCTCAGACCTTCCAGCATTACCTTCAAATTCAATATCTGGGAGTTTAGTTTCTAAAGGGGATAATTACTCTATAACTCTATCTAGTAAATATGATATCTTAAATTCTGTATTCAATCCTATAGTAATAAATGGCTCTTGGCAGGGAAGCCAGGAAAGTAAGATATCACTTAATCTATCGATAAACCCCTACTATCTAGGAGACATTACCGCAGTATCCACTATAAGCTGGAGGATAGACCCAAAATGGAAGCTAGATATGTCTTGGAAATACTATGCCCAAACTTTCCAGTTTCAAGAGGTAAAAATTAATTATGACCTACACTGCTGGGAGATGAACATAAAGTATAACTATATTACTCAGACAACATCTATAAGCTTTTCTCTAAAAGCCCTTCCTAGTATGGGAACTATAAGTTTACCAGAGTTCTAAAGCTCAGAGATCTTAACCCAACGTCTCTCTTTTATAGAAAGTTCCACCGCTTCTAAGACCTCTTGGCACTTCACTCCGTCGTAGAAGTTTGGCTCTATTGGAGTGTCATTCGCTATAGCTTCACACAAGTCATAGACTTCATGTATAAATGTATGTTCATAGCCAATAATATGACCAGGAGGCCACCAAGCACTTATATATGGATGAACTGGTTCTGTCACTAGAATTGTCCTGAATCCGCTGGCTTCTTCTGGGTCTTTTCTAGAATAGAACTGTAATTCATTCATCCTCTCAAAGTTAAATACTATAGAACCTTCGCTTCCATTAATCTCAAAAGAGTTATAATTCTTTCTGCCAGGAGCAAATCTAGTAGCTTCAAAACTTCCTAAAGCCCCATTTTTAAACCTTGCAAGAAAGAGAGTAGCATCATCAACAGTAACCTGTCCCTTCTCCTTTGCTTCCTCAGCTTTAGCACTTAAGCCTGTCATTGAAGCAGCTAATGGGCGCTCTTTGATGAATGTTTCACTCATCCCTATAATCTCTTCAAAATCACCAACTAGATATCTGGCAATATCTATAAGATGGGCACCGAGGTCACCTAGAGATCCAGAACCAGCTATCTCTCTTTGTAGTCTCCAGACCAATGGGAAATTAGGGTCCACTATCCAATCCTGTAGATATACCGCTCTAAAGTGATATATCTTTCCTATAGCTCCTTCCTGTATAAGCTTCTTTGCTAAGGCTATAGCAGGGACTCTTCTATAGTTAAAACCTATCATATGCTTTATACCAGCAGACTCTACCGCCTTTAACATCTCTCTTGCCTCACTAAGATTCATCGCTAGAGGCTTTTCACAGAATATATGCTTTCCAGCTTTTGCTGCAGATATAGCTATCTCTTTATGAACATTGGTAGGGGCAGTTATATCAATAAGGTCAATATCTTTTCTCTCTACTAATCTTTCCCACGATGTCTCTATCTCCTGCCAACCAAATATACTAGCAGTTTCTTTAACACCAGCTTCATCTCTACCACAGATAACTTTCATAACTGGTATACCCTTAGGCTTAAAAAATTTAGGCATATCGAGATAGGCATGGCTGTGAGCCTTTCCCATAAACTTATAACCTATAAGCCCCACATTGATATACATAAAAAGACACCTCCTCTATCTAAGCTTCATTGAATAAAATATTACCACAAAAAGATTGATTTTGAAATATAATTTATATTATCTCCACTGCCTTCCTATGGGCATTGAGCTCTAGGGTATCATCAAGAGGAGGAAGTTTTACTGTACCATACTTATGGGATAGAGCCTTCTCAATAAGAAGATCGGCAAACCATGGATTTTTAGGTAACAACGGACCATGAAGATAGGTGCCAAAGACATTCCTCTGCCAAGCCCCCTCAGTCTTGTCTACTCCATTATTCCCATAACCTTTTAAAACCTCTCCTAAGGGCTTAGCGTTCTTACCAAGATACGTCCTTCCACTATGATTTTCAAAACCTACTAGAGTTAAATCTTTACAACCTTCTACCTTAGACTTGACAAGAATATTCCCAATAAACCTCTTATCTCCAGCCTCGGTATAGACATCTAGAATGCCAATACCATCTAACTTAGGAATATCCTTAGGCTTATAATAATTGCCAAAGAGCTGATATCCTCCACAGATTCCAAGGAAGACCACTCCATCTTCTGCCAACTTTCTCAGTATATCTCCCTTTTTAAAAACTAAATCGGGGGCTAAAAGTCTCTGCTCTCTATCTTGTCCCCCACCCATAAAGAAGATATCTACTCTTTTTGGTATTGCATCATCTATCGATACAGGAATAACTTCTACACTAATTCCTCTCCATTGAGCCCTTTTCACTAGGACAGAAATATTTCCTCTATCTCCATAGAGGTTCATAAGATCAGGATAAAGATGACATATAACTAATTCATAACTCACTTTTTAAACAACTCTTCTATTAAATCTTTACTCTTTACAATTGATTCTACATTCGTCTTCTTTATCTCTTCATAGAGTTCTCTACGATACACCTTGACAGACTTTGGAGCATTTATTCCTAGCTTCACATGGTCTCTATCTATCTCTAATATAGTAATCTCTACATCGTCTCCTACTAGTATAGACTGTCCTCTCTTTCTAGTAAGGACTAACATCTTAACCTGCCACTACTGGATTTGAGCTATTTTCGAATATGTAATGCCTTGTTGTGTATAAAGAATTTTCTAAGATGATCTGTGATGCCTCCTTAGTATCTACATCTACAACAATTGGAGCCACTAGATTTGCAGTAGACAGCTTGAAATTTTCATTTAATGAAACTATGACATATATTGCAATATTTCTATCTTTGTAAGACTCATCAAGTTCTACAGTATACTCTGGGAAGAAAACAAAAGGATCTGCTAAAAGAAATGCCAGCTCTGGAGTTCTAAGAGATTGTAACCAATAAAAAGGAGAATCCTCTTGTTCTTTTATAAGGACAAACTCTTTCTCCTCTTCAAAACCTAAGATTGGAGAAATAAATCTTATCTTATATTCATCCTCTATCTCTATATTTCCCCAAAATAGTGTCTTCACTAACATAATCTTACCCCAAATAGTTGATTAGGCTAGGTTGTAATGCCCTAGAAGCCGCTATTAAACTAGCCTGATATATGTTCTGCTGTGCATATAACTTTAAGACAACTTCTTCTATCTCTATATCTTCCTGTTTTGATAATAGGTCAGTATATTTAGTAATCCTATCTGACATTAGGTCACTAGTAAGCTCTATCCTAGATAACCTAGCTCCCAAACTGGACAATTCAGAACTTACCTCGTCGCTTATAACATCTATCTTTCCTACCACATTATTAATCTGTGTGATATTACCATCTAAAAGCGCATTCTTAAGTGATATCAGAGTATCAAACATCTTAGAATCAACAAATAGACTTTTCCCTGTTGGGCTAGCATCAATTAACACATTATTAGATATCTCTGCAGATCTTACATTATTGTCTCCTCTGTATAATACTACATCATCAATCCTCTCTAAAGGAGCCTTGGTAGTCTTATACCCTCCAAAGATATATCTACCAGAAATATTTGTATTTCCAAGCTGAACAAGATGGTCTATGAGCTGATCTAACTCTTTTGCTATAGCATATCTATCTTCTTGGGAAAGAGAATCGCTCGCACCTCTTACCGCTAGTTCCTTAGCTCTGGTAAGAGTAGATGAAATATTTTGTAACACCCTATCGGCTAGATTTAACTCTGTTTTTAGAAAGTCTATATTCCTACTATACTGCTTGTTATTATTCAATGTAGACTTCAATTCCATAAGTCTGGATGTAGAGATAGGGTCATCGGATGGCTTAATAATCTTCTTTCCACTAGAAAGTTGAGACTGAAGCTTTTCTAAATTTGTAAGGTTATTAGATAGATTTCTAAGGACATTATTTGCTATTGTATTAAAAGTTACCCTCATTTTTTACCTCCCAACAACTCCTGTTCTTTCTATCAAGGTAGAGAGCATCTCGTCTAAAGTAGTTAGTATTCTACTTGCTGCAGAAAATGCCTGCTGATACTTTATCATATTAATTACCTCCTCGTCTATCGATACCCCAGATATCTCCTCTCTTTTACTGTTAATAGCATCTACTAGAGATTTCTGATTATTAGAGATAAGACTTGCCCTCTGAGAAATAATCCCCAACATACTTATCTGATTTCGCCAGTAATCTTCTAATGTAAAACTTCCGTCTATAAGGAATTCTTCACTGATTTTAGCTATCTTTAAGGCATTAGAGCCATCCCCAGGAGCATCTAGAACACTAGCACTAGCTATCTTGTTCAAGTCTTCTAGTATAAGATCATTAATCTTTACATTTGTAGCGACAATACCTTTACCTGTATCTACAAGGGAGAAGAAATCAATACCAGTGCTATTATCTAGCCCATAACCAGACCTGTGCAGTTCATTGACCCTTTCATAGATTACAGAGGTTAATCTATCAATGACACCTATATATCCAGTTTCATATTCATAACCACTATCATTAGCAATACCTATAACAGTATCTCTTATATAGATTATACTTGAAAGCTTACCCTGCTCATTCCCTAAATAGACATCTGGACCATCTTCCCATAAAATCCTACCATCTGATACACTCATTTTATACACCATATTATTTATTCCTACCAATAGATGATCTCTTATATTTACAATAGCCTCGCCTACCTCATTTATAGTTACATCAAAGTTTACAAGTTCAGAAAGTTTATCAAGCAAAAGGTCTCTTTTATCTAAAAGGTCATTTGGAGATTGTCCTCTTATATAAGCCCTCTTTATCTCCTCATTCAATGCCCCTATCTGTACCGCTATATCATTAACAGTATTAACCTGTATTTCCAAGTCTTTATCTAACTGTTCTCTCTGTAAAACCAATTCATTCCTTAGGTGAGCCAAGAAAGATATAAGAGTCTGAGCCCTCTCTTTTAGTGATCCCCTAACTGACATACTCTCTGGGTTAATACTCAATTCCTGCCAGCTATTCCAGAAAGAATTCAAAGTAGAAGACAAACCATTATCGGTAGGCTCTCCTAGTATATACTCTATCTCCTCTAGAGAATTCTTTAGCTCATCCCAATAACTCTTTATCCTATTTTCATCTCTATACTGGATGTCTAGAAATTCACTTCTAACTCTCCTTATATAACTTAATCTTGCACCTGTCCCCAAAATTCCTATAGAAGGTAAAGATATAGGAGGAGTTGTAGTTACTAGACCTTCCTGTCGAGAATATCCCTCTGTATTTGCATTAGCCACATTATGAGAAGTTATATCTATTAATGAACGATTAACAAATAATGCTCTCCTTGCGATCTCTAAACCAAAAAATGTAGATATCATAATTATTCACCCAGCCAGAGTTTTATGATATCTTCAGGAACCTCTCCAGAAAGTATCCTCTTAGCTAGCTCTTCTTCGTTTATACTATACTTTCCCTCTTCTATTTCCCTTTTTAGCATATTTAATCTTTCTGAAATTTCCGGCTCTTCTATACTAGACATTGCCCTAAATATCCTAGATAGGATTTCCCCCTCCCTAGATATCTCAACCTTGTCATAAGACTTTGGCTGTATAGGGGTTTTCCCTTTCTCCTCTCTAGATAAGTATACCCTAAGTAACCTTTTTAATTCTTCGCTTTCATATATTCTCATAAACTACCCCCTATCCTCCAAAAATATAGAACTCACAGATACATTCTTTTTTAAAAACTCTACAAATTTATCCAAAAGCCCTATAGAACGTTCTAGTAGTCTAGAATTTATCTTGACAAGCTCACTCAATTCAAGAATCAGTCTTTCCAGATATTCGAGTTTCGCTTTGACCTTAGCTTGTTCTTCTATAGAAAGATCAGACATCAAAGTCTCTAGATCTTTATCTTCAAATTCTTTTCTATTCCCTAACATAAATAATTTACCAAGTATCTCAGATTGACTATTGGTTATCTGAAGTAACATCTTTAGGTCTCTATTAACTAGAGACATATACATCTCCTTCGATAATCTAACTAATGATTCGTAAGCTTCTATATATGCATCTATCAAATCCAAAAATTTACTTTCCATCTCTATAAAAAGATATCGGTATTATAATAAAAAACTTTAGAGTAATTCTAGGTTCTCTTTTTACGAAGATATTCCAAAAGAAATGCGTCCTCTTGCTCCTTAGTATCAACAAAACCTAAAACAGATCTTACCTCTCTTAATAATTTCAACCTACATTCTGGACAGAATCTACCGCTATCTATCGGTTTTCCGCAAGATTCACAAGTTGGCTTTATAGAAAGTCTCCCCGCTCTTATAAACTTACTTACCTTAGCCTCACTCACCCCGGTAGCATCTATAATTTCTTGTAAATTGGCATTGGGATGTGTCTTTAAATACTCCCTTACACGATTAAAGTCTTCTTCTTCCTTCTTCTGACACTCAGGACATATATCACTTGATATCTTTACAAAAAGCTTTCCACACTCTTTACAATTGGCTAAAGGCATACTATTGCCACCTTATCTCAATCTCGTCCCCATCTTTTATGGGAGAGCTAAAAGATGCAGGGTCTCCATTTAACCTCATCTCAATAAATTGAGCATCTCTTTCTATAGGAATATAATTAAGGACATCTGCCACGATAGGCTGATACAGAGGGACTATCTCATAATCTCCTTCCAAGAATGGAGACGATGGTTCTATCTTTTTGCCATTTAAAAATATACTCTTACCAAAACTAAGCTTCAACTCCTCATTATTAACTTTTATGTTTATTGTATACTCCTTTTCAGATAAATCTCCGCCTAGTATATCCTTTACTGTGGGATGGTCTTTGTATCTTATCTCTATAATGTCTCCTGGACTTAATTTGACGTCATTTTCTACTAATTTTCCATTTATGTAAATTGTATAAGGATTCCAATTAACCGAGTGCCTGATTCCATTCAAAGTATAAACAAATACTTTGGGCTTCATCTCTATGCCTATATTTTCAAGGAATTCGTATAAACTTATATCAACCTTTACTTCGACTCTTGCCCTATCATAGAGAAGAGAATCCCTACTAGTAGGTTTACCATCTAAAAGGACCTCTACTGGTAGCTCATACTCTTTTTCATTTACCCTTACTCTTGGGATATCAATAGTATTTAAAAGCTCCTCTATAGTAACAACAGCATCCATACCTCTTTCACCTGGTATAATTTTTATCTCATCTCCAGCTTTTATTCTAGTATCAAGATCTGCAGGCTCGCCGTTAACAATAATCCTAGCAGGATTACCTCTTTCACCAGGAAATACCCTTATATTACCATTTATCTCAACGGACATTCCCCTTCCTGGTTCTCCATAAACTAACCAAGGAGAAAAGCCACTAGATACAATAAGATCATTTACTGTTATAATTCCTGTATCAAGAAGTCTTACCCTCTCACCATTCACCCAAACTTCTATTGGGACAAAACCTTTCTTATTAAAATAGGAATTTAGTATACCTACCGGAGTTATCCATTCAGGTCCACTTAACTTCTTTCCAGATACTAAACCCAAAGAGGTTATATCCCTTACCGCTACTCTTTCTATAGGTATTCCTAAGATCCTAGAAAGACTCTCTTTAAGATAAGGGGTAAGGCTACCACCACCAACACAGATCAAGATCTCAGGTGGTTTTTCATTTAATTCAAGAATCTTTTCACTTATTTTTATAGTTATATTTTCTACCACAGGATTAATAATATCTAAGACATCTTGCTTAGTAATCTTTTTGCTATTACCAAGAACATCTTTAAAGGTAATCTCTTCACCTTTACTCTTTTTTATATATTCAGCGGTAGAAAAATCTACCAATAAAGACCTCATTATAGATTCTGTAATCTCATCTCCAGCAAAAGGAACCATTCCATAGCCCAATATTGTTCCATCTTTAGATATTGCTATATCAGAAGTGCCTGCTCCTATATCTAAGAGCACTATGTTTAACTTTCTCAAGTCCTGAGGGACAACTAAGTCTATAGCAGAGATAGGCTCAAGGGTCATAAGGGCTACTTTCAATTCTGAAAAATCAAAGGCAGAGACAAGGGCATCTATAACTACTCTAGGTAAAAAAGTAGCTATTACTTCACAAGATATACTCTTTCCTCTCTGACCAATAAGAGAGTCTATCAAGATCCCATCTAACAGATACCTTGTGACACTATAGCCAACACATATATAATCCCAAGACTCCAAGCTATCCTCTGTACGCAGGAGATTCCTAGCGGAATATAATGCATTCCATTCTAAGGTGTTTATATGGCTCTGAGTAAAAGTTGTAAATATAGGAAAATCTAACTGAGCCCTTCCCTTTTTCGTGATAAGAGCCCTTCCAGCTACTGCAGTAGCACCCTCTGTAATCTTTGTCTTTAACTTCTTTTCTAAATCTTCTTTTACTAGTCTAATAGTATTAGCTACCTGAGGGACATTATGGACCTGTCCATCAAGCATAGCTCTAGTAGGATGTTCTTTGAAAGAAAAAGCCAATATCTTGATTTTGTCTTCTATAACTCCTGCTACTCCCTTTACACTACGTGTTCCTACATCTATTGCAATTAGCTCTTTCATATCTCAAAGAACTGATAAGCAGCTACAAGAAGTTTATCTACATAAGATATAAAATCCTCAATAGAGGATTCATCTTTAAATCCAAGCTCTTCTAATATATCTCCAGAGATTGAATACATAAGTCCATCTATCCCTAAACCGTATCCCATCATTAGAGTAATCCCGTCACTTACATGAACCACTTTGGCAGAGATACTATCCGTCTCCTCAGGGTTATGATGGTATCTTATGGCAGAGACTAGAAAATCGGGGAGATTCCACTTTTTAGCTAAAAGTGCACCCACCTCTTGATGATCAAAACCCAAGATCTCCTTTTCAATAACATTGAAGGGGACTTTAGATTCTGAAACCTTATTTACCACCTCTTCATACTCAGGCTGTATATACTCATCTAAGACTGTCTTTCCTATATCATGTAATAATCCAGCAACGAAAAAGGCTTCGATATCTCCAAGTCTTCTCTTACGAGCGATTTCTCTAGAGATAATAGCACACGCTATAGAATGTCTCCAAAGTTCACCTTTATCTAAGGCATACCCTTTTACTTCCTTACCAAGAATGTCTTTTGCTAAAGTTGTATAAATAAGACTTTTTAAAGTATTAAGCCCAAGTATTACAATTGCCTCAGTTACAGAGACAACACGCCTTGGAAATCCATAATATGCGGAGTTAGCTAGTTTTAAGATATTGGCTACTAAACCCTCATCCCCCGACATAGTTCTAGCTATATCAGTAATAGAACTCCTCGCATCGTCTATCTTCCTTAGTGCCATAGAGATTACATTGGGTAGAGCAGGAAGTTTATCTACCCTATTTAACAACTTATCTAAAGTCAATTTATTACTCATCTATTTAAACTCCTGATCAATTCTTTATATAACATATTTGCCAGACCACTATTACTCTTAGCCAAAATCCTAGATATTTCACCGTCAAACCAGCTATAGTAAGTAGATAGAGCAAAAGACGAGGTCTCTGGAGATATTAACTCTATTGAGCTTCTTGCCTCCTTGAGTAGGATATTCCAGAAGATAGAGACGAACTCATCAGTTAATATCCTAAGTTTCTCTCTATCCCCTAATCTATAGTTTAATATTGATCTAACATCATCTATATACATCTACTGAAATACCAACTCTCCCTGCAAAGCTCCTGCCTCTTTTAAAGCTGAAATTACACCTATAATATCCTTTGGAGTTGCCCCTAGTGTATTAAGTGCCTGTACCAAATCTCCAAGAGTAACCTCTTTTATATTCTCATCCTGTGGTGCAATTATAGTCAGCTTAATATTATTATACTCTATAGCAACAGGAAGTAAAAGTACCTCCTTACCCATTATTATAACACCTGTTCTTTCATTTATCACTATCTTAGCAGATATATCAGGAGTGATAGTTAATCCTTCTATCTGGGCTATAAAATCAACTACATTATTCTGATAGTCTTGAGGAACAGTTATTTCTACTGTGGAAGAATCTATAGCCTTGGCAGTACTCGGGAATTTATCATTTATTGCGTTTACTATTCTCTGAGCAGTAGTAAAATCTGGATTTCTCAAAGAGAATCTAATCTGTTTAGAATTTATACTGCCTCCTAAATTCTTTACAATCTTACCCCCATTAAAGACGATTCCGACAGTAAGGGGAGATTTACTACGTACCTTTCCAGTTATGTCTATGCCACCAACAGATACAGGACCTTGAGCCCTGGCTAATTCCTCTCCAGTTACCGGAGAAATAAGTGGGGTATCTAAAAGGATTCCCCCCTGTAGACTAGTAGCATCAAGATTACTAGATACCTGTACATCAAAGAGATCTCCCTCTTTGGCATAGGAAGGAACATCAATAGTAACAGTTACTACTGCTACATTTCTAGGCTTTATGAGGTCTTGAGATATCGTTATCCCCAAATTTTTGCTCATATTTGCCAACATCTGTTGAGCCAGAGAGATATTTCTATCTCCTGTACCCTGTAATCCAACAACTAAGCCCATACCTACTAGATGAATCCGATCTATCCCCTGAAGCTGAACTATATCCTTTATCCTAGCTCCGTAGGCAACAGAATTTAAAAAAACAAGTATCAATAAAAATATTATAAAGAACTTATTCATCTTTCTCACCCCGCTAGAATATAAGTCTTAAAAGTTCTTGAATCCAGTAGAGTATTGTAGAAAGAATTCCGCCATCTCTAGATTTTGGTGCTGAACTCTGATATCTAACCTCTAGGTCTACCACCTTAGAAGAATAGATAGTATTATCTTTACTTATATCCTCTGGCCTAACAAAGCCCTTTATATAGACTGTCTGCTCCTCATTATTAACGGTTACCACTTTAGAGCCTTCTATTAAAAGAAGCCCGTTAGGTAAGACATCTTTTACAATTGCACTGACATTACCTGAGAAATTAGCCGCCTGAGAGGTACTCCTTGAGCCAGAAAAGGCTGAAGAAAGTTCAACAAAAAATGCGGTGATAAAATCCAAAAAACCTACCCCTGGTCCCCCTTTTAAGTTAACTGACTTGTTGGTTCCACTCCCCATCTGCTGATTAGCCTGGGTATATTCTGTTATTACGACCATTACCGTATCCCCTTTAGTAAATGCCTTATGATCTGTATAGAGTGACTTAACTAGACCCAAATTTAAAATGCCTATAAATATAACTAAAATAGATATTATTCTTCTCATTTGAAGACCTCCACCTTACCTTTCCCTATTACTGTGCCTAAAACCTCCTTAAAACTAGAAGGATTTCTTAATCTTATAGTCTGCCCAAAATACCCATCTTGAAGTGCTATAAGCTTAGTGGATATTACAAGATTTCCAACACGTCTAATAGCTTCAACTTCTTCATTCTTGTTTACAAGAGGAGGCTCAACTATAGTATTAGAAGTAATGACCTGCCCAGGGTAAAATATTCTAGTGGTAGCCTTACCTATTATATCCTCCTTTTTCTCTATAGCGGAGAATACAACATTATCTAGTGCCTTTTCAGCGATCATCTCCTCAGTAATAATAGTCCCCTTAGGGATATAAACTCTTGCCACATAGACAACCTTTTTAACATCAGTCCTAAATGACAGATTAATAGCCTTTATATACTTTTCATCTACATAAAATGAAACTTTCACTACTAAGACCTTACTGTTTACTGAACTTAACTGTTTTACATCTAACCTTAATTTCCCTTCGGGCAAAATTACACTTGGAACTTCCTCTGTAAGAGGCTCTAAATTAGAGATTCCTATATGTTCTCTCACTATAGAAACCAACTCTTTACCAGAGATCACCTGGGCAGTTCGGGTAAAGATAATCTTATCTATTGGTGTCAAATCATTATCTTTTAATAGGGCAGGAAGTTTCATAGTAAGAATCTGTTTTATATATTGAAAAGAGTAGGACGTACTCTTTCCTAAAGGAGGAGCGGGGAAAAGTTCTACCTCAAGAAAACCATTTGGAATTCCTGAAGGATCCTCTAGTATATCCTTGAGGAAAACTTTATCCCCGCTTACACTAACTAAGGGCTTTAATTTCAATAAAGAAGCAAACGAAATACCCTGAGATAACAGAAAAAGCAAGACTAAAAAGAGAAGAAATAATCTTCTCATTCTATTTTACCTACGGAGTGTATTGGCTATCTGCAGGATATCATCTGATGCCTGTATGGCTCTAGCATTAACTTCATAAGCTCTCTGAGCTACGATCATATTTACCATCTCTTCCACTACCTTCACGTTCGACATCTCTATAAAGCCCTGTGCAATAGTTCCAAACCCGCTATCTCCAGGATTTCCGATAATTGGAGCTCCAGATGCGGCAGTTGCCCTAAATAAGTTTCTTCCAATACTCTCCAAGCCAGAAGGATTAATAAACTTAGCCAGCTGTATCTGTCCTAAGGTCTGAAAATCTGTAGAGCCAGGAAGAGTGACAGAGACAGTACCGTCACTTGTAATAGCGATACTCGTTGCCTCTGGAGGTATGATAATCTCAGGAGCTATAGGCAATCCATCTGAATTTACAATTCTACCCTGACTATCCTTCTTAAATGCCCCATCTCTAGTATATGCAACAGAGCCATCAGGCATAGTTATCTGAAAGAAACCATCCCCTTCAATAACAAGGTCTAATGTATTCTGTGTCTGCTGAAAATCTCCTTGTGAGAAGAGCTTCTGTATTGCAACTGCTCTTACTCCATGTCCTACCTGAACACTTGTTGGAACTTGTGCTCCTTGAGCTATTAATGCTCCAGCTGCCCTGATAGTATTATACAGAAGGTCTTGGAAATCGACTCTGCTCTTCTTAAAGCCAGTAGTATTTACATTTGCCAAATTATTGGCTATTACATCTAGATTTAACTGTTGTGCTAGCATACCAGAGGCTGCACTCCACAACGCAGGAATCATAAATTCACCTCCAAATTAGCCAGCCCCTGCGTAGCAGTCCGGCTGGCAGATTTTTAAGCAAATCTTCCCAAATCAGAGATTAACCTTTCCGTAATGCTATCCTCAGCTTGCACTATCTTTTGATTAGATTCGTATGTCCTATAAGCAGAGATAAGCTCAACCATTTCTCTCACAGTATTAACATTAGAACTTTCTAAGGCGTACTGTTCTACATCTGCTTGAACAGGCTGAGGATTAAAGTTTACCAAATTCTCTCCTACCTTCTCTATTACATCACCTCCTTGAGGAATAACAACTCTAAGTGTATCAACAACTTCTCCGTCTACTATGACCTCTCCCCTATTACTAAATACTACATATCTACCCTGTGGAATCCTAATTGGACCATTCTCTCCAAGGACTAAGTATCCATCTGAGGTAGAAAGATACCCTTCGCTATTTATAGTAAGCTGTCCATTTTTGGTAAATCTCTCTCCTATAGGGGTATTAACGACGAGAAATCCGTTCTTAACAGCTATATCTAGAGGATTCTCAGAAGGAATATAATTCCCTGGAGAATTCAAAGTCAATACCCCATCAACGTAAGCTCCCGTTCCTGTACTTCCTAGAGGTAAAGGTTCTTTATAGCTTTGAAATTTATATAAAAAAACCTCGGGGAAGTTTCTAATTACTGTCTGGCTTCTCTTATAACCAACAGTAACCGAATTAGCAAGATTATTCGAAATAGTATTAACCCTTACTAATTCAGCCAACATCCCCGAGGTTCCTGTATAGATACCTCTAAACATATATTTCCCTCAAATACTTAAATGGCAGGCCCGGCAGGACTCGAACCCGCAACACCTGGTTTTGGAGACCAGTGCTCTGCCAATTGAGCTACGGGCCTAGCTTTATCTTACCTCTCTGTGCACAGTATGTTTTCTACAGAAGGGGCAAAACTTTTTAAGCTCCAATCTATTAGTAGTATTCTTCTTATTCTTAGTAGTAGTATAATTCCTATTCTTACACTCTGTACAGGCTAAAGTTATAATGTCTCTAGGCATAACTATCCTAAAAGCTGGGTTATTACACCAGCTCCTACTGTCCTACCTCCTTCCCTAATCGCAAATCTTAGCCCTTCCTCTAATGCTACCGGAACTATCAACTCTACTTCCATCGTTATGTTGTCACCTGGCA
>Ga0067045_1030274_pt1 | contig 15971 bp, 16 predicted proteins | sample TerdegcTABiofilm_FD_59184 | JGI IMG/M metagenome (GOLD analysis project Ga0067045, IMG submission 59184) | Combined Assembly of (Gp0054472, Gp0054536) Wastewater bioreactor microbial communities from Singapore -Terephthalate degrading...
GCACTTCATCCTTGAAGGCAAGCATCTCGTCTTTGAAGATGCGCACCTCATCCTTGAAGGCCCTCATTTCATCTTTAAAAGCAAGCATCTCGTCTTTGAAGACCCTCATTTCATTCTTGAAAGCTTGGGTGTCTTCCTTGAACGCACGCATCTCGTCCTTGAAGGCCCTCATCTCGTCCTTAAAAACCTTCATCTCCTCCTTGAAGGCCTGGGTGTCCTCTTTGAACTCTCGTATTTCATTTTTGAGTTCAACGATGGCGTTCTGGGTAGTGAGGACAAATTGGGCGACCAACTGCTCAAGGTCATGCAGCTGCCGGGAGTGTTTTTTTACGGTTTTTTCGATCATTGACTGAGCCATTCTACTACTCTAAACAAACATAGTGCGCGATTTGATTCAAGTCAATGAGAGATTCCGATTCATGTCCGTTCCTCATAGTTCTGGCGAATCCACTCCCGATAGGCTCCTGACCGAACTCGCTCCACCCAGGTACGGTTTTCCACGTACCATCGGACGGTACGGCGGAGTCCCTCGTCGAAACTTACCGACTGCCTCCACCCTAATTCCCGTTTAATTTTCGAACAGTCGATCGCGTACCGGCGGTCGTGACCGGGCCTGTCCTTCACGAAGGTAATCAGTTTCCGTAGCTCGGTCGCGTCTTTTCCCGTTTCTTCCGCCACAATTTCGATAAGTCGACTCACCAGCCGGATATTCTCCCACTCGTTCTCACCGCCTATGTTGTACTTTTCCCCTATTCGACCCTTCCGCATCACAAGCCACACGGCGGAATTGTGATCTTCCACATAAAGCCAGTCCCGGATGTTCCGTCCATCCCCATACACGGGAAGGGGTTTACCCTCCAGCATGTTGAGGATCATGAGGGGAATCAGCTTTTCCGGGAACTGGTAGGGGCCGTAGTTGTTGGAACAGTTGGTGAGAGTCACCGGTAGGCCATACGTGTGGTGGTAGGCCATTACCAGGTGATCGCTTCCCGCCTTGCTGGCAGAATAGGGGGAGCGAGGATCATAGGGGGTCGTTTCCTTAAAGTAACCGGTTTCCCCTAGACTTCCGTACACTTCGTCGGTAGAGACGTGGTGAAACAGCACGGACGCGTTGATTCCGGCGGATCCATTTGACGCTCCCTCAGAAGTCCCTGAAGAGGTTTTCTCAGTACGTTCTCGCGGATCGTGCTCCATCGTGCTTCCATACTTCCCTTTCCACGCGTGCCGCGCCACGTCCAGTAAGGAGTAGGTGCCCAGGACATTGGTGGTGATGAACGCCTCAGGCCCCAGGATGGAGCGATCCACGTGACTTTCCGCCGCGAAGTGGACCACGCAATCGATCTCGTACTCTTGGAATACCCGTTCCACGAGGGCGCGGTCCCGGATGTCCCCCCGCACGAACGCGTAGCGGGAAGTAGCGGAAGGAGATGCGGCGGTACCGCTGCTTGAAGGAGCTACGCCGATTACAGAACTTGTATTGGAGCGCCCGCCATAAGCAGATTCCACATCCGCGAGGCTTTCTATGTTCCCCGCGTAGGTTAAAAGGTCCACGTTCACCACACGACCCTGGAAGTCGGGTTGGGCGAACAAGTACCGGATGAAGTTCGATCCGATGAATCCCGCGCCCCCGGTCACTAAAATGTTTTTAAATACGCGCATTAGGGTACCCTTTTTTATAGTCTGCCATTAAAAAATAGTTGAAATATTTATAGAATTCATCATTCGTCCCTTCTCGTTTCGGGAGTTCGTCCGGGCAAAAGCAGCGGATATCCCCGATCGTCTCTTAGACCCTAGAGACGGCTTCACAATGTAGGAACCTTCGTATTCCACCTTGTGACTCCCTACGCTCTACTAAATGGTCACCTCGTGGAAAACGCTGTTTGGATAACCTTAACTAATCTAAGGAGCAGATTGAAGTATCGGAAAAGAGGTCACCCTTTATTTTTCCCGCTTACCTGGTAGATTACCTGCGATGGGAGACCCTTTTCGTAAATGAGTAAATGGGGCGGGGGAAGGTCCCTACATCCCCCTTGCACTCCCACCCGTTTTATTTTTAGGGGTTCTATCCCAGTTCAGTCAGGAACCGTTCCAGGCTTTCCCTCCAGGGCGGAACGGGAACGCCGTACACCCGCTGGATCTTTTCCTTGGATAACACGGAGTACTGTGGCCGCTTGGCCTTCGTGGGATACTCGGCGGTGGAGATGGGCTCGATCCGGCATTCCCGCGGGATAAGGGACAGTTCCCGTCCCAGCCGGTAAATCTCGCGAGCAAACTCGTACCAGGTACACTCGCCCTCATTGGTGAAATGATACATACCGTACGCGGGATTCGGAGCCTGGATAATGGCAAGGATCGCTTGGGCCAAGTCCGCCGCCCAGGTGGGACTTCCCCGCTGGTCGTTCACCACCCGCACCACATCCCGTTCCTTCATCAGTCGAAGCATGGTGTACACGAAATTGTTTCCATACTTTCCGTACAACCAGGCGGTTCGTAGGATCACGGCCCGGGAACAGGATTGGCGAACCGCCTCTTCCCCCGCCGCTTTCGACCTCCCGTATGCTCCCAGAGGATTCACGGGGTCCTCTTCCCGATAGGGACGCAAACCGACCTGATTTCCCGGACCTTCGGCGCTACCGGATAGGATTTCCGCGCGCGCCGTGTGGTTCCGCGACCCCTCGCCGGGCACCTCACCGATGGGGAGTCCTTCTCTGGGCGCTGGCGTAGAAAAAGATTCTCCATTTTCCCTCGACCCCTCATTTTCCCGTATCCCCATGCCATCGAACACGTAATCGGTGGAAAGGTGGATTACCCCCGCGCCCAGGGTTTCCGCCACCCGGGCGATGTTTCGAGGCCCTTCCGCGTTCAGGGCGAAACACTTCTCCGGCTCATCCTCCGCCTTGTCCACGGCCGTGTAGGCCGCGCAGTTCACGATCCAATAGGGTGGGGCGGATAGGGATGAAGGAAGAGCGGGGTTCGCGGACAAGAAAGATCGAAGCTGCCCATCATCCCCCTCCCGAACAAAAAAGTCCTGGCCGAATCGAAGGAGGGCCTCTGGATCCAGAATCGATACCTCCAGGTCCGAACCCACGTAAAGAATCCCTTCTCTCTCAAAGAGGTGGCAGAGTTCCTGCCCGAGCATGCCTCTATTGCCGATCACCCAAACCCGACAGTTACGCATGAGCTTCTTCTTTAAGCCTATTTTTAGCCGAAGGTTTCAATTCCCATCGTCTTTCCGATTTCCAATAATTCTTTATCGTTACTCACCAGTATCGAAGCGTTTCGCCTCGCAAGAACCGCATAGAACAGGTCATACGCTGAATGGTGATTATTGATACTTTCACTTAGTACTTCTTTCCACATGTCCTTTTCAGGGAAAAAGTCATCAATGAGTTCTATTCCATCCTGTACGTATTCCTTGCATTCCTCAGGGGTAAGGATGTTCCTCTGATAATATTTCCAGAATGTGTTCACGATTTCCGATACATAGAGTTGTGGAGCGATTACCCAGTACGCTTTACGACACATCTCCTCAAATGCTAGTTTCTTTTCTTTCTTTAAAAGAATTTGAATCGCCGCGCTCACGTCCAAAACGATGGTCATCTTTCTCTGTCCTCGCGAATGAGGGCAACCTCATCGACGCTTCGCGCTTGATCCTTCACGTTTCTGTTTTGTATCCTCTCCAACAAGGCTTCTCTTCGTTCCCTGTTCGGCTGTTCCAAGCGCAGGGCTTTTTGCAATAGAGAGACAACTTGCTGAGCGATGGTTCGATTCTGTTTTTTCGCACAGAGAGATATTTTTTTATAAAGGTCTTCCGGGCAATCCCGAACTTGGAGCAAGGGCATACACAACCTCCGCATACAATATAAAGCTATTTGTATGCAATGTCAACAAACGTGGGAGCGCGGTTCACCGTACAGCCATCAATACTCATCTCGTGTAGATGAAATCCTCGGCCACGTACCGCAGGTACGCGCCATAGTCTGTTTTAAAGCCGTCGGCGAGGCTCAGCAACTCTTCTCGGCTGATCCATCCGTTTCGATACGCGATCTCTTCGATGCAAGCCACGTACAGTCCCTGCCGTTTCTGGAGGGCTTCCACGAAGTTCCCCGCTTCCAGTAGGCCATCGTAGGTGCCCGTGTCGAGCCAAGCCATGCCCCTGCCCAGGATCTCCACCCGGAGTTTTCCCCGACTCAGGTACTCGTTATTCACCGCGGTAATTTCCAGTTCCCCCCGGGCCGAGGGTTTTAACCCTTTCGCGATGGAAACCACCTCCGAGTCATAGAAGTAGAGACCCGGCACTGCGTAGTGGGATTTAGGCTTGGCGGGTTTCTCCTCGATGGAAAGGACCCGGCCGGTAGAGTCGAACTCCACCACTCCGTACTGGGTAGGATCCTTCACGTAGTACCCGAAGATTAAAGCTCCTTCGGTAAGCTGAGCCGCCCGCCTGACCGTACCCGAAAGACTGTGGCCAAAGAACAGGTTGTCTCCCAGAATCAGGCACACCGGCGATTCACCAATGAAGGATTGCCCCACGAGGAACGCGTCGGCTAACCCGCGAGGTTTTTCCTGCACCGCGTACTGGAACCGCATCCCGATCCGAGAGCCGTCCCCTAAAAGTTCCCGGAACACGGGAAGATCCCGGGGGGTGGAAATCACCAACACCTCCCGAATCCCCGCCAGCATCAGCACCGACAGGGGATAGTAGATCATGGGCTTATCGTACACGGGCAGGATCTGCTTGGAAATCGCGTAGGTGATGGGGTACAACCTGGTACCCGAGCCACCCGCCAGAATGATGCCTTTCATGGACGCCTCCAAAGCCAAAGGTTAGAACGCGACCTAGCGCCTTGCCTTAGATAACCACGGTTCGTTCAAGGATGTATCTGCAACCCCAGTTCTTCGCAAAAACCAACCAAGGATTTCCATTCCCGTTCGGCGATAGCTTTCAATACTTCAAGTTCGAGTTCCTGGTATTCATGTACCGCTATATTTCGGAATCCGACCATGGAAACCATCTTTTTTGCCGTATCCCTTTCTATCAGCCCCGCTTTCTGCAAAAGCAGGAATGCCTCCGCGCTATTCTGAGGAATCCCCAGTCTCTGACAAGCGCACACGTGGATCGCCATGTCAATGGCCGCCTGACACGCCCGTTCTAGGTTCAAAGTCATGGCGTCTATATGGGTGTACGAACGCATCGTGGGATCCCTATGGTACTCTTCCAGGGCCCTACGCAAGGAGCGTTCCATAATCCCCGCTTTGTTCAACATCACATCATCAGGTTCTATAGGCATCGGAGATTTCCTTTCTCTCTTCCGAGAACCATAGGTACATGCTCAACAGCGTTGTTTCCATCAAATCCGAATAAAAAGGGTCCTTTGTAAACAGACGAACCCCCGCAAGGATCGCTTGCCGGGCATACACGAGGTTGGCCGACGAGAGGACCCCTAAGTCCGCTTCTCGTCCCAACTCCAAGGAAAGGGAGGTGGACAATTCTAAAAGATGAGAACGCCGTAGGCGTACCCCCTTTGCGGGTAGCACCGCCACGTCGATATCGCTGTCGGGCCGCAACGTGCCGGAAGCGGCGCTCCCCAACAGGTACGCGGCCATGATCCGATCATCCGACATCAGCAGATCAATCAACTTTTCTCGGTCTCGGTCGCTCAAACTGTTTCCAGACACACCCATCAGTTTTTCTTCCTTACCACAGGAATCCCAGAAGCCAGAGGGGGACCCGGTTCCCCACGGGCACATCGATTTCATCACTCAGGATAACATCCGCTCCCTTACGGTCCTTCCTCTTTCCCCCCACTTCCACCTTCCTGCCATCCACGATGAAATCACACATCTCCTCTTCCGGGCTCGCCATCACCTCGAAGCGTTCCCGGAGGCACATTACTACGAAGGCTTCCCTAGCCGAACCCCGATTCCCCTGGAAACAACTGTATAGGGAGGGATCGGAAAGAAAAATTTTCGCGCCTTTGGTCATGAGGGCTTTTCGGGACTTCCGCACGATAAGGATCAGTTCCGACTGCTCCATTACATACAGAAGCTGGTACAGCTTTTCCTTTCCCAACTCCCACTCGCCACACATTCCAGAGACATTAAGGGTAGGCACAGGAGAATCGAGTAGATGCCCCACGATGGCGTTCATCACCTTTAGGTGATTTTCCTGGATGGAGGACACGTAGAAAGGGATGTCATGGTATATCGATTTCTCCAATAGCCCTTTCAACCGCGCGCAGTATTCTCCCTCCCCGTAAAAGGGACGAATCCCTCCTTGCACGTAATCACGGAACAGTTTCAAGATATTCATCCCCCGAACCCGCGGCAGAAGCTGTTTCCCGCCCTCGAAGGGATCGGCCTTCTCTATCTCTATCCCCATCTCCAGATATAGGTACTCCCGGAAAGAAAGGAGGGGGATCCGAAACTGCACAAACCTACGGGATAGGTCAGCGACCGCTTTTCGAAGGATGATATTGCTGCTATCGCTGATCCAGAGGACCCGGTCAGGATAATCATCATAGAGGGCCTTCAGATGTTCGCTCCACCGATGCGCGTGGTGGACCTCATCGATTACCACCCCCTTGTACCCCTTTTGAAAGATCCCCTGAACCACATCGTAGAGAGGGACAGAAGCCATTCGGGGATGGTCTGCACTCAAGTAAAGGAAGGGATCGCTAGAACGGGAAAGGGTATCCAGGAGAAAGGTCGTTTTCCCCACTCCCCGTAGGCCATACACGAGGGCCCCTCGGACCGATGAAAGGGGGATTTCTTTGAAAAATAGCCGCTTTCGGGGAGGAAGATACTGCTTCAGCCTTTCGGTTCGGAGTTCTATGTCCCCAATAATATCATCTATCATAGTTCTATAATAGAACTAAAAAAGCATACAATCAATAAAATAGTTCTATAATAGAACTAATTATAGCCTTTTAAGTTCTGTAATAGAACCAAGAAGACGCCAGGAAGGAATGGCCCAAATTCTCTCCCGCAGCGGATGCAAGGTATCGCCCCGGTAGACAACCAGTCCGCCCAAGAAGGAAGGGCCTAAAGACTGCTCCAGATCCCGAATCCGCCGCGCATCCACCAATCCTACAGTATCCCGATTTTTAATTTCCAGCGCTAAAATGCCTTTAGGGGTCTCCAGCAGGCAATCAACCTCCAAACCACCCCGGCTACGGTAAAAACTCAGGGAAGCCTCTCGGTGAAGGGTTCGAACGTGTTTGTAAAGCTCCGAAATCACATAATTTTCGAACAAAGACCCCGTAACGGGACTCTCATGGGAACGGGTAAGGGCGCGTTGAATGCCAACATCGATCCAGTACAGTTTCGGGGTCTTGATTAAGTTTTTCGCCCGGTTAGAGCCGTACGGTTGCAGAAGAAGGACTTGGTAGGATATCTTTAAGTACTCGAAGTATCGCCTGGCCGTGTCCACGCTGATTCCCGCGTCCCGCGCGATTTCGGAATAGTGCAGCAAGCTCCCCACCCGAAAGGCCGCTAACTGCTGAAACTTTTGGAACGGTTCCAGGTCTCCTATGCGAGCCAGGTCCCTAAGGTCCCGTTCCAGATAGGTCCGGATATAGTTTTGTAGCCATTCCCTTTTCTCTTCGGGTTTAGAGAGCGTGATCAGGGCAGGCATCCCACCCCACGCAAGCAAAGAGTCCTCCGCCTCCCGCAGGGGTAAATACTCGAGCGGAGAAAGAAGGGGGCGGAGGGAAGACAGGAAAGGGTCTATGTCTGTTCGCGTAAGGAGCTGATCTAAAAGAATATCCTGGGTTCCTTTTCTTGCGTATTCGCACAAAGAAAGGGGCCACAAATCGTAAAGCCAAACTCTTCCCGCTAGAGATTCGCGGACATTCTTTTGAAGAAAAATTTGGCTGGACCCCAGCAGGACAGTAAAGGGGACCAGCCCCTCGTCGTAGGCGTACTTAACCTTTTCAAATAGGGATTGTTCCTTTTGCGCCTCATCCAACACAGCTCTTCCAATCTCTCGATCCCAGCGAAGGGCTGGAATGGAGCGCACATAGTGCCTGAGTTCAGGAGCATCCAGGTTGAAGTAGGTTAAACCAGGATACAACCGCTTCGCGAGGGTAGTTTTTCCCGTCTGCCTCGCGCCCGTAATAAGGACAATCTTACGTTCATCCAGCTTTGGAAGGACGCGGGAAAGTTGTCTTTCAAAATACTGGATATTTTCGCTCATCGTCGTAAAATATACTGCAAATTTTACGACGATCGCAAGAGCACATCGTTCAGTAGCCTTACCTCGCCCCTTCCAACCGCGCTATCAGGCGCGGTTTGGGCTAGGCCGGTAGGGTCAGGGCCTGCGGAGGGGGTAGGGCGACGATCCGTTCAGCGAGGGGATACTCTTTAGTGCCCAGAAGCCTTTACGGATCCTTTCTAAAAGTCGCGGGCGGGGAATCATGGGAAATATGGCCACCTTCCCTTAGCCTAGTAACCGGCTGGGCCGGGCCCTTAGGAGAGGGCGTGACATCATTCATTGACAAATCCAATATCCGATGTTACTTTTGACACAGGAAAACGATGGATACTCGAGAGGCTCCCTCTACCTCCCAACACACTTCCCCTAGATACATTCCTCGAAAAATTGAAGGATTGGTTCGAAAGTACGCGGAGCAGTACCCGGTCGTTGCTATAACCGGGCCAAGGCAAAGCGGAAAGACCACCCTAGTTAGGGTTCTCTTTCCCGAGTATCCTTACGTTTCCTTGGAAAGCATGGACAACCGGCAGAGGGCGGAGGACGATCCACGGCAGTTCTTCAAAGATCTGGGCAATCGTGCGATTTTGGATGAAGCGCAGCGAGTCCCAAGCTTATTCAGCTACCTGCAGGAGCACGTGGACGATCCTACTGAACGAAGGCAATATATCTTAACCGGTTCCCACCAGTTTCTGTTGATGGAGCGGATCACCCAGAGCTTGGCGGGCCGGATCGTCCTCTTTAACCTGTTCCCCTTTACCGTGGACGAACTTTTTCCGCGGCTACCCGAGGGTCTTCCCCTCACGGCGGAGCTACTCCTGAAAGGTTTTTATCCCCGTATCCACGCCCAGCACTTGGACCCCACGGTTTGGTACAGCGGCTACACGCAGACCTATCTGGAACGGGACGTGCGCTCCATTCTGAACGTGTCCAACTTAAGACAATTCGAGACCTTTCTCCAAGTCCTCGCCGGGAACTCGGGGCAAATCCTCAACAAAGCTTCCCTCGCCAACCGGATAGGCGTATCGGAGCCCACGGTGCAGCGATGGATCTCCGTGCTACAAACCAGCGGAATCGTCGCTCTTCTGCCCCCCTACCACAGGAACTTCAACAAACGGCTCCAGAAAAGTCCTAAAGTAGTGTTCCTTGACCCTGGTCTTCTGTGCTACCTCTTGGGCGTCCGAGCGGAACGGGAACTGGGTATACACCCCTTATACGGTCAGGTGTTCGAAAGCTTCATCGCGGGAGAGCTTTACAAACGGATCGCTCACTCGGGAAGCCACGCTCGGCTCTACTACTGGCGGGACCGCTCGGGGCACGAAATCGACCTGTTGATCGAGGAGGGCTCCCACGTATTGCCCATCGAAATCAAAGCGGCTACTACCTACCATCCCGGTTTCGCGAAAACCCTCCGGTGGTGGCTAGGCCTTCCGGACTGCCCCGCGAAGGAAGGGCTTGTTCTGTACGATGGCACCGCGGAAATCGGAAAGGATAGCCCCTATCCCTGCATTCCCTGGGGCAAGATGAGGCTCTATGTCTGAGTCTTTTGGAGTTCCCCGGAGGACAGGGGAACCCCTTGCTCCGTTTGGGTTGGTTAACCTTTCACCCTACCCGTTACCCCCCAAGGACAGCGTCCCAGGGGTAAGCTTTGACCCCTTCAGATAGGGAAAGGGGATGCGGGTACAGGGAAACAAGGATGGAGCGAGGGTCCCGCGCAGCGAACATCCGCGCGGCCCTACTCAGATGCTCCGCGTGCTTCGGCAAGGGGGTACGGGTTGCCTTCATTTCCATCAGGGTCAGGGTCCCGTTATATTCGATTACAAGGTCCACCTCCAACCCATCCCTCGTGCGAAGGTAGTAGAGGGATGGCTTTTCCCCCGAATGGTAGAATCGTTTGAGGATGTCGGCGATCACCATCGTCTCGAACAAGCTTCCCAGGTAGGGGCTAGCCAAAAGGACCTCGGGGGAGTGGAGAGCGAGAAGGTAGGTACAGATGGAGGGGTCCGTCACGTACAATTTGGGGCTTTTTACCATCCGTTTACCCATGCTTTGGAAATAGGGATACAACAGAAACACCTGCCCACCCGTTTCCAAGAGGGAGAGCCACCGCTTGGCCGTTGGCACGCTGATCCCCAATTCCCTGGCGATGTCGGAGAGGTTTAGAATTTGACCCGTTCTAATCGCGCAAGCGACCAGGAACCGCTCGAATTGATGTAGGTCCCCCACTTTGGAAAGGGTCCGGATGTCCCGTTCCAGGTACGTAGTGATGTAGGAAGCGCACCAGAGTTTGCGGTCGACTTTGGGGTTGATTACCGGTTCGGGATAGAAACCCCGTAGAAGAACTTCCGCGAGGAAGGAGAGGGAATCCATGATTGATGTTTTGATGTAAGAAAGCAGTTCTGGAACGTACTGGATTTCATCCAAGATCACAGGGCCGGGAAAGGAGCCCAAATACCCCCGGGGGTCTTCCCGTGCACGGAGCCTCGCGTCAGGGTCCTCTAGAGAAGCGTAGGCATGGGTGCGACCGAACAGAGTTCGAACCAGGGTGGTTTTTCCCGTTTGCCGCGGCCCTGTTAGGGTAAAACACCCTCTCCAACGTTCGCGGAAGAATCATGGGGACAGCATAAGACGTCATATTTAATATGTAAAGTTAAATTTTGCGCCAAAAAAATATCGTTTCCCCCATTCGGTGGTGTACCTGAAAAGTACGCGCTGAACGCGACGCTGTTCTGGTTGGCTATCATTACGCGAAACGCATCTAACGGGACATATTCCGTGCACCGGAACCTCGGATAACGGGGATTTTTATGCTATACTCTATCTAGGAATCCAAAAATGGAGGAATCGCCCGTGCGCGTACTGGGAACCATCGGCCTCGCCTTTCTACTGAACGTGATCTGCACTCCCCTGTTGATCGCCTATTCCCATAAAAAAGGATGGTACGATCGGATGGATGAACGGAAGATCCACAACGGCAACATACCCCGCACGGGCGGGGTAGGGATCTTCACCTCTTTCCTTCTAAGCTTCCTAATCGTATCCCTGTTCAGCGGAAAAGGGGATGGGGAACGCCTCGCTGCCGATCCCGCGTTCTTAGCCGCGGGTGCGGGGTGTCTACTCATGTTCGCTACCGGGCTTCTGGACGATTTTCGGACCTTACGGGCCCGGTACAAGCTTCTCGCTCAGATCGTGGCTGCTCTGATCGCGATCGCTGGGGGCCTTTCCTTTGGCCCCTTCCTGACCCCCGTGGGGTTCACGATCGACGCGCCGGCTTTTTCCTTCTTTGTTACGTTACTCTGGATTGTGGGGGTCACCAACGCGGTAAACCTGATCGATGGGATGGATGGATTGGCAGGCGGGGTAGCGGGGATTGCCGCGGGATTCTGGATCCTGATCTCCCTCGCTACCCCTAAGGGAGGCGGGATCTATAGCATTCTACCCGCGGCCCTCTTAGGGGCCGTGCTTGGGTTCCTCGTGTACAATAAACCCCGGGCAAGGATCTTCATGGGGGACACAGGCAGTTTAGTGCTGGGCTATGTCCTTTCCCTATTCCCCCTGTTCCGGGTAGAAGGGAGTTCCTCTACCCGCTGGCTATTGGTAGGGATCACCCTCCTCATTATCCCTATCTTCGACACCCTGGCGGCCATTCTCCGGAGGATCCGGGAGAAAAGATCCGTCGGGGAGCCGGATCGGGAACACTTGCACCACAAACTGCTGGACCAGGGCTGGCCCGTAGCTCGGATCCTAGGGCTCGTATACCTGGTTTCTATCCTGTCGGGAGGGGCCGCGTACCTATGGATTAGGTATCCTGAGATCCTATCTACCTACTACCTACCTATGGCCTGGATACCCACGGCTGCATTATTTATAGTCCTTCATTACAGAAAATTATTATTCATTCATGCAAAAAAGAAAGATGGATAAAGTTAATACTCTTTGATAGGGACCCATTCCTTCAATACTTGTCCATTTTCCACTGTTTTATAAATTTTAAATTTTCCAAATATACTGCTTTTCGTTTGGAGAGGAATAAAGCTATCATTAGCTACTTCATTTTTAAAGGATCGATCACCGCCAGATAATATGTAGAATATCCTTCGGAAATAATTTACTGGTGAAGCCCCTGTCAAATCTATCTTTTCTTTTGGGTATCTAAGGGCTACGAATATTTCAAAACAATCTTTCGTGATGGTTTCAACCTTGAAGCCGTTGTTTATTATATTTTCGTTTGGGTCTTTCGAGTCACCCATCCATGCGTTGCGATACATGTAGGCACCATGATCTCCTGTAAGGAGAATCAGAGATTCTGGATCGAATTGAATAATAGTATCTATTAGTTCTATAAGTTCTTTGTCTGATTTCTGAATAAACAATGAGTATTTGTTTTTCCAGTTGTAGTATTTTTCATTTATTTCCCAAAGATTTTTAATTTCTACCTTGTTTTGTATTTCTTTTGGATATTCATACACTTCACCTGGTGTATGATTAGCTCCTGAATAAATAAGATAAAAAACTGGAATACCATTAGAATATTTTTTTAAGCTTTTGTTAACAGTTTTTTTATTAAACATATATTGAAATGCAAAAAAGTCCGGTGGAATAGGATAAATTCTACTTATAGCGAACCAAAAACCCTTAAATAATTCTAATGGCTGTATAAATAATATTAATATTGCTATTTAGCATATTACTAGGAGAGTATAAATAATCGATTGCATAAGAATAATCAAATTGATACCCATTTTTACTCATAATTTCGAGCGCAATGCTATCAGCACTGCCTCCAATTATTTTCCTGAAATACATTTCTGTTGGTATTTGCCTTAATCGACTCTTATAATAATGATGATCCATAAGGAATATGGAACTTACGCTGGAAAGAGTGTTTCCATAATTTGAGTAAACGTTAGAGAATAGTTGAAAACCTCTTATTTCTAATTGTGAAATAAGCCAATTATTATCAATGTTGTAATATTTCTCTCTAACATCAATACTGTGATAGGATTCTAAAATAAAGAGATAAATATTTGGTTTCTCTTTTAAAACAATACTAGAACTGGAATAACTATTCTTAACATGTATCTTGTTTAAAAATAGATATTGAACTTCCATTATACCCGCATATATTAAGTTTAAGACTATAAGGATATAAATTATCAAATTAACATATTTAAAACCAATTCTTTTAAAGAATAAATACGATATAATTAAAGATGCAATAAATAGTATTATCAAAATGAATCTATTCTCAATAATTCGATATATTGGGAGAAGGAACAACAACCATAAAATACCTGTTCCTATACAACCATATATACCATAAAGAATAATATTAAATTTAGAATTTAAATAACCAATACTTGAACAAATTGAAATGAGGATATCATTAATAATCTTTAAAAATAACAAAAGTAATGCCGAAAAAATTAGAATAATTAGAAAAGATACTACCAATTGTTTTATGTTATACAATTCTCTATTGTTGGTAAATAAAAATACTGTTGGATATATAATTGATAAAAATAAAAATAAAAAAGGAGACGAAATCACTTTCTTTGACATAATAGAAGACTCCTTTCAGAACCTGGTAATTTTTCTATACGTAAAACTGTAAAGTGTTCTGATATATAATTGATTAGCGTTTCCAATGTATAGTCACTAAAAATATCATCTCTGGATAAAAGCATTTGCTTGACTTGGGAGTCTGTTTTTGGAACAAACTCTAGAATAAGATTTTGTGAAAATGAGGAGAAGAAAGAGATTACTTTTTTCATTGGAATATTGCTTCCAATAATTAGGTGATGAATCAAAGCCAAAGCCATTACCGTATTAGTTGTTCCTATTCTCGATACAAAAGAAGAACGTTCAGCAAGATTCCAACCTATATAAGGTGATGGATTAGTAACGTCTATCCATAAAGGAAGGAGATTCCCTATACTCTGCTGCTTTAATTTCTGATAGTTCCATTCAACAGATAGAGGATCCATATCAATGGACAGGGTATAAAGACCAGACCCCGCACTAAGCCGAGAATAGGTACCCTCATTGGCTCCTATGTCGATAACCCGTTGATTCCTTAAAAAAGAAAGCCAATTCTTTATAGTCTTCTTTTTTCCTTCTAAGGCATTTGCTGAATAATTCCAATGTTTTTCATAATTACTCCATATTGTAGCAGTTGTCTTCAAAGACATTTTTCTAATCGTTGAATAAAGATGATCCACGATTCCAAGAAGAGAAGTCCTAGAAATAGACATATCCTTTACAATTGTATTATTCTTATTCTGATCATTAACCTTCTTCCCATGCATATACAGATGCAATAATAACCCTAGGTTCCCTTTTGATCGAAGTGGCAATAAAGAGGAAGCAAAATCCAAAGGGAAACCATCTAGGTAATACGAAAAAAGTTTACATAATCTAACATCATTGTAGGCAGCGAGAGCCAGAGGTGCTAAAAAATGGCGGCAGAATTGTCCATACGCTTTCCAAGGGGAGCCTTCATTTAATTTTTCAAATGATAAGGTATCAATCCAAATAGGTTTGCCAGAAAGAAACTGAACATTGAAAGCTGAAGCATCCTTTAAAGTCATATTGTACTTTAACGAAAGTTCTTGGATACGCAACGTGCAAAGGGCTGCGTCTTTCCACATGCCATAAGACCATTCATAGGGGTAGCTAATGAAAGGAATTTGAATAGGTTTAAGTATTTTATAGAATACATCTTTCTCTGGTTTAATCTGCACTTCTTTATGCGGAATAAGTAACCCTTGATTTACTAATTCATCATACAATCCTGATTTTATAAAATATTCATACTGTTCAGCATAGGTATGATTTACTTGTCGATAGACTTCTCCTTCCCGATAAAAAACAAACCCTGATGGATCCTTATAAGAAGACGGTTCAATTAAAATAGATTCCATATTTATTAATCTACTTTTCGTGACTGTTTTCTTTCTTAAAGAAAGAACGTATTTTTTTCCACTTTTTTTTAATAAAAAAAAGCCCGCCCATTATTCCGGCAATTAATACTTGAAGAAGCATAGAACCTGTACCAGGATCTATGTACGCGTATAATGGCATTATAATTAATAAAAAATATAAGAAAAACAACATCTTCAAAACCCTCTTTATAAGTTCCTAAAAATTAATTATTCTGTATAAAACAATACATCATATTTTTTTTCTTTTCTTTATAGTTTTCTTTAATCCTTCTTTTAAAGTGAAAGGAGAAACGAAATTAGTTTTTATAGGAACAGAAGAATTAAATTGAGTAGTAGAACAAAATTTCTTTACTCGAATCCTGCTTACCGAATGCTTCTTTCTTGTAACTTTTGAAAGAAAATCAAATATTAGGCCACCCATGTAACCAATCCAATATGGCCAATGAATCCCTAGATTTGGTGAGGTGCGCCCAAATGTCAACACAGGTTTTCGGGCTAGTTTATGAATGGCCCTCCCTCTGCCGTGTCTCATGCAGCCTCCTCCAGAGACTGCCCGTGCACAAAGTGTGACTCATACACTTCATCCGGTGTGCGATATTCCAGGGACTGATGAAACCGTTCCCCATTGTAAAACGTAAAGTACCGTTTCAGACCCTCTTTCAATTCCCCCATCGTTTGATAATCCGAAAGGTAGATGTGCTCATACTTCAGACTCCTCCAGAACCGCTCTACCCAGATGTTGTCCCGCACCCGGCCTTTCCCGTCCATGCTGATCTGTATCTGATAGCGTTCTAACACCCGTAGGAACCCCTCTG
>Ga0067045_1030275_pt1 | contig 15971 bp, 15 predicted proteins | sample TerdegcTABiofilm_FD_59184 | JGI IMG/M metagenome (GOLD analysis project Ga0067045, IMG submission 59184) | Combined Assembly of (Gp0054472, Gp0054536) Wastewater bioreactor microbial communities from Singapore -Terephthalate degrading...
ACGATATGGTCCGTCATGATGGCGGCGAACTCCATCGCGTCGGCGCGGTTCCAGGTGCTCATCACCTCGGCCAGCACGGCATAGGTATCGATCGGCACGGCGCCGGCCTGCGCCACGCGCGCCATGGTGATGTCGGTGGCCATCTTCGACCAGTTGCCGGACGCATCGATGATGGCAAACACCTTGTAGCCGGCCGCCAGCGCGCTGATGGTGGGGAAGGCCATGCACACGCTGGTGAGGGTGCCGGCGATCAGCAAGGTCTTGCGGCCCGTCTTTTCGATGGCCTCGACCCAGGCCGGATTGTCCCAGGCATTGATCTGGCCCGTGCGCGCAATGTACACGGCGTCCGGGTTTAAATGGTGGATTTCCGGGATCAAGGGACCGTTCGGGCCGTCCGGCACGGACGCGGTGGTAAACGTCGGCATATTGGCCAGGCGCGACAGCTTGGCCAGTGCCGTGACATGGCCGCGCAGCACGTGCTGCTCGATGTCGCGCACCAACTGGAACAGGCCGCTCTGGTGGTCGATCAGCAGCATGACGGCGTCGTCGGGATCGATCATCGGGGGCAAACCGTTGAAATTGGCGGGGGTGCTCATGGAGGTCTCCTGAAAAAACCATGCTGCGGGATGCGGCATGGGTACGACACAAATTACGTCGCGATACGGGCGAAGCGGCCGCTGTTGAAATCCTCGAACGCCTGCACGATTTCCGCTTCGGTATTCATGACGAAGGGACCATGGCCGACGATGGGTTCCTCGATCGGCTCGCCGCTCAGCAGCAGTACCACGGCGTCGTTGTTTGCCTCGATGGTGATGCTGTCGCCATCGCGCTCGAACAGCGCCATCTGCGCTTCGCGCACCACGCTCTCGCCGTTCACCAGCACCGTGCCGTGCAGGACGACCAGCGCCGTGCTCCAGCCCCTGGTCACGGGCAGCTCCGTCACCTTGCCCTGGGCCAGGCGCATGTCCCACACCTGCATCGGCGAGAAGGTGCGGGCCGGGCCATGCTGGCCGGCGAAGTCGCCGGCGATGACGCGCACGGAACCGGCGCCGTCCGGCAGCGCCACCGTGGGTATCGTCCCGCTGGCGATGGCCTGGTAGCCGGGCGCCGTCATCTTGTCTTTTGCCGGCAGGTTCACCCACAGCTGCACCATTTCCAGGGTGCCGCCCGACTGCGTGAAGGCCGGCGAGTGGAACTCTTCATGCAGGATGCCGGCACCGGCCGTCATCCACTGCACGTCGCCGGGGCCGATCACGCCGCCCTGGCCCGTCGAATCGCGGTGCGCCACTTCACCCTTGTAGACGATGGTCACCGTTTCAAAGCCCCGGTGCGGATGCGAACCGACGCCGGGCGGACGCGTGCCGGGCGCAAACTCGGCGGGGCCGGCATAGTCGAGCAGCAGGAAGGGACTCAGCTGCCTGCCATGGCCGTTATACGAAAACATCGAGCGCACGGGAAAACCGTCGCCAACCCAATGCTGGCGGGGTGCGCTGTAGATACCGGTAATTTTGTTCATCTCGATCTCCTGTTGGGGTGTGCATTACGATGGAGACAGAATACGCTTGCAACGATGAAGGCGGTAGACGGTAAAATTCGCCATCAGCGTTCCAAAAATAGAACGATCACGGAGGTGGCATGCAGGACCTGAATGATTTGTATTACTTTGTGCAGGTGGTGGACCATGGCGGCTTCGCGCCGGCCGGGCGCGCGCTGGGCATGCCGAAATCCAGACTGAGCCGGCGCATCGCCCTGCTGGAAGAGCGCCTGGGCGTGCGCCTGCTGCAGCGCACGACGCGGCACTTCTCCGTCACCGACGTGGGGCAGTCGTTTTACGAGCATTGCAAGGCCATGCTGGTGGAAGCGGAGGCGGCACAGGAAGCGATCGAACTGACGCGCGCGGCGCCACGCGGCACGGTGCGCCTGTCCTGCCCCATCGCCCTGCTGCATTCCCTGGTGGCGCCCATGCTGGCCGGCTTCATGCGCGACCACCCCCAGGTGACGGTGCTGCTCGAAGCGAGCAACCGCCGCGTCGACCTGGTGGCCGAAGGCATCGACGTGGCCATCCGCGTGCGCCCGCCGCCGCTGCCCGACAGCGACCTGGTGCTGCGCGTGCTGGCCGAGCGCAGCCAGTGCATGGTGGGCAGCCCCCGGCTGTTCGCCGGCGCGCCCGTGCCGAAGGCGCCGGCCGACCTGGCCGACTGGCCCAGCCTGGCCCTCGGTGCGCCGCAGCAGCACTACCAGTGGGATTTATATGGCCCGGACGGCGCGCGCGCCCAGCTGCGCCACGCGCCGCGCTTCGTCACGGGCGACATGCTGACCCTGCGCGACGCGGCCGTGGCCGGCGTGGGCGTGGTGCAGCTGCCGACCATGCTGATCACCGAACAGGTGGCCAACGGCAGCCTGCTGCCGCTGATGGAGCAATGGCGGCCGCAGCGCGAAATCATCCACGCCGTCTTCCCCTCGCGGCGCGGCCTGCTGCCGGCCGTGCGCCTGCTGATCGACCACCTGGCGCAGGGCTTTGCCGCGCTGCAGGAAGAGTGAGCCATTTCAGGTAGGATGACGGTCTCTCCCCGCGCCTGGACAACCGCATGCGTTTATTGATCCTGTCGGACCTGCATCACGAGTTATGGCGCGACGAGGCGCCGCAAGGCGACCTTGCGCTCAGTTGTCCCGATGCCGTGATCCTGGCCGGCGACATCGACACGGGCAGCCGTGCCGTCGCCTGGGCCGCCACCGCCTTTGCGGGACTGCCCGTGCTGTACGTGCACGGCAACCACGAGGGCTACGGCCACCACCTGGACAAAGTGCGCCAGGAGCTGCGCGCGGCCTGCGCCGCCACGCCGAACGTGCATTTTCTCGACGCGAATGCCCACGTCCTAAAAGACCCGGCGGGCAAGCAGGTGCGCTTCCTGGGCGCCGCGCTGTGGACGGATTTCCGCCTGCTGGGCGACGACACGCGGCCGGCGGCCATGCGCGCCGCGCAAGCCGTCATGAACGACTACAAGCGCATCCGCCTGGCCGGCATGGGCTTTCGCAAGCTGCGCGCGGCCGACACGGCCATGTTCCACGCGCAGCAAAAAGCCTGGCTGGCGCGCGAACTGGCGCAGCCCTTCGATGGCCGCACAGTCGTCATCAGCCACATGGCGCCGTCGCTGCAATCGGTCGACGATGCCTACGGCAGCGAAGGATGCGCGCCCGCCTACGCTTCGCGCCTGGACGACCTGGCCGCGCAGGCGGACCTGTGGGTGCACGGCCACATCCACGCCTCGCGCGACTACCGCATCGGGTCCTGTCGCGTGGTCAGCAATCCGTGCGGCTACAGGACGCGCAGCGGCGCGCCGCAAAATCCCGACTTTGATCCGGACTTCATCGTCGAGCTGCCGCCGCGCTAATCGTCAGGCTTGAGCCGTCCCGCCAGCCATTGCTGCAGGCGGTGCTTGCCGGCCCGGCGCGCCGCGCGCGGCGACGCTTCCGACTGGTGCGCGCCGGCGCCGCCGCGCAGCCTGGCGGCTGCCACCAGCGGGTTGCGCGGCTTGGACGGGGCTTTCACTTTGATCTTCATGGCCACTCCTTTCAGCCCTTGATGCAGACGACCTGGCGCAAGGTATGCACCACTTCCACCAGGTCGCCCTGGTGCGCCATGACCGCGTCGATGTTTTTATAGGCGGCAGGGATTTCGTCGATCACGCCGCCATCCTTGCGGCACTCGATGCCGGCCGTCTGCTCGGCCAGTTCGAAGCGGTTGAAGCGGCGCTTCGCCTCGCTGCGGCTCATGCTGCGCCCCGCCCCGTGCGAGCAGGAGCAGAACGATTCCGGCTTGCCCTTGCCACGCACGATGAAGCTGCGCGCGCCCATGCTGCCGGGGATGATGCCCAGCTCCCCCTGCCGCGCCGAGATGGCGCCCTTGCGCGTCACATATAAATCATCGTTGCCGTGCGTTTCGCGCGCGATGTAGTTGTGGTGGCAGTTGATGGCTTCCCCGTCGAGCCGGAACGGCGGCGCGAACTTCGCCAGCACGTCGAGCACGCGGCGCATCATCTCGCCGCGGTTGAGCAGCGCGTAATCCTGCGCCCAGTCCACCGCCTCCACGTAGTCGTCGAACACCGCGGAGCCTTCGCTCAGATACGCCAGGTCCGCGTCCGGCAGCTGCAGCTGGTGGCGCCGCATGTCCTTCTGCGCGGCGGCGATGAAGTAACGACCGATGGCGTTGCCGATGCCGCGCGAGCCCGAATGCAGCATGACCCACACGCGCTGCTCCTCGTCGAGGCAGATTTCAATGAAGTGATTGCCGCCCCCCAAGGTGCCGGCCTGGCAGATCCACGTGCGCTCGAACTGGCGCAGCATCTTGGCGATGCCGCGGTGGCGCTCGACGATGTGCGCCAGGCGCCCGGCAAGGGGCCGCGCGGCGCGCGCATGGCGCGAACCCTGCACGCGGCTCCAGTCGTGCTGCTCGAAGCCGACGGGAATCTCCGCTTCGATGGCGCTGCGCAGGCGCGCCAGGTTGTCAGGCAGCTCGCCGGCCGTCAAGGTCGTGCGCACGGCGTTCATGCCGCAGCCGATGTCGACGCCCACGGCGGCCGGGATGACGGCGCCGCGCGTGGGAATCACGCTGCCGACGGTGGCGCCGATGCCGGCATGCACGTCGGGCATGGCCGCCACGTGCGGATAAACGATGGGCAGGCTGGCGATATGGTGCAGCTGGCGCAGCGCCTGCGCGTCGATATCGTCGGTAAAAATATGCACGGGCACATGGGCGCCGCGCAATGTCTGATGAATGGGCATAACGGTATTCCTTGGTATTGTCGTTATGCCGGGGTCCTGGTAAACCAAAAAACCCCGGCGAGTTTCCTCGCCGGGGTTTTGAAGGACACCGGCTCGGGATCGGCAATGCTGCCGATGGCCCCGAGCGTCATGCACGGGGCTAGTGGTAGATCAATTTGCTGCCAGCCTGCTCGAACATGGGTATCCTTTCTTTGTCTGGTTAATCTGAACTGCGGTTGCCGATTCTGCACCGTATGCTGCAGTGCGTCAACCGCTTTTCATGGCGCATGCGCCAATGTTGTCATTTTGCCGCAGCCTCGCCGGCCGCAGCTTTTTCCTTGGCAATGCGCGCATCGAGCTTGGCTTCATTTTTGGCCGCATAGTCGCGGCATGCCTGTGCATCGATGAAGGGATTCGGCGTGGCGCCTTCCAGCAGGCGCCTGAGTTTTTCATCGGCGCCGGAATGGTCCGGGTGGGCCGAAATCAGAATGTCGCACGGCAGTCGGGCAAAGTCCTGCATGGTGCGGCGGAAAGCTGGCGTCATGTCACCATGTGCCCCGTCGCCGATGAACTGAAAATGATCGGCCGCCACCGGCGTGAGGCTGGCGCCGAACACCACGTTCAGGCAATCGCTGCCCTCGGCATCCTCGCACGACATCCAGGTCCAGCTGGTGCTGCCCGGCGTGTGGCCCGGCGTGTAGCGCGCCGTCACCGTGACACCGCCCAGCTGCAGGGTTTCGCCGTCCGCAATCTCGCGCACATTGGCCACGGCCGGCATGGCATCGATTTCGCCCGCTTGCGGGTCCGTGTCGAGCACCCTGCCCGCGCGCAGCGCCTGCGCCCCCAGCGGGCTGGCGATGACTTGCGCGCCGCTGTCGCGCGCCAGCGCGGCGATGCCGCCCGAATGGTCGAAATGCGCTTCCGTATTCAGGATGAACTTGATGTCCTCCACGCGAAAACCCAGTTCGAGGATATGCTCCTCGATGGCGGCCACCGATTGCGGCAGCGCGCCGTCGATCAGAATCAGGCCGTCGCGCGTGTGGATCAGCGCCACGCTCAAGCCGCCCACGCCCACATAATACGTGTCGCCATGGATGCGCGCCGGCTGCTGCGGGCGGTTCCACTGCGCCGCATACGGCGAGGCGATCGGCTGCGTCAGGGGGTCAAGGGCCGGCGTGGCCGCCTGCGCAATGGATGGCAGCGACACGGTGGCCAGGGCGATACTCAACAAGGTCTTGGGAAGGAAGAATGGCGGCATGCGGCTCCAGAGGTGAGTGGCGGTAAACGATGCTACAGAGTAACGTCGCCAGCCGTGCGCGGTCAAGCAGGCCAGTGCGGCGACATGCGCTACGATAGAGGTCCATCCACTGCCGCGCGCCCAGCCGCCCTATTGCCATGCGTTTGCTGATCCTGTCCGACCTGCACCTGGAAGTCTGGGGTGACGACACCCCCGCCATCGACCTTGCCGCCAGCCGCCCCGACGCGGTGATCCTGGCCGGCGACATCGACACGGGCAGCAACGCCATCGCCTGGGCCGCGCGCACTTTCGGCGCCCTGCCCGTGCTGTACGTGCACGGCAATCACGAGGGATATGGGCACCAGCTCGAACACATGCAGGACGCCGTGCGCGACGCCTGCGCCAGCGCCAATGCCCATGGCGCCAACATCCGCCTGCTCGACGGCGACGCCGTGGTGCTCGACGGCGTGCGTTTCCTCGGCCTTACGCTGTGGACGGATTTTTTGCTCTTCGGTGCGGGGCGCCAGGAAGAAGCCATGCAGGCGGCGCAAACCTACATGCCCGACTACAAGCGCATCAGCACGGGCGGCGATACGCCGCGCCTCTTGTGTGCCAGCGACACGGCGCAGCTGCACGCGCAGCAACGCTCGTGGCTGGAGCGGCAGCTGGCGCAACCCTTCGATGGCAGGACGGTGGTCATCACGCACATGGCGCCGTCGATGCTGTCGGTGGAAGAGCAGTACGCGAACAACCTGGGCTCGCCCGCGTTTGCCTCGCAGCTCGATGCACTGGTGGCGCAGGCCGACCTGTGGGTGCATGGCCACATGCACGCCTCGCTAGACTATCGCATCGAGGCATGCCGCGTCGTCTGCAACCCCTGCGGCTACAGGCGGCCCGATGGCATGCCGGAGAATGAACATTACGATCCGGGCTACATCGTCGAGCTGGCCACCATGGCTTGACGTTTTCCGTAACGCAGCTGCACCACGCCGCTGGGCAGCTGGCGCGTGCCCTCCAGGTGCCAGTCGCTGCGCGGCAAGCCGTCCTCGAACAGGCGCACGCCCTTGCCCAGCACCACGGGCAGCACGGACAAGGTGAGGCTGTCGATGACGCCCTCGCGCAAGGCCGCGCGGATGACGGCGCCGCCATCGAGGTAGACGTGGCGGTAGCCGTCGGCCGCCAGCTGCGCCAGCACCGCTGCCACGCTGCCTTCGCGGCGCTCTTCGCCATGGCGCGGCGCGAAGTCGCGGTGGCTCAATACCACCACGCGCTTGCCCGCATACGGCCATGGTTCGAAGCCCAGCACGGCATCATACGTGGTGCGGCCGATCAGCAAGGTATCGACCTGCGCCATCAAGGCCGTGTAGCCGGTGGCCTCGGGCGAGTCGGGCGCCAGCTCGGCCAGCCAGGACAGGTCGCCGTCTTCTCCCGCGATGCAGCCATCGATGCTGGTGCCGAGAAAAACGCTGACAAAAGTTTTTTGCATGGATGCGCCTTCCAATTAATTCTACAGTGTAGAATTATGCCCATGAACTCCACAAAACTTCAAGCCATTGCAAATCCCGTGCGGCGCGCCGGGCGTCCGCGCCGCGTCGCGCCCGCGCTGGACAGCGCCAGCATCCTGCAGGCGGCCCTGGCCCTGCTGGAAGAGCAAGGCGAAGCATTTTCCATGCGCGCGCTGGCGCAGCGCCTGGGCGTCGATGCCATGGCGCTGTACCACTATTACGCGGGAAAAGAAGAGTTATTGCTGGCCCTGATGGCGCAGCGTTTTGCCGCGCTCGATCCGCGGCAGCCGCCGTTTACGCGGCGCCAAACGCCGCAGCGGCGCCTGCTCGCGCTGTGCGCGCTGTACCTGGAACTGGTCAGCACGACGCCGTATTTCGTGCGCCTGATGGCGCGCGAGCTGGTGACGCAAGCCGACGTGGCCGAGCGCTTTACGGCGCTGTTCGAGTTGGCCGTGGACGGCCTTGATCTGCCGCAAAATATTCAGCTGCGTGGCCGCGATGCACTCGTGGATTTTTTGCACGGCTATGCGCTGGCCGGCAGGCCGGTGGGCGAGACGCACTGGCACGCCTCGGTTTCCCTGATCCTGTCCGGCATGCAGGCCAGTATTGAAGCAAGCGCTTAATTGAACTGCTTGAAATCCGGCTTGCGCTTCTGGAAGAAGGCCGTAAACGCTTCCTTCGCCTCGGCGCCGCCCAGCATGGCGCTGAACAGCTTGTTTTCGTCGGCGATGGCCGCCTTCATCGGCTCCATGCGGCTTTGCTTCATCAGGCGCTTGGTGGCGCGGATGGAGGCGGCCGGCAGGGCTACCAGCTTGGCGGCCTGGCCTTGGGCGAACGTCATCAGGTCGTACAGGGGCACGACTTTCGACACGAGGCCCATTTCCAGCGCTTCCTGTGCGGGGAAGGACTCGCCCAGCATCAGCTTTTCCGCCGCGCGCGGGTAGCCGGCCAGTTGCGTGAGCAGCAGGCTGGAACCGAATTCCGGGCACAGGCCCAGCTGCGTGAATGGCATCGAGAAGCTGGCGTTGTCGGCCGCATACACCAGGTCGCAGTGCATGAGCAAGGTGGTGCCGATGCCGATGGCGGGGCCGGAGACGGCCGCCACCACGGGCTTGCTGCTGCCGTACAGGGCGCGCATGAACTGGAACACGGGACGGTCATGGTCGAGCGAGCCGTCGCTTGGCCGCGCCGTCTTCATGAAGTCGTCGAGGTCGTTACCGGCCGTAAAAATCTCGCGCTTGCCGCAGATCAGAATGGCGCGCACGGCGTCGTCGCTCTCCGCCGCCACCAGCGCATCGGCCAGGGTCTGGTACATGGCGCCCGTGATCGCATTCTTGCGTTCCAGGCGGTTGAATTCCAGGGTCAGGATGCCCTCGCTCTTGCTGCACAAAATATCCATGTCGTCTCCAAAAAGATAAAGGGCGCCGAGGTATCCCCAGCGCCCAAGTTTTGACCAATCCTATCTGACCACTGACGTCACGACGCCTGTGTCATCAGACGCGCTCGAAGATGCCTGCTGCGCCCATGCCGGCGCCCACGCACATCGTGACCATGCCGTACTTCTGCTTGGTGCGCTGCAGCGCGTGGATCACGGTCGCGGCGCGGATGGCGCCGGTGGCGCCCAGCGGGTGGCCCAGGGCGATCGCGCCGCCCATCGGGTTCACTTTTGCCGGGTCCAGGCCCAGGTCGCCGATGACAGCCAAGGCTTGCGCGGCAAACGCTTCGTTCAGCTCGATCCAGTCCAGCTGGTCTTGCGTGATGCCGGCGGCGGCGCACGCGGCCGGAATGGCGAATTTCGGACCGATGCCCATGATTTCCGGCGGCACGCCGCGCACGGCGAACGAGGAGAATTTCGCCAGCGGGGTCAGGTTGTGCTCGCGCAAAATCTTCTCGCTGACGATCAGCAGCGCACCGGCGCCGTCGGACATCTGCGAACTGTTGGCGGCCGTGACGGAACCCTTGGCGGCGAAGACGGGCTTGAGCTTGGCCAGCGACTCCATCGACGAATCGGCGCGCGCGCCTTCGTCGGTGTCGACGGTGCGGCGCGATACGTCCACCTGGCCGGTGGCCAGGTTCGGCGTACGCGTGATGATTTCCACTGGCGTCGTTTCCGCCTTGAAGAAACCGGCTTGCTGCGCGGCGATGGCGCGGCGGTGCGATTCGACCGAGAACGCGTCCTGCTGTTCGCGCGACACCTTCCATTGCTGCGCCACTTTTTCGGCCGTCAGACCCATGCCGTAGGCCATGCCGATGTTTTCGTCGCTGAACATGTCCAGGTTCATCGATGGGTGATGGCCCATCATCGGTACCATCGACATCGATTCGATACCGCCGGCGATCATGACGTCGGCTTCGCCCACGCGGATGCGGTCGGCCGCCATGGCAATGGCCGTGATGCCAGAAGCGCAGTAGCGGTTGACGGTGACGCCGCCCACAGTCTTCGGCAAGCCGGCCAGCAGCACCGAGTTACGCGCGATATTGAAGCCCTGCTCCGCTTCCGGGAACGAGCAGCCGATGATGGCGTCGGTGATCAATGCCGGGTCCAGGCCAGGGGCTTGCGCCAGTGCCGATTGCAGCACGCGCACCAGCAGGTCGTCCGGGCGGGTGTTCTTGAACATGCCGCGCGGCGCCTTGCCGATCGGGGTGCGGGTTGCAGAGACGATGTACGCGTCTTGAAGTTGTTTGCTCATTTTGTTCTTTCAAAGATGTTGAACGAGGTTCGTGTTCTGTCGAATGTCCGGGGTAGCTCAGGTAATCTCTTATCGCTTCTGCGACAGATACCAGTCCACCGTCACCTGTGCCGCCAGCGTGCCTTCGGCATCGAAAATATCGACTGCCACGGGAAACGCCACCTTGCCATCCTGCGCCAGCTGCGCCTTCAAGGCCGCCAGGTCGCCCGGTACCCTGCCTTCGGCGCGCGTCGCGCCTTTGGCCACCTTCTGGTAGGCGATGCGCGACTCCTTGGCCACCGGGCGCAAGCCCAGTATCAACTCGGCGAAGCCGCCAGCCATGGCCGCGCCGGAAGCCGTTTCGGCCAGGGTAAACAAGGCGCCCGCATGCTGCGTGCCCAGGTGATTATGCAGTTTCGGATCGTCCGGCAGCGACACCTTCGAGGTGCCGGCGCCGATCTCGTCGATGCTGATCCCCAGCAGCCGCACGAAGGGCAAGGTGTCCATCATCTGTTGTTTGATACGGTCATACACCATGCTTGGCCTCACGCGCAGCAGTACTTTGAATACGAGGGACAGGATCGTCATCGACGTCGTGCTTAGTTGCGTACCGGCTTACCGGTCTGCATCATGCCCATGATCCGTTCCTGGGTTTTCGGATGGTTCAACAGCTCCAGGAATGCCTTGCGTTCCATATCCAGCAGCCACTGTTCGCTGACGAAACTGCCCTGGTCCACGTCGCCGCCCGATACGATCTCGGCGATCATCTCGCCCAGCTTGAAATCGTGCGCCGAAATGAAGCCGCCGTCGCGCATGTTGACCAGTTGCGCCTTGATGGTGCCCCAGCCGTAACGGCCCGTGACCTGGATCAGCGAAGGGAGCGCCGGACGGAAACCCGCGTCGAACATGGCGCGCGCTTCGACCTTGGCCACGTGCAGCAGCTCATAGGCGTTGAACACGATCACGTCGTCTTCCTTCAGGTAGCCCATTTTCTTCGCTTCCAGCGCCGATTTCGACACGTTGGCGGTGGCCGCATTGGTGAAGCCCGTTTTCAGGAATTGCAGGATATCGTTACCCTTGGCTTCCTTGTAGGCGCGCTGCGCCGCTTCCTTCAAGCCGCCGCCGGCAGGAATCAGGCCCACGCCCACTTCCACCAGGCCGATATACGACTCGATCGAGGCCACGCGCTTCGATGCATGCAGCGCCAGTTCGCAACCGCCGCCCAGTGCCAGGCCGGCGACCGCGGCGATCACCGGCACGTTCGCGTATTTCAGCGACATGAAGGTGTTCTGCAGTTCGGCGATGATAGGATCGACGGCTTTCACGCCGCCTTGCATGAACGCTGGCAGGGCCGATTGCAGGTCGGCGCCGGCCGAGAAGGCGCCGCCTTCGGCTGCGTCGGCGTGCCAGATCACCAGGCCCTTGAAGTTCTTTTCCGCTTCGGCCAGGGCCAGTTTCAGGCCATTGATGACGCCTTCGCCGATCACGTGCATCTTCGTCTTGAACGAGATGATCAGGACGTCGTCGCCCGTATGCCAGACGCGCACGGATTCGTCTTCGAAGACGGTGGTGCCGGCGGTCTTGGGGTCGGCAGCGCCGCTGCCCAAGTTGGTGCCAAAAACGGGCGCGCGGAACGGCTGGCGGTCGTACACGGCCAGGCTGGAACGGGGCACGAAGCTGTTCGACACGGCGGAGTACGAACCTTCCGGCGTGTGCACGCCGCCTTTTTCAGCGACCGGACCTTCGAATACCCACGCTGGCAAAGGCGCGTTGCACAGCGCGTGGCCGGCGTCGATGTCTTCCTTGACCCAGTTCGCCACTTGCAGCCAGTTCGATGCCTGCCACGTTTCAAACGGGCCCACGTTCCAGCCGAAGCCCCAGCGCATGGCAAAGTCAATGTCGCGCGCGTTGTCGGCGACGGTATCGAGGTGAATGGCGATGTAGTGGAAGGCGTCGCGGAAGATCGCCCACAGGAACTGGCCTTGCGGGTTGGTCGATTCGCGCAGCGCCTTCATCTTCTTGACCGGGTCCTTTTCCTTCAGGATGCGGGCGATGATATCGGCAGCCTTGCCGCCGCCGGTCACGTAGTCGCCGGTGGCGAAGTCCAGGCGCTGGATTTCCTTGCCGACCTTCTTGTAGAAGCCGGCGCCGCTCTTCTGGCCCAGGGTGCCTTTTTCGACCAGCGACGCCAGCACGGCCGGTGTCTTGTACACGCTGAAGAACGGGTCGTCCGCCAGGTTGTCCTGCATGGTCTTGATCACATGGCCCATGGTATCCAGGCCGACGACGTCCGCCGTGCGGAAGGTGCCCGACTTGGCGCGGCCCAGCTTGGCGCCGGTCAGGTCATCGACGACGTCCACGGACAGGCCGAATTTTTCCGCTTCATGCATGGTCGCCAGCATGCCGAAGATGCCGACGCGGTTGGCGATGAAGTTCGGCGTATCCTTGGCGCGCACGACGCCCTTGCCCAGGGTCGTCGTCAGGAAGGCTTCGAGCTGGTCGAGGATTTCCGGCTTCGTCGACGTCGTCGGGATCAGTTCCACCAGGTGCATATAGCGTGGCGGATTGAAGAAGTGCACGCCGCAGAAGTGCGCTTTCAGGGTTTCGTCGAAGCCGTCGGCCAGCTTGTTGATCGACAGGCCGGAAGTGTTCGAGGCAAAGATCGCGTTCGGCGCGATATGCGGCGCAACCTTTTGATACAGGTCATGTTTCCAGTCCATGCGCTCGGCGATGGCTTCGATGATCAGGTCGCAACCGGCCAGCAGGTCCAGGTTGTCTTCGTAGTTGGCCACCTGGATCAGCGCGGCGTCATCCTTGTTGCCCAGCGGGGCAGGCGACAGCTTCTTCAGGTTCTCGATGGCGCGCAGCACGATGCCATTCTTCGGGCCTTCCTTTGCCGGCAAGTCGAACAGCACGACCGGCACTTTCGCGTTGATGCAGTGGGCGGCGATCTGCGCGCCCATCACGCCGGCGCCGAGGACGGCTACTTTTTTAACGATGAAATTGGTCATATTTTCCTCAAGTCTTAGAACAGGTCTGCGTCGAGTGCCATCAGGTTGGCCGAACCGGAACGCGCCTGACGGATCAGGGTGGCCGTTTCAGGCTGCAAGCGGGCGAAGTAGAAACGTGCGGTAGCCAGTTTGGCGGTGTAGAACTTGTCGCCGCTGGCTTCTTTTTCGAGGGCGATCTTGGCCATCTGCGCGAACAGGTAGCTGTAGATCATGTGGCCGACGACGCGCAGGTAAGGCACGCAGGCCGCGCCCACTTCGTCAGGATTCTGGAAGGCCTTCATGCCGATTTCCATGGTCAGCTTGGTGACTTTGTCGCCCAGGTCGCCCAGTGGGGTGACGAATTCGCTCATCGCTTCATCGGTGCCGTTGTCTTCGACGAAAGCCTTGATCTTTTCGCCGAATTTGCGCAGCTTGGCGCCGTTGTCGCCCAGGATCTTGCGGCCCAACAGGTCCAGCGACTGGATCGTGTTCGTGCCTTCGTAGATCATGTTGATGCGCGCGTCGCGCACATACTGTTCCATGCCCCATTCCGAGATGTAGCCGTGGCCGCCGAACACCTGCATGGCGTCCGAGGTAGCGATCCAGGCGTTATCGGTAATAAAAGCCTTGATGACGGGCGTCAGCAGCGCCACTTCGTCGGCCGCTTCCTTGCGCACGTCGGCGTCCGGGTGGTGCAGTTCGCGGTCGATCTGCAGCGCCACGTACGAGGTGAACGCGCGCGCGCCTTCGGCGTAGGCTTTGCCCGTCAACAGCATGCGGCGCACGTCAGGGTGCACGATGATGCGGTCGGCCGGCAGTTCCGGGTTCTTGATGCCGGACAGCGAACGCATTTGCGTGCGGTCCTTGGCGTAGATCAGCGCGTTCTGGTAAGCGATTTCCGTCAGGCCCAGCGACTGCATGCCCACGCCCAGGCGGGCCGCGTTCATGAAGACGAACATGGCATTCAAGCCCTTGTTCGGCTGGCCGATGATCCAGCCTTTGGCGCCGTCCAGGTTCATCTGGCAGGTCGAGTTGCCATGGATGCCCATCTTTTCTTCGATGGCGCCGCAGGTGATCGGATTGCGCTCGCCGACCGTGCCGTCCGCGTTCGGCAGGAATTTCGGCACCAGGAACAGCGAGATGCCTTTCGAGCCTTCCGGCGCGTCCGGCACGCGGGCCAGCACCAGGTGCAGGATGTTTTCCGCCATGTCGTGCTCGCCGGCCGAGATGAAGATCTTGTTGCCGGTGATGGTCCAGGAACCGTCCACCTCAGGCAGCGCTTTCGAGCGCAGCAGGCCCAGGTCGGTGCCGCAGTGCGGTTCGGTCAGGCACATGGTGCCCGTCCATTCGCCCGATACCAGCTTCGGCAGGTAGACTTCCTTCTGGTGGTCGGTGCCGTGTTCCTTCAGGCACTCGTAGGCGCCATGCGACAGGCCAGGGTACATGGACCAGGCCTGGTTCGACGAGTTCAGCATTTCATAGAAGGAATTGTTCAGCACCACGGGCAAGCCCTGGCCGCCGTATTCCGGATCGCAAGCCAGTGCCGCCCAGCCGCCTTCGACGTACTGCTTGTAGGCTTCTTTAAAACCTTTGGGCGTGGTCACGCTTTTCGTGACGGGGTCGTGGTGGCAGCCTTCGCGGTCGCCGGAGTGGTTCAGCGGGAACAATACTTCGGAGGTAAATTTGCCGCCCTCTTCCAGCACCTGGTTGATGATGTCGGCGTCGACGTCGGCGTACGACGGCATTTGCTTCAGTTCTTCTTCCACTTGCAGGAACTCGTGCAGGACGAATTGCATATCCCGGATTGGCGCGACGTATTGACCCATAATTTTCTCCTGAAGGCGTTTGGCTAAAGTGTTTTACTTGTGAACTGCGTGTGCGTTGCTGCGGATAATTCCTGGACTGCTTATTCCTTGCTGGCTGCGGCCGGATTCTGGTACGAGGCCAGCAGGCGCACAAAGCCTGCCTGCGCCCGTTCGATGCTGCCCGGCACGCGCAGGAAGCGCGCGTCGTGATGCAGGGCCAGGATCAGGCCATACATCTCGTACACCAGCTGCTGCGCGTCCGTGTCCGCCTTCAGGTCGCCCGTGGCGATCGATTGCTCGACACAGCGCAGCAGCGCGCCCTGCCAGGCCCGCACCATGGCCACCAGGGCTTCGCGGATGGGACCGGGCCGGTCGTCATACTCGACGGCGCCGCTGATATAGATGCAGCCGGAAGCGATTTCCACGCTCACCCGCTTGACCCAGCGGGCAAACATCGATTGCAGGCGGGCGATGCCGCGCGGCTCTTTCATGCTGGGGAAAAAGACTTCCTGCTCAAAACGGTAGTGGTAGAGCTTGAGCACTTCCATCTGCAAGTCTTCGCGCGAGCCAAAGTGGGCAAACACGCCCGACTTGCTCATGTTCATTTTGTCCGCAAGCAGCCCAATGGTCAGGCCTTCCAGGCCGTCGCGGCTGGACAGGTCCAGCGCCACGTCGAGGATGGCGGCACGGGTCAGTTCGCCCTTGCGCATGAATTTGACTGAAGTATTCAAGATGTCCGTTCTAAAAATGATGTTGCCGATCTGGCGGACTGGAACGCGGGGTAAAAAAAGCACGCTCCGAAAAAATCCGAACGCTCGTACTATTATCCACTAGCACGTAAAAGTCAAACGGGAACTTTAGAGCCGGCGTTCTATTGGTGCAGCGCAGCATTTCAGGCCCGCGTGTTTATATCGGTTTCAGGCGGCAAAAGCGACACGCACTCTTGCCATACTGCAACAAGCGCGCCTCAGTCGAGGCCGCCAGCCTTGCTCAGTTGACGGCGG
>Ga0067045_1030267_pt1 | contig 15970 bp, 12 predicted proteins | sample TerdegcTABiofilm_FD_59184 | JGI IMG/M metagenome (GOLD analysis project Ga0067045, IMG submission 59184) | Combined Assembly of (Gp0054472, Gp0054536) Wastewater bioreactor microbial communities from Singapore -Terephthalate degrading...
AAGTTCAATGATAGATTTTAAATAGGGACAGAGATATTTTGGTGTAACTTCATCAGTAAGATAAAAAGTTTCTAAATTAACATTTAATCTCACTGGTTTAAAACCTGAAGCATGAATAACCTCAACTGGTACATAAGAGCAAAAATAAAATATCGACTTTTCATCCTTCAAGCTCTCATCCAAATTTTTTTCATAAAACTCTTTTAAATCCTTATAAGATGATAAATCTCCAAATTCCTGTTTCATTTAACTTCCTTTAAATTTATATACAATGTTACCATTCCTCTCTTTTTCTTTTTATTTAAAATCCTATAAATTTATATGAAAATATAACTCCGATATACTATCTCATTTTTAACTTCCTTAAAATTCTCAATATCCATATAATATCTATTATATATCATCTTGACTTGTTGTTTTAAATTAAGAAAATTTTAAAAAAGGAAAATTCGATTAAATTTATCATTTTTGAAATTTCAAATAGTTTTAATTATTTAAATAGATAAGATTAAAAAAAGGAAAAGTTACTCAAAAATCAAAATAAAAATATTAAACATAAAATTTAATGTTAATGAAAATTATAATATTAGAATAATTTTAAATTAAATAATTTTGATATCTCTCTCATTTCCTATACTTGTTGATAAAAATTCATCATTTGTTTCAGAAATTTCTTTTTGTTTATATTTTTTTATTACCCAATTTTTCATTAAAACATAGTAAAGTATTAAGGATATAGGAAGAGATAACAACCACGAATAATTAAGATATAATAAGCCAACTATAGATGAACATATATATGTAATTAATGCTGCGGGATTAAATCCATGAAAATAATAATATCCACCTTTTTGAAATAAATCAATAACATTTAATTTTCTTTTTCTAATTAAATAATAGTCAGATAACATTATACCAATTATTGGAGATAAAAAGGCACCAAGTGTAGGTAAATAAGTTAAAAAGAATTTAATTAAGATCCAAGGAAAAGTTAACATTCCAATAACTCCAGAAATAATTACACCTTTGGAAAAATTGATTTTAGGAGAACCAATTGTATTTAAAATGTTACCCGGAGCAAATAAATTAGCAGCAATATTTGTACTTAATTGTGCAAGGATTATAACAATTAAACCGACAATAATAAGAATTGCATTTGGTAAAGATGAAAGTATTGCTTCTACTGGATTTCCATAACCAGTTGCCATAGCACCAATCATTCCTACTAAAGCAAAAACAATCATCCCAATTGGAGCTCCAATTATTTGTCCAATTAAACTGTGAAAATTCCTTGAAAAAAATTTTTTTGAATTAGATTTTATTTTTACAAATCTTGTAAAATCAATGATATTTATCGACACAGTACTCCAATAACTTAAATTAACAGTAACAGCAGCCCAAAAATTCATTTTTTCTTTAATAGGAAAGTTTAGAATACGATAAAAAGTTAACTTAGATATGAATAGATAAATAACAAATAGACATAGAACTAAAAGTGCTGGTGCTGACAAATTCTCAGCTAATTTTATGCCTTTTATGCCTTTTGCAGTTATAATTATTTGTATAATAGCTAAAATGAAAAAGAATAATTGAATATTTGAGTAACCAGTAAAATGATTAATGACTAAATCAACGGCACTTGCGCCAAAATAAGTCTGAATCCCAAACCAACAAATACCAGCAATAGCTCTAACTATCATAGGTATATAACTACCAAAATATCCAAACGGGGCACGAATAAAGGTTGCATAATTTAATCCATGTTCAATACCTATATCACCAATCAAAACAAGAACTATTGAAGCTCCTAAATTTCCAATTAAAATTGCTAAAATTGCTTCATAAAAACTTAATTTACCTACAAAAGAAGCTCCTAACAAAAAAACTCCCATTTGTGCAGCCATTCCTAACCACAACCATATAACATCATACCAATTCATTATTCTATCTTTATCTCTTGTTGGGAGAATAGCATTATGAACAAGTTTAGAAGATTTTATCGTATAAACATTATCTTTTTTAGAATTCATTAGCTCCTCCGTTATCTTTTAAATACTTATGTTACATTCAACTTTTGTAATATATTAAAAAAATAACACAGATATCTTAAAATTAAAGGATATCTGTGTTAGTAAAAAATTAAACTACTATTTTTTTGAAGTTTTTAAAACTTTAATAAAATCTTGCGATTTGCCAACCCAGCCAAATATACCACCTTGAGCTTTAATCATTTTTATACCAACATCTTGAAATTCAGGAAAATAAGAACCAACACAATCTTCAAGAACTAAACATTCATATCCTCTATCATTTGCTTCTCTTACTGTTGTATGAACACAAACCTCGGTTGTAACACCTGTAATTATCAGATACTTGATACCTAAATTTTTTAATATTAAATCTAAATCAGTAGCATAAAATGAACCTTTACCAGGCTTATCAATGATGGGTTCTCCCTCTATTGGTTTCAATTCATCTATAATATCATGACCTTTATAACCTCTTATCAGAATTCTTCCCATTGGACCTTCATCTCCGATACCCATTTTTAATCTACCTCTCATTAGTTTACTTGGTGGACAATCAGATAAATCGTGGCGATGCCCTTCTCTCGTATGTATCACTTTAATTGGTGTTTGTCTAACAGTTTCAAGAACTTTTTTTATAGGCTCAATAACTCTTCTTAATAATGAAACATCATTTCCTAAAAATTCACCAAAACCACCTGGATTTACAAAATCATTTTGCATATCGATTACAAGTAAAGCAGTATGTTGAGGTTCAAATTCATAATCATAAGGTTCTGCTTTAACAATTAATTTTTCAATCATGTTTATCACCACCTTTTTAAAATATATGCTTATTCTTTTTTTAAATTTTTTTGGAATATCGAGACTAGAGTAAAAATGAATGCTAATATTAAATAGCCAACTGTTATTTGCCAATTTACTAATATTCCCACTTTTGTTCCATGAATAATTCCAAAGAAAGATAAACCCGAACCTAATATTGAATATATAATAGCTTTGCGCCATTCATGATCAATTGCAAAAATACCAATTGCTGCCCAAATTAATCCAACTAATATTGCTCCTCCGCTTAGAATCTCCATACCTTTATAAACAACACCCGCAGAATTTAGAATATTATATCCAACTGATTGCGCAGTCGTTCCGGCTGCGGATAAAGCACTATCAACTAAGTTTTTACCCCATTGAGCAAAATTTGGAATTAAAGCTAATACTATCGCTGGAGCATGTTTTAAAGGACTTGCCTGGAATGCTTGACCTCCTATTACCGCACCGATATATATTAAAATTGGAACTACACAAACTAATGGAATTATATTTAATATAAGAGGTAACAAACCTAAAAGACAAATAATAGTAATTACAACTCCAGTAGCAATAGAATATCCTATATGACCACCAATAGATTTCCAACCTGGATGTCCAATATAAACAGCAGTTGGAAATGGACTCCCTAATATTGCTCCTATTAAACTTCCAATGCCATCAACGATACAAACTTCAGAAAGATTGTAATTATCACCTGCTGCAGAAGCACTTTCAACATTACTCATTGCTTCAGAAAAGTTATATATTCCCATAGGTATTGCTGTTGAGAGTAATGGTGCGAAATCTTTAAGTCCTTGAAATAAATTAGAGAATTGTAAAGTTGGTAAATATGGATGAAAACCTTTTATACTTTCAATAAGAGGATCCAATCTCATAAAACCAAACACCCAAGCAACTATAGTTCCAATAATAATAAAAATTAAACCTGCTGGAATTTTACGAGGCATATCTACAAAAGCAAACCAAGCAACTAAAATAATACCAAGAGAAATGAAAGAAATCCAGGGAACTTCAACGGATTGCATTGCAGGCGACATAGAAATAAAAGCTATTGAAACCCCTGCTAATGTACCTAATATTGCTCCTCTTGGAGTATAACTTTGTATGATTCTTGCAAAAATAGCACCAGATACCTCTATTAATCCTTCAATGAAACACCAAGCAATACCAATTCTCCATGCTAATATTGGATCTCCTGTTTTTAATACAACAGGTAACATTATAACTGATGTAACTAAAAAATAATGGGGAACACTGGGACCATAAGGTAAGGCTGTAACATCATTTCTTTGTTCTTTTCTTGATAAACGTTTAGCCATATAAGCATAATAAATATTACCAACAATTAAAGAAAGTCCCACTGCAGGTATGATTTTACCGAAAACGATTTCTTTTGGCATCCTTATAACATATAACATTAAACTACTTAAAACCATTACATTCATCAATACATTACTAAATAATCCAAAAAAAGCATTTAGATCGCCTGGTACCCACCATTTGCCAAAATCTTTTTTTAATTCTCTCTCTGCCATTTTTTAATTTACCTCCTTTCTATAAATTTTCTAATGATATTTTATTAATATAAAAATTCTAATTTAATTTTTAAAGAGTGTGTACAATTACAGCTACTGGACCACCACCGGGTGGCCCTTGATGTTCTGCTCCACCTGAAACATATACCATTGTATCGCTAACTATTGAAGAAATTACAGCATTCACTACACAACGAGCATGGCGTGTTTGATTAATATCTGAGTCATCTAACATTGTATGCCTGCGACCTCGCACAAAGCCAGTTGGATCTGCTTCTGCTTTAGCAAAGACATTTACAATTCTATTAATTTGTTCTAACGAAAGTCTCCAGTCGAAATTTATACCTACTGAAAGTAATGCACGTTTAACTGCATCCGCATCAATAGCATCTTTCATAACATCATGACCTATTAATAAATCACCATCCCAGGCATTGCTATTGCCCATAACTAATATTTCATTATGCATTAGTTCTATACCAGCAGATGTTGATGCTACACTTGAATAAAGTGACCAATCTTTACAAATTTTATCATCACTTATATCTTTCTCAGAAATTTCACCTGTTGCTAATGCAACACCTAATGCTGATGCGCCTCTGGAAAAACCCATTGATTCATAAGTATCAAAAGTACATACTGTATGATTTCTTTTAAGTGCTTCCTCTATTCTACTAACTGTTAATAATGGACATTTGATTTGAACAAAATGTACATCTTTAGCACTGGTAATATCCGCGTTATGCATAGCCTCCTTAACAGCTTTTGCGGTTTCAAGAATTTGTGTTGTTCGCCCTATTTCCTCAGGTAAAAATTCACGTGTTTTTGAAATACCTATAGCTAAATGAAGATTTCTTCCATCACCCTTCCCGTTGTTTTTACGAATAAATATTGTAAAATGAGGACTCATTACACCTTCAGTGCCACCAGACATAATAAAATTAATCCTATTATTTACTTCTTTTATACTAATATTTAATAAATTAGAAAAAAAAACTTTTAATGCTAATGTAGCAAAACCACGAGAAAAATCATTTACGCAACCATTACCTTCTGTTTTTCCAAGAACAGCAACTACATCATTGGCTTGGAAAGCACCATCTTTTATAAGCCTTTCAATACCACTTACGTCATCAGGTCCATTGGCTGGAACCTTAAATACTTTAGCTTGCATTTTTACCTCCTTTTCATAAAATTGAAGCTATTAAAGACATAATAATAGTAATAATAGCAATAATAGGCATATATGGTGCATTATTTTTAACTATACGCATAATAGTTGCATTAAATCCATGGGCAGTTGCTGCTACATTGACTTGTACAGGACTCATCATTGCACCTTGAGCAACTATTATGCCTACAAATCCAAATATTTGAGCTGGTACACCTGCTGCTGCTAATACTGGTAATATCATAGCATCAATAGCAGCAGTATAAGAAGCTGAAGGAATGGCTATAATAAAAGCAATTACTAAAGCAGCAATTCCTATTAAACTAACCGGAAGACCTGCTGGCAATGAAGCTAATATCTTAAATGTGCCAAGTTCATTTATTATATTTATAAAGCCAAGAAATGTACCAACCATAAACAAATAGCGTAAAATTGGTATCCCACCATCGACAAAAGATTCTGCTAATGTATTAATATTTATTTTTGATAAAATACCAGCTAAACAAAGCACTATTAATGGAATAGTAAGATTGGTAAAAATAGATATTCCAATTGCATTATTAATATATGGACCAAAGATGATTAGTGCTAATAAAATAAAGAAAGGTATAGAACGTTTAATATCGCTAGTATTAGGATCTCCAAGTAGTGATTGTTTATCAAATTTTGAAGTTTCATTTTTTAACTTAGCATTATTATTTTCAGGGGGTATACCTGGTTTTAATGTACCTTTTTTTAAAGCGATATTGACACCAATATAAGCTAAAATTGCACCAATTATCCAAAAAGTAACTGTGAAAGGTAGCATAAAACTAGTATATTTTTGAATATCCCAACCCATAGCTTTAGAAATTACTGCACTTTCAGCTGATGCAGGAGAGGTAGCCCATGAAGCACCCGAAACAATAGATAGACCAACAATTGTTAATGTATTAAAGCCAATTGCTTCAAAAATTAATGGAGCTGTTACTAAAGTATTCGCAGCGCCATGACCAGCACCATATACAGCAAAAGCTTGAATAAGAACCATCGCGAATGCAATCCATTGTACTTTACCTCGAGTAATTTTTTTAATAATATTTAAAGTAGAATAAATAGAGCCAGCTTTTGCTAAAGTCATAGCAGTTGCTGCAAATAAAACTACAGATACAATACCTAACATATAAGAGATACCTTGTGTAAATAAATTTGTTGCAATACCTAATGGAATTTTGCCTATAATGATACTTAAAATGCCACCTATTAATCCTGCAATAAGAATATGAAAACGAAATGGTGGAAGAATAAGAATAAAAATAATTAATAAAGGTGAAATTTTGAGTAAATCAATCCAAAATGAGCTCATTTCTAAAACCTCCTTTTCAATAAATTATAATTTAAAGCTCTTTCTTATATTTAAATGAAGATAATAACCTTTGTCAATTGGATAATCTCTTATTTTTTTGTGGGATTATTCTTACAATTAAATTGTTTAAAAATAGATAAATTAATTCTTAGTAATTTGAATTTGAAATTTTATTATTTGAATATAAAATCATTTCTCCTCTCTTGAGAATGGTTTAGCGAGTTCTTTTGGAACTCCAATATGCTTTAATCTAACAAATATAGTTGCAAATGTTATTATAATAAATGTAATTAAATATGGTAACATTTGTAAAATTGATGATGGAATATTAGTTCCTGCTGCTTGTAGTTGAAATTGTAATGCATCAATACTTCCAAATAAATATGCACCAATAATTGCATATAATGGGTTCCACATAGAAAAAATAACTAATGCAACAGCTATCCAACCTCTACCAAAAGTCATACCATCAAGCCAAAATGGAGCATAGCCAATTGTTAAATAAGCTCCACCTGCTCCTGCAAGTAAACCACCAAAAAAGGTCCAAAAATATCTTGTCTTAAAAACATTTACACCCATTGCATTAGCAGCTTTTGCATTATCACCAACTGCTCTTAGATGAATACCAATTTTAGTTTTATAAAGTATGTACCACATAACAACAATTAAAATGTAAGATAAATATACTATTATATCTTGATTAAAAAAGATTGGTCCTAAAAATGGTATTTTTGATAAAAAAGGTATAGGGAAATTTTTTAAAGTTGAAGTTAATCTAAGATCAGTGTAATGATAACCATAAAGATTTGTTATACCCCCTCCTATTATTGTTAGTGCTAAACCACTCACTATTTGATTTCCTTGAAGTGTTATACTAATAACTGCATGAATAATTGATAATAAACCACCAGAAAGCATTCCAACAACAAAACCAATATAAGGATTGTTTGTTAGATATGCAGCTACAAAACCGAAAAAAGCTCCAACAAGCATCATGCCCTCAATGCCAAGATTTAAAACACCTGATCGTTCTGTAAAAATTTCACCAATTGTGGGTAATAAAATTATTGTTCCTGATTTGACAGCCGAAAATAATAGAGTTATTAATATAAAATAAGTTGAGATTCCATCCATCAAAAACTCCTTTTTAAATAGGAAATTTTATAATTTTTAAAAATTTCTCCACCAATTAACATAAAAAGAATAACACTTTCAATTAATGGAATAATTCCATATGGTACATTCATTGTTATTTGTATTAAATAACCACCAGCAGTAAAAGCACCAAATAGAATTGATACAAAAATTCCAATTAGAGGATTAAGATAGGAAAGCCAAGATGTTATAAGAGCAGTATAACCATATTCAGGACTAATTTCTATCTGCAAAACTCTTAAAACGCCTGAAACTTGAACCATTCCAGCTAATCCTGCAAGTGCACCACTAATTAACATAGCAATTATTATTTTACTTGCAACATTTATACCAGCATATCGAGCTGCTCTTGGATTACCACCAATAATCCTTAGTTCATAACCAAATTTTGTTTTATTAATTATAAACCATATAATTACTGCTGCTATTATTCCAAAAATAAGACCTAAATTTACTCTTGAATTAGGTATTATTCTTGGAAGTTGAGCGTTTAAAGGAAACTGTTTCGATAAAGGAAATCCAAGTCCAGTAGGATCTCTCCATGATCCATACATAAAATATCTAAGAATGGATAATGCAATGTAATTTAAGAGTAGTGTTGTAATAACTTCATTTACATCCCAAAACGCCTTTAAAAAAGCTGGAATAAAAGCCCAAAAAGCACCACCTAAAAGACCCGAAAATATCATTATAAACATCATAAAAAATTTAGGTAATTCAGGAGAGCCAAAAATAGCAAAATATGAACTAAAAACAGCTCCCATAATATATTGTCCATAGGCACCAATATTCCAAAAACCCATTCTATAAACTAAAATTAAACCAGAAGTTAGTAAAATTAATGGAGTAGCGAAAACAAGAGTTTCCGTAAAAGCATATCTACTACCAAAAGAACCAATTATAATTGCTTTATATACTTGTAGAGGGTTTACATTTAAGAAAAGGATAGCAATTGCTCCAATAATTAATCCAATAACAATAGATATTATTGGTATCATAATTTTTAATTTTAAGGGAACAGATTCTCTTCTTTCAAAAATAAACATAATTAAAATTCTCCTTCTTTATTATTAATATAATGAGAGCCACCCATCATTAAGCCAATATCTTTTATATCTACTTCTTTGGGATCTACTATTCCAACTATCTTGCCATCAAATATAACACCTATCCTATCAGATATCATTAAAAGTTCGTCGAGATCTTCTGATACAAGTAAAACAGAAGTACCTGAATTTCTAACTTCAATTAATTTTTTTCTAATGAACTCTGTAGCATTAATATCTAAACCTCTTGTTGGATGAACAGCAACTAATAATATTGGATTTTCAGAAATTTCACGAGCAAGAAGTAATTTTTGTAAATTGCCTCCAGATAATAATCTAACAGGCGCACTCATTAAAGGAACTATAACATTATATTCATTTATTAAATTCTCAGTATATTTTTTAGCATTTATGTAATTAATAATACCTCTATTATAAATAGGCGGTTTGTAGTAGCACTTAAGAATTGAATTTTCTAATGGTGTTAAGTTTGGTATAAGTCCATCCTTTAATCTATCAGAAGGAACATAACTAATACCTTTTTTTAAAATAGCGGAGGTAGATAAATTTGTGATATCAATATCTTTTAAAACTATTTTTCCTTTAGTTGCCTTTCTAAGTCCAGTAATAATTTCTACAAGTTCCTCTTGCCCATTTCCACCAATTCCTGCTATACCAAATATTTCACCTTTATAAATTGTTAAATTAAGCCCCTTTAATGTTTTAACTCCTCTATCATTATAACCTTCAAGATTTTCTATTTTTAACAATATTTCATATGTATCTAAAGGTTTTTTCTCAAAACTAAAATAAACCTCTCTACCAACCATCATAGTTGCTAAATCTGTAGTTGTTACATCTTTTTTATTTACAGTTCCGACTACTTTCCCTTTTCTTAAAATTGTAATTCTGTCAGAAATATTCATTACCTCTTCTAATTTATGACTAATAAAAATTGTTGATTTACCATCTGATTTTAATTGTTGCAAAATATCAAATAGCATGTCTGTTTCTTGAGGCGTTAAAACAGAAGTTGGTTCATCTAATATAAGAATACTTGCGCCTCGTATAAGCATTTTTATAATTTCTACTCTTTGTTGTTCACCGAGTGATAGTTGCCAAATTTTAGCTTTAGGGTTTATTTTAAAATTGTATTTTTCCGAAATCTCATTAATTTTTTTAGAAATATTAGATTCATTTATGAAAATTCCTTGATCTTTTAAACCTAATATTACATTTTCTAATACTGTTAAAGTATCAACTAACATAAAATGTTGATGTATCATTCCAATTCCATAGTTCATTGCATCAATTGGAGAAAGAATTTTTGCTTTTTTGCCTTTTATATATATTTCACCTTCATCAGGAATATATAATCCATCTAAAATGTTCATAAAGGTTGTTTTACCTGCACCATTTTCACCTAATATTGAATGTATTTCCCCTTCATATAAATCAAAATTAATATGATCATTCGCTAATATCCCTGGAAAATGTTTTGTAATATCTTTTGTACTAAGAATTATATTTTTCATATCTTATATTAAAAAAGCCCTATCATTAATGATAGGGCTTTTAGTATATCTATTATTCAAATTAGGAACCACCTTCTGGGATAGTTCCAATTACACCTTGGACAAACCACTGCATATTAAGTAATTCTTCATCAGAAACTACTTCGCCAGCCTTAACTCTTAAATTTCCTTCTTGGTCATAAAGAGGACCGCTGAATGGATTATATTTACCAGAAATTATATCTTGTTTCTTTTGTTCAACTAATGATTTTACATCATCAGGCACCATAGATCCAAATGGTGCTAATGTAACAACACCCTCATCTAATCCACCCCAATAACTATGTGTTTTCCAAGTACCATTTTGAACTTCTTTTATAGTTTTTACATAATAAACACCCCAATTAAACATTCTTGATGTCAAAACCGAATTAGGTGCTGCATTATTTTGATTATAATAATAACCAATAGAGTAAATCCCTGCTTTTTCTGCCTCTTGTAATGTAACAACATCACCTATAAGATTAACTATAATATCGGCTCCATTTGAAATAAGTGTTCTTGCGGCAACCGCATCCCTTGTTGGATCATACCAAGAATTCATCCATATAACATGTATTTCTGCTTTTGGATTTACCTGTCTTGCCCCAATTGCAATTGCATTTGTTTCTCTAATAGTTTGAGGTATTGGAAAAGAAGCAATTACACCTATATAATTACTTTTTGTCATTTTACCTGCAATTAATCCTGCAAGATAATCAACTTGTTCTATTCTACCAAAATATGTTGCTACATTTTCTGCAGTTTTATAACCAGAACAATTTTCAAATATCACATTTGGAAAATCTTTTGCAACATTTATAGTTGGATCCATAAAACCATATTCACAAGTAAAGATAACCTTATATCCTTGATTAGCATAATCTCTCATTACCTTTTCTGCTGCATCTTGACTTACTCGTTCTGAAATTGAAACCTCAATGTCTGACAATTGACTCTTTAAATAATTTGCACCTTCATAATGAGCTTGATTCCAACTACCATCATTACCTGTACCACTAAGCAAAAAGGCAATTTTAATCTTTTCTTTAGGTTTTTCTGTTTCTTTAGGTTGACACCCAAAAAAACCTGTTACCATAATAACTAATAAAACTGAAACTAACAAAATTCTTGTTTTTTTAAACATTTGAGCCTCCTTTATATATTAATTTAATTTGTATATTTATTAACAAATGCATAAAGTGCCTTTTTAAAAACTTCCATTGGAGCATCTAAAAGACCTCCACCAACTTGTCCAACGCCTGGCTCTTTATGTGCAACACCAGTATCAATTAGAGGTGTTATATTTTTCTCTACAACCTTTCTTATATCAATTCCAGTAGGAGTTCCTCTAAAATCAAAATAAGGAATTTGGAAAACATTATTTTCACCGATTGTTATTTCATACATTTCAAGATTTTTAGAAATAGCATATTTAACACCACCTCCAACAAATTTAATTATTGCAGGAGCTGCTGCAATTGCCATACCACCAATACCTGCAGTTTCTGAGATTGCACTATCACCCATATCTCTACCAACATCTTCCTTTTTAAAACCTGGAAATAGAAGGGCATTAGGAATAGGTGACTCTGTTGTAAACCATTCATTACCAAGACCTGACACTTGAATTCCCCAATCTGTTCCATTCCTTGACATAACAGTAACCATTGTACTGCCTTCTATATCTCTTGTAGGATCTAAAGATGCCTTACAACTTGCCATACTTAACGGTAAAAAGAAAAATTCTAAATTATGCAAAAAATTTATTACTTCGTTAGTTTTGTTTATATCATCCATTGTTTGAAGAAGGTAAGGGACTAATTTTGCAAATAAACTATATGAAGCACCTCTAAGTCTATTATGAACTTCGTCTCCCATAGTTAAAGCTTGGGCTATTATTTGTTTTAACTCTATTTTTCCTGCTTTTTTGATTGCTTTTTTTAATACAGGAAATAGAATATTTTCACGCCATTTTAATCCTTCAATAACTTCTGGAGAGTAAGCACCCATTATTAGAACCTTCCTCACACCTTCAATTGGCATACTGAAAGCTTTATTACCGTAAGTCTCATTTTCAACAATAAAAACAGGCATTGAAGCAGAAATAATACCAGCCATAGGTCCTACAGTGTTATGATGATGACAAGGTTCGAAGATTATTTCTCCAGATGCTGCAATTTCAACAGCCTCCTCTTCATCATTTGCAAAGCCTTCATAAATTAAAGCACCAATAACTGCGCCCTTTTGTGCACCACACATTCTATCCCATGATATTGGTGGTCCTGAATGTAAAATTAGATTCTTTTTCATACCTGGTATGGCATCTATTGCTCTTTCTATATCAGCCCAAACAGGCATTGCATTAAGTAATCTCTTAAACGCTTTTTCATTAGCTTTTTCGATATCAACCATAATTAACACCTCTATTTTAAATAATATATTTAAAGTATTATATTAATCAATAAAAATTACGCTTAATTTTTTGTCAGAATTTTCTTACAATTAGAAAATTATAAAGGTAATTTAACTGTCAGTGATGTTCCTTTATTTTTGGTTCCTTTAATGTTAAATTCACCATTTAAAGATTTTATCTGTTCATAAATACCTAATAATCCAAATGAATTAGGATTTAAAAGATCTTTCTTTTTTATTCCAACTCCATTATCATATATTTTTAAATACAAAAAATTTTTATCTATATGTAAATTTATTTTTACATTGTTTGCTTTTGCATGTTTATAAACATTTGATAGTGCTTCTTGACAGATTCTAAATATTATAATCGAATATTGAGAATCTAAAGAAATATTATTTTTAGGTAGAGTTAAATTACATTTAATTTTTGTTTGTTCTTCGAATTGTCTTGAAAGCCATTCTAAAGCTGCTTTAATTCCTAAATGATCTAAAACAACTGGTCTTAATTCTGTTGATGTTTTTCTTATATTTCTAATAAGAATGTCGATTGTTTCAACCATTTTATTTAACCTTTCTATGGTATTACTATCTTCGATATTTTTTAAACTATTTTTTAAATCAAAAACATCCATTTTAAGAACTGATAAATATTGACCAAGTTCATCATGTAATTTATGTGCAATATATGTTCTCTCTTCTTCTCTAATTGTTTGTAAATGTAGTGAAAGTTTTCTAAGTTGTTCTTGAGATAATCTTAATTCTTTTTCTATTTTTCTTCTCTCTCTTTCTTTATTATATGATTCAATCGCAAAAGAAATATCATTCGCTAACATATCAAGGAGTCTAATTTCATCATCATTAAAAAAATCTGGATCTGGCGAATGAAAAGTTATGGCACCTATTACTTTTTTTCCTATTCTTAGAGGAAAGGCACCTGAAGAATAATAACCTCTTTCTATTGCTTTATTTCTCCAGGGTTCCATACGAGGATCATTTTTATGGTTATTAATTATGCAATATTCATTTTCTCTAACTGCAGTACCCGTAGGACCTCTTCCTTCTGGATTATCTTTCGCCGAAATTTTGATTTTTTTAAGATAGCCTTCTTCAGAACCCCAATAAGCAACAGGTTTTACTTTTAAAGTTTTAAAATTAAGTAAACCAACCCAGGCCATTTTAAAACCACCATCTTCCACTGCAATACGACAAATATACTCAAATAGTTTTTTTGGTCTTTTAATACGAACAATTGCTTCATTAACTCTACTTAGGATAGAATATAACCTATATAATCTTATAATTTTACTTTCATTTAAAATATATTGATTTTTTGAATTTTCTAATTCTAAAAGTTTTTGTTTTAATGTATATATTTCATCTAAAAGGTTCCTCTTTGACAATTTTTCATAAGACTCACCAATAAGTTCTTTCATAATTTTCCTAAACCTTAATTCCAAACATTAAATAAATTATATACTAATTAGTTTATTTTTTATTGAATAGTGAATTATATCAGCATTATTTTTTAAATTTAATTTTTTTAAAATTCTATTTCGGTATGTACTTATTGTTTTTTCACTCAAATTAAAACTATTTGCAATTTCTTTTAGTGATTTACCTTTAGCTATCAATATGAGTACTTCATATTCTCTATTTGATAATTTTCTATGTGAATAATCTTCAAATTCAAGGTAAGCAGTTAATTCTTGCGCAATATTTAAAGGAACATATCTATTGCCTAAATAAACATACCTTATTGCCTGAAGTAGTTCGTTGCTAACAGCATCTTTAGTTAAATAACCAAAAGCTCCAAGTTTAAAACTTCTTACAATTAATTCTTTGTCATTATGTATGCTTAAAATAATTGTTTTAATTTTGAAATTATAATTTTTGATTTCTTCTAATACCTCTAAACCATTTTTTTTAGGTAACGATAAATCTAATAATAAAATGTCAAATCTCTCTTTTTTTAAAGATCTTATTGCATCAAGACCGTTATCTACCTCTTTTTTAATTAATATATCAGATTGAGTTTTTAAAATGCTCTTTATTCCCTCTCGAACAATTGGATGATCATCAGCAATTAATATTTCTATCATAGTCTTAAAAAATAACTAAGGTTAATAACTTACCTTATATAATAAGTATATCATACTTTATTATGCTTTGAAAAAGATAATTTAAGAATTAGAAAAATTAATTACTCTTTATTTTATTATATATGAAATGTTCAATTTTAACTTTATCTACAATTATATTTTTATCAATTCTTTAAAAAATATCACTGAAAGAATATTTTTATTTATTTGGGATTATTTAATCTTAGATTGAAAACCTTTTATCTATGGAGATTGGTTAATTTGAGGTTGAGCTCTTGTATAGCTTCTCTGAGTTCAGTGATTGCATCTTTTAGTTTTTCAATTTTTCCATTTGTTCTTAGAAGAAGAAAAGATGCTACTACGATTGGGAAGCCTACTTGAGAGATATATTGAATTAACTTATCAAGGTTAATTTCATTTACGATTTTCTCTTCATCCCTTTGCTTTTAATTTTTTCTCCTCTTTCAATTCCTTTAAACTCTTCTGAGTAAGAGAAGCATTGGAATTTAAATTCTTCTCTTCTTCCTTTTCCTTTAATCTCTTCACTTCTCCCGATTCTTTAACCTCACAATTCGGAGTAAGAGAAGTATTGGGATTTAAACTCTTTTCTTCTTCCTTCTCCTTTAATCTCTTTTCCTCTTCCGATCCTTTAACCTCACAATTCGGAGCAAGAGAAGCATTGGGATTTAATCTCTTCTCGTCCCTAATTTCATTTACTTCACAACATTTCGGAGCAAGAGAAGCATTGGGATTTAATCTTTTCTCCTCTTTCATTTGTTTTAAACTCTTC
>Ga0067045_1030272_pt1 | contig 15954 bp, 13 predicted proteins | sample TerdegcTABiofilm_FD_59184 | JGI IMG/M metagenome (GOLD analysis project Ga0067045, IMG submission 59184) | Combined Assembly of (Gp0054472, Gp0054536) Wastewater bioreactor microbial communities from Singapore -Terephthalate degrading...
GCCTTCCACAAACACCATCAGTACAAGTGGGAGGCCCTGGAGTGTAAAATGATCTGGTAATTTAATCGGAATGGTAATGTTAAAACTTGAATGTTTTATTGTGTTATGAAAAAAAAATATATCATTGCAGTAGCATTATTATTGCTACTATCCTGTTCCTCAAATGACAAAGCAGAGTTGGGGAATATTGTTGGTTCTATTAATGGACAGCCGGTTATACCGTATACTGCTAACAAACTTTACATATTACCCTTTACTAATCAGACCACTATCCCCGGCTATGAAGAAAAGATAAAACAACGGATAACAGAAAAAATCATAACAGGTGGCAGGTTAGCGATAGCTCCGGTACAGGCTGATAGCGATGTAATACTTACAGGCACCATTCAGTCATTGCAAGTGCAGCCAATAATAATTGACAGCGCAGGTATAATTAAAAAAAAGCGATTATTAATAATTGCTGTGATAAGCTTAATAAATAATCAGACTAAAAATTACATTTTTCACAATATCACTGTACAGGCATTTAAAGAGTATTCCGACATTGAAGCACCTGTTACACCAATTAACATTGTCCAGGACGATGTGGAGCAGATGTTAGCTTCTCGGATTGCTTTACAGGTTGAAACAGGCTGGTATACTACTCTTAAAACAGGGGTGGAAAAAGGAAGAAAATAATATGACACAAAAGGCATTAAAGGTTAGTGATCTGCAATTGGCCATTCAAAAGGAACTATCGCACATATACTGCTTTTGTGGAAATGATGAAAACCAGAAAGAAGAAGCCCTTACACTCATTGCATCACGACTATGGAAAAACAGCAAACCTCACGATTATAAAATAACAACGTACTTTGCTGAAGATGCACTTGAGCAGGCTCTTGCTGCCATAGCGTCAGTTTCACTTTTTGACGATACTGCTTTATATATAATCAAACATTGTGAACAGGTAAGTGCTTCAAAAAAAATTCATACAATGGTACTTGACTGTATTAATAATCTGCCCAACTGTGCCTATGTTATTTTTGATACTCAGGAGAATAAGCTACCTTCATTGCTCCCTTCACACATTCACGCACACATTCCCGTTATCCAGTTTTATAGACCCTTTGAAGAAAATTGCAAATCATATATATTGAAAAAGTGTAAGGCTTTATCATTAACTATCTCACAGGAAGCAACAGAACTTCTTGTTGAATTAACAGCAAGTAACATCAAAGAGATTGATGATATTCTTACCACCATATCTTTTTCTGGTCATACTGATATCTCAAAAGATTTCCTTGAAGGTTTTGTCATAAATGAAAGAGAAGCAATAGAATTTGAATTTGTTGATTGCTTCTTTTTAAAGGATAAACGTGCATGGGACCTTCTTTCAGAAGCTATTGAACGTAATGTAAGTCAAATATTGCTTGTATCCCTTTTATTCAATCATGCACAAAAATTAGAGCAATTTCATGTACAAACAGCAAAAGGTGTTCACTTTGATTCACTTATGAAAGAATTGAAGATATATGGAAAAAGGCAAAAAATGTTTGCCAAACAGGCATCTATCTATACCCTTGATAATGTTAGAAAATTAATTGCAATGCTATATACCTATGACATACAGCTTAAAAGCTATCACTCTGATGGGTTTTTTAAAGAAAATCCTTTATTAGATCTTTTATTGCAATTTTCTTTGTGATGATACTGTTTATATGGATCTGCTTCAAACAATAACTGAAAATAAGGAAAAGTTCATAGCGTTTAACAATGAAAAGTTTAAGCGTTTTCAACAGCTTATTCCCAATCCCGCAATGCGTCGAATTGTCAATACCATCCCTTTTTTACTCTGCATCAATAATAAAAAGATGCCCGGTTATGTTGAAGGTGATGTGCCTTTAGGTATAAAAAATTTCAAACTTGATGAAGACACAAAACGGTATTTGCATGGGCGTTATCCTGGTATCACCTTCCATGATTTTGAACGTGGCGATTTTATCAAGATGTTTGCTGTTATGGGTAGTGTTGGCACAGTAGCATATAATAAAAAATCAGACCTTGACTACTGGGCATGTATTCATAGAAACACTGTGTCAAAAGAAGCATTTGATAATTTTAGAAAAAAAGTGACCCTTGTACAGGAATGGGCTTCAAAAGAATTAGAAGTACCCGTTCATATATTTATTAACGATATTGAAAGCGTTAAAAATAATATTTTTGCAGAAGACGAAGAAGAAGCATTTGGCACAACCGTTGGTGCAGTTTTGAAAGATGAATTTTTCCGAAGTTCAATTATCATTGCAGGCAAAATTCCTTTCTGGTGGGTTGTTCCCAGTTTTATTAAAGATGATGAATATGAAGCATTGTATAACCAACTCCCTGATGAAATGAAAAGGGATGATTTTATTGATCTGGGAAATCTTTATGAAATATCCAAGGAAGATTTTCTGGGAGCTGCTCTTTTTCAGATAATAAAATCACTGGGGAACCCTTTTAAATCCATCTTGAAGATTGGAGTTCTGGAAAAATATCTGTTTGGAAAAAGCGATTCACCACTTTTAAGCCAGAAAGTTAAAATGCATGTGCTGCTCAGCCGTCTCACCAATTCAATACTGGATGCCTACCTTTTGATGTTTGATGAAGTTTATGACTACTATAGCCAGACAATGAATGACCCTGCAATACTTCAAATATTAAAGCAAAACCTTTATTTAAAAATTGATCCGCAGCTATCTAAATATGTAGGGATAAAAGATAAAAAGAATATTCCCTATAAAGTAGCCGTAATGTTTAAGTATGTCCATGATTGGAACTGGAACATTAAAATTATTCAGGATATGGATAACTTTGATAACTGGGACTTCCAGCGAGTTATGCATTTCTGGGATGCAGTAAAAAAATTCATGCTGATTAGTTATCAAAAAATATCATCGCAGTTTAGCACCCTTAATTTGAAACAACAAATATCTGAAACTGATTTTACATTATTATCTCGAAAAATAAAGTCACATTTTTCGGTTGAAGAGAATAAGGTTGATAAGCTTATAACATTTAAAGACACTCCCGCTGAACCCATTTTATATATTGAACCTGTTAATGAAGGGATCCGTGAAGTTAAGTGGCGGCTGTTTAAAAGAAACCGCAGTGAAAAAAATGTATTCACTACCACTACATTGCGCACTGAAAGCGATCTGGTTAAGCTATTAGTATGGTTAACGGTTAATAATGTTTATGACCATTCAGTGACCCGAGTTAATATCCAATCTGGATATGTGCGAATAAATCAGAATCTGGTTGTGGAACTGCTAAACCAACTGTCAAAATTTTTTTCCGAAAAAGGGAAAATTAAAACCAAATACTATCTCAAACCAGCTTTTAACATGCTTCAATGTATTATTCTTAACTTTAATAATGATGCTGCGGAACATTTAGATTCATTATACCATGTCTATTCAACTAGCTGGGGCGAACAGTACATCAAACAATACTCCAATATCATTGATATTGCACACATACTTCAAAATATCCTTAAAGATGGTCTTGAATTAAAACTTCCATTTGACGATTATTGCCTGATAAACAGTCCAGGTACCCACAAACGCTTTTGCAAAAATTTTATACAGCTTTTTAGAGAATCATATAACGCTATAGTTCACAGCCCTACCCCCCATAGCCGTTTTATTGGTGAGCTTGAAGGACTGTATTTTACTGCATTGCGCAACAATACCATTGAAGTTCAGGCTTTTGATCATATTGTAAAGGTATTAACAACACTCACGTTAAAACCCAGCATAGAAGCGCATTATACATTTTATGGCGATTCATACCATCTGCAGGTGCTGCAAGCATTGTATACCAAACGACTTACAAAAGGAATTACAATTGGTTATCTTGAAGACAGTGATAAATTACATGTATATGTATTTAATGAAAAAGGTAATATTTTTACCTTCTTTGCACCTAAAAATATAAAGAGCGTCTTTTTATATCATATATATGGATTCTGCACAAACGTCCTCAAACGATTACCAAGCAGCGTAAGGGAAAGTGAGTCCAGCATTATCTGCTATGGTGCTCAGGCTGACCGTAGAGGTGGCATTAGCCTTATTGATGAAACCGGTAAGATACATGGTGATTATCTACTGAATTTTACAAAATCTAAAGCCCTCCGTGTTCAGATAGCTCGCCATATGGGGAATGAAATTTTTTACAATTTTATATTTCCCGACAATGTAACTTCTGGATTTATGACAATTAAAGAACTTTACAGTGTAAAACGGAAAATTATTGAGTTAAAAAACATGGGAATGCCAATATATCCTTATATTGGTGAACTTGTATTTAATGATCTGAATCAAAAAGAAATGTTAATAGGATCAAGCATTTACTTTGTGGAAAAATATAAATTAGAACTCATGCTTCAGCGGACACAAGCATAGAAAAAATCAATATTCACCGCCAGGGAAATTATCCTTAAAGAAGCGTATTTTCTTTTTCTGGGTTTCAACTTCCTGTTTATTAATAGTGCCTTTTTCCAATGCTATATCCAGTAGTTTTACTGCTGTGTCGTCTTCATCTTTTTTTACCTTATCTTCATCATCCTGCTGTAACTTTGCAATCTTTCTATCAATGTCATCCTGCGTTAACATTGAAAATTCCTGTTCTTCCAGTTCTACTGCTGTCTCTTTAATTTTATTTTCTTTTTGCTCTTTCTTTCTGGAAGGTTTCTTTTTAGGTTCAGCGATTAAAGCTTCACCAACTTCTTCCTCTTCTGGCTGCAGATTGGCTGGTGGATTTGCTATTTTTAACTCTAACAGTTTTATGCGTTCACCTAACAAAATGTTTATCTGCTTTTCAATGGTTATAAATATAGGCTGAGTAAAGGATTTATTCCTTTGCAAAGACTTTTCCAATTTTCTGAGTTCACGAATATCCTGGTCTATCATTTCAATTCGTTTAAGCACATGGATAACTTTCATAATCAAACCTCAAAAGTAATGTTAAGTTATTTAGCCTGTAACTCAATCACCAACGTCATTGTGGTCGTTACACCCTTGTGTATTAAAAAGATTATAATACACTGCTAAAGTAATGTACATTAATAATAACATTAATGTCAATAAACTTTTACTACTGGAAACGATTTTACTAATTAAAATAAACAGTCTGGTCATCATCCACTGCAAACTGCAATCCACAATCGGGGCATTTAAATTTACCGGGTGAATGTATCCGTACCATCGTTTTACAGTCAGGACATTCAATAACCAATGGATGTTCAAACACCATGGAGGTCTTTGCAACTGGTTTTGTCTGTGTATATGTTTCTATTATTGGGCTTTCTTTTGGTGGAACTGGTTTTTCTATAATTTTTACGTCTGTATCATGCACCGCTTCCATTGCTTCATCCAGTGAATTACAGCGTTTTACCGGAAGCGCAATGATATCAATCAATGTCATTATCTCTTTATTACAATTGCAGAGCACCACCACACCGCCACCTGATTCAACCACCCGTTGTGCATATATTAATGCGCCAAACCCTGTTGAACTGATATAGTTCAGCTGTGAACAATCAATGATTATAGCAGTGAATTCTTTCGTAAGTGTTGCAATATACTCTTCAAACTGTACTGCATTAGTATGATCAATGTACCCCTCAACAGTTACTATCGCTACTGAATCTTTTACTGTATGCTGAATAAACATTTCAGACTACTCCTTCACCGGTATGGCTTCTTTAATTATGGAGCCCATTTGAACAGGTTTGTCACAAACGGGAGCACTAAACTCTTTAACTTCAAGCAATATCCTTTTTTGTTTAATGAATAGAACAATACCCGTACATAGTGAAAACACCAGTGCTACTCCATACAGTATTATGAGCATATAGAACAATTCCTTATAATTACTGTTTATCATTTCATAAATAGGGCTTTTGACAATAATACAGTTAATGGTGCCTATGGATTTGCCTTTAGAATATACAGCCTTTGTTACCAGCCAGCTATTGGTATTTATATCTTTATATAAAAACTTCTGTATGTACTTTCTGATAATTGTAGTATATGGCAAAGGCAGGTCGGGAACAAAATAATCAAAGATAAAAAGTTCCCGGGATTGTTTTACATGAGGATAGAGAATCATATCGATATTGTAATAAAACTCATCATTGGCAATGTTACCTTTAAGCTCTTTTGCTTTTTCTTTATCAGAATGGGCAACTATTGTGCCATTATCTAAAACAAAAAAAACTTCTTTTATTCCTGTAATGTTTTTTGATTCCTCTATGAGCGATAGTAACTGGGAAGATGACCTGGTTGCATATGCCAGCTCTGCAGCATCAGCATATGTTGTGATTAACGTTTTGGATACATTTTTTACCTGGATTGTAAACTCATCTATTTGGGATACCAGTTGCCTGTATTTATAAAAAATGGCGCCAGATGAAGTTAGTGTCGCTATAATGAAAAATAGAATCATCACAAACGCATAAGGGAACTGTACTTGTTTATCTTTTTGCATAATTATTCACTGTGTTTTTTAAAATACCTTGCAATATTTTATGCTATAGATGTACTGTTAATCTGCTTATGATTGCAATCAAACTAAAGCAGAACTATGATACTACTCATTTTTATATTTATCGGATAATAATGCATTGATATGTATATTTTTTCCCTGGAGAAAAAGACAATGGCAAGCAAGGAAGAAATCTTAGAGGAATGGGATTGGGAGAGGGGAATCCCAACAGGTAATCCTGTAGCAAGGAGCATTGCCCACAAACAGGGTATTGCACATGAAGGAGTACATTTATGGGTGGTGCGTACACAACCTCAAAAAGAGATACTCTTTCAGATGCGTGCATCACACAAAGATATGTATCCAGATTATTTAGACATTACCGTGGGAGGCCATGTGCCTTTTGGACTATCCAGCAATAAAATTCAGAAGGAAGCATATGAAGAAATTGGAATTACGTTTGATGAAAAACAGCTTATTGATTTAGGTTATTACAGGTATGAAGAAATTAATGATATTCTTTTTCACAGGGAATTCCAGCGTGTGTATCTCCTTTTTTCAAACAACCCTCTTTCTTCATACTCGTTCAATGATAATGAAGTGAGCAGTATTTATGCAGTGCCCCTTGATTACTGCAAGGATCTTTTTTTCAAGGATTATCCTTTGACAGTTGAATCATTTAACGGAACAGATACCATTTGTACCACAATATCAAAAAAAGATTTTCACCCTCTACTTTTTGCGCCTTCGATGGCACATTACATGGAAATACTATTTAAAGCAATTGATGAACTTTTTACAAAAGGCACAGTTACTGTTTCAATGTCGTAGGTTAGATTGAACAACAATGAGTGTACCTACTATTTCATATAAGGAAACCCTTGTATGGGAAAATCCCGTTTATGTTGATGTCCGCGCCCCGGTTGAGTTTACAAAGGATCATATTCCCCATGCTTATAATTATCCACTCTTTGACGATGCTGAACGAGCATACATTGGGACGTTATACCATACTCATGGCCAGGAAAAAGCTCTTCTGGAAGGTGTGAGCATTGCCTCATTAAAGCTAAAAGATATGCTATCGTTTTTTTCCACATTAAAACAAAATCACGTTATCATTTACTGTTACCGGGGAGGGATGCGTTCAGAATCAGTTGTATCATTCTGCAATTCCTTAGGATTTTCTTTTTATAAGCTTGATGGCGGTTATAAAGCATATCGGCAGTATGTTAGGGAATATCTTACAGAATTTACATTTACCATGCCAGTTTTTACTCTCTATGGTCTTGCTGGATCAGGTAAAACTAGAGTACTAAAAAACATTCCATATGCAATTGACCTTGAACATTACGCAGGTAACCGGAGCTCTCTTTTTGGCAGCTTAGGGATGCCCAATCATACACAAAAATATTTTGAGAGCCTGATAGCTCAAAAACTGCGAACTATTAAACAATGGCGGTATTGTATTTTTGAAGGCGAATCGCGAAAGATTGGCAACTGCCATATCCCCCATTGTGTTCTTCATCCATTGCAAAACGGGAAAGCTATATGGCTTGAAACCCCACTGGAAACAAGAATCCAGAATATTTATGATGAATACATGCCATTTATACGTGAAGAAGTAATATTGCCAATATTAGACAAATTGCAGCCTACAATGGGAAAATCAAAAACTGCCCATTGCAAACACCTTTTCAAACAGGGCAATATACATGAACTAATAGAATTTCTGCTACTGCATCATTATGACCCTGAATATATATATAGTATAAAGCATATTTCTTTTTTGGCTTACATTCCTTTCAAGGATCCAGTGACTACCGCATCTGAGATGGATACTCTCATTAAAGATATGCTTTGAGTATAATATCTTTTTTTTGTTGACTTCAATAGTAAAATTTTGTATTGCTTATTGTAACATCATAATTACTGTATTGTAAACAAATAACACAATACAAAAATCAAATTGCAGGAGGTCATTAGTTATGAAAAAATTATCTGTATTGATGATAGCAATTCTTTTGGGTTTTGTTGCCTGTGGTGGCGGCGTTCAGTATCAGGATGCAAGCAAAGCTGAAGGCTCAAGAGAATGGGGACCAAAAGAAATTAAAATGACGGTCAACAAGATGGTTGAATCAATGTATAAATTTTTAAAAGAAGAATGGAAAAAACCTGCTTTTATTGAAGTGAAACAGATACGAAATAAAACATCAGAGCATATTGACACCCAGATGCTTGCTGATGAAATAACCACAAACCTGATTAAACGCAGAATAAAATTCGTTGACCAATCATTGACTGCCGATGCTATCGCCGAAATGGAAAAAGGGATGACTGGTATGGTTGACCCCGAAAGCGCTATCCCTGTGGGCGAATTAAAATCACCAAACATGTATTTAACTGGTGAAGTACGAGAAAACGTTCGTACAGTGGGGAGCAAATCAGTTCAATACCTTGTAGTAACGCTCAAACTTATTAACCTGAAAACGCAAGTAGTGGAATGGCAGGATCAGCAGGAATTTTTAAAATCTGCCAGCAAAAAAAAGATAACTTTTTAACACTGAGGAATCACTATGATGCGTAAAGTGAAATCTCTACTTGTTGTAATGTTACTTATAGGAGTTGCTGCATGTGCCAGTTATGATTATAACAAGCAGATAGCTGAGGTTGAAAAAATGTTTTATGCGGGGCAATACAAAGAAGCAGCTCGCAAATTGCTCCCTATGGTTAATACAAAATCAAAGGATCAACTTCTTTACATGATGGAATGTGGTCTGATGCTTCAGGTTGCCGGCGATTATGAGAATAGTACCAAAGTTTTTACTGAAGCAGCTAAAATTGGTGACCAGATAACAGTAAGCCTGAGCAAGGAAGCAGCGTCATTACTTCTCAATGAAACAACTACCAACTACAATGGTGAGGATTTTGAACGGGTACTGATCCACATGTACCTTGGCATAAACTATCTCATGCTCTCAAAACCGGATGAAGCACGTGTTGAGTTTAAAAAAGTCAATGATATGCTGAGGGATATAAATGTAACAACCGGTAAATCTTATAAACAAAATGTAATGGCAAAATACCTCACTGCTATAGCGTTTGAACTTTCTGCTGATGCTGATAATGATATGAATGACCGCGAATTTGCCTATATTGAGTACAAGCAAATTTATGAACTCAACCCCGGTTTAACGATGGTATATCGTGACCTACAACGGCTTGCAAAACAGTTGGGTGACATGGAAGACTATAATAGCTGGATTGCCAAATTTGGCAAACAGGATGCAATTCCCAATAATGCAGGGGAGCTTATCGTCATAGTCCAGAATGGGAAAGCAGCTATAAAGCAATCACGCGGACCACTTCTTTCGGATCAATCAATGAAAGCAACAATTCAGGTAACACTTAATGGGATGTCATTAGCTGAAGGTGTTACCGTTGCAGGGGTACTTCTGGCACTCCATAACGCTGAAAACCCAATACCAAAATTTGTAAAACGGGGCAATAATATCAATTACCTTATTGTCAATGCAAATGGTAAGGATGTTGGGCGCTCCATCATGCTGGAGGATGTAGCTTCCACAGCAGTAAAAAATCTTGAGGACGATTATGGGCGCATATATGCCAAAGTAGCTGCTGGTATTGCAGTTAAAGCTGCTGCAGCAGTGGCTGCTGGGTATGCGGCAAAAAAATTAGCTGAAGAATCCAAAAAAATGGGTGGCTATGCAGGGCTCATTGGCACCGTAGTTGGTACTGGTGTTGGTGTAGGGTTATTATCTCAAATCAAACCCGATCTCAGGTGCTGGCATACACTACCTGAAAACTTTCAGCTTTCACGTATATTTTTGCCTCCAGGTAAATATACAATTACTTTAAAATTTGTAGACCAGGGCGGGAATATTATAGGAACACAAAATGAAACTGTAGAAATCCAATCGGGGAAGAAAACATTTCTTAATAAACGTATATTCCCACAACCAAGTTCACGATTTGGGATAAATATTGAATCTAACCAGGGTAAAGGATACCTGGGAGCTAAAATAAAAACCATAACACCAGAGAAAGCCCAGGAACTTGGGCTTTCTTTTTCTTCTGGTGTTTATGTTAATGAAGTCATTCCCCAAAGCCCTGCCGCACAATCAGGTATACAGCCTGATGATGTTATCATAGCAGCTGACGGTAAATCAATTCAGAAACCACAAGATTTAGTGCAGATAGTAAGAAACTCTCAAATAGGACAAACATTACAATTACTGGTAATTCGCAATAAATCCCAAATGACAATCCCTGTTATTATTGGCAATGCACCAGAAAAAATATATAATGCCACTCTGCCCTCCAATCCTGGTGATACGAGTTCAGAAACACCACAATAGTCTTTCCTGAGTAAATAGATTTTTTATATTTTTATTGCAAAAAAATATACCCTCCATGAGATGGTTATTAAGTAATGGTGTGTTCTATGCAAAATAACCATAATAGCATGGTTCCTATAAATGATATGACCATTCAATCAGCCACTGAAATGGTATTAATGTTTCAGTTGCCAGCATGTGTTATAAGTGTTTCTGGCGAAGTTATAGCTTCAAATGGTGCTTTTTCTGATCTAGTGGATGTCAAAAACCTGTCTCTTGATGTTACTCATCCTTTTTATCCAGAATACCGAAAACAATTAGCAACCTCGTATTTAAAGGCATTAAAAGGTATATCCAGGCAATGTTTTGCAGTTTTTCGTAATAAAGACAACCAGCGTGTTTCAACTGAAATCTATATTTTCCCTGTATTTCAGGGTACCGTCATTGTTGCTCTTTTTGTACTTTTACAGATAGTTGATGAAAGAATACTATCTTTTGATAAATCAACTGACACTATTATCAGTCAGGAAAGTAAGAATTACGAAACATTGCTGTATGAATATTCACCATTTCCAATATTGCAGATTGATCAATCAGGCAATATTGTTAAAGCAAGCCCCTCGGTACAGGAACTTATAGGCTATGAAATAGAAGATTTGAAGAAGAACAGAAATCTTCTCTATCGCGCTTTAAATCACTATGATTTTAATCGGATGCGCTTAACGTTATCTCAAATATTTGAGGGAAGTATTGGATACAAACGAATTGGTGAAGTACGCTTTATAACAAAAGACAAAGATGAACGATGGGTTAATGCAACCTGTTATCCCGTTCACATTCAAGGTACACCACCAATTGTTGAGATTATCTTGGAAGATATTACCAGAATAAAGCGTATGGAATATCAGTTGCAACAACTCAGCAGATTTCATATTATTGGTGACCTGACAAAGGGATTTCTTCATTCATTCAATAATATCATCAATATAATGTTAAATAAAGCCCAGTGGCTATTGCAGATTACTGAAAAACCTTCATTTCAGGAGGGCCTGAAACTTATCATTAAATCTGCAGAAGATGGTATTCAGCAAATTCGCCGTATTGAAGAATTTATTGGCAGAGATAAACTAGAAGAAAAATGTGATATTAATGTCGTGGAAGCAATTGAAGATGCAATTGAATTTGCAAAAATCCAGTTTAAAGTTGAAGAAGCCCAAAAACGAAGATCTGTGGCTATTGAGCGGAGATATTTTTCACTTGTCAGTATGTATGGTGATCCCCATATATTCAGGGATTTGCTGCTTGCAACTATTTTTAAAGTTGCTTCAGTAATAGCAACTAAAGGTGTTGTTGAAGTAACGTTAAAAAAGAACAGTACGTTAACAATTGCAATAAAAGCAAAAAAAGAATCCTTTGACATTAAAGATGAATTTGCATTTATTTCAACTATTGACCTTTCAAAATTAGCTGAGCAAAATCATGCAAAACTGATGGAAGAAGAATCTTTACAGGATTACTCAATTACCATTATCCTTCCTGAAGATACTGTTTCAACGCTTCCCCATAAAGAACAGCAAATCCCACAAAAAAAATTACGAGACATGGATATATGTATTGTGGAGGATGAACCAGCATTGCAGGAAATCATGTATGAAGTATTTGATTCACTTGGTAACAGGGTTTCAGTTTTTAATAACGCTGATCAAGCATATGAATCATTCAAGGTTAATAAATTTGATATTGTTATTGCTGACTACGGATTATCCGGTACAACAGGGCTGGAATTACTAACGAAAATAAAAGAACAAAAAGAAGAAACAATAACCGTTCTGCTAACAGGATGGATTCTGAATAATATTAAGGCTTATAAAAATGTCATTGATATATACATGCATAAGCCATTTAAATTAGATGTTCTCATTAATGAAATTTCCGCTGAAATGTCCAAACGCCATACATTTTAATAATCACAGTATATTACTCATTTTTTCCATCATATCTTTTTTTCCCAATGCAACTATAATATCACCTGCTTCAATAACTTCTGATGACTGAGGGTTAAATATCATTTTCCCCTCCGTCTTTTTTATTGCAACAATTATTACCCCATAATCTTTTCTTAAATTGCTTTCTATTAAACTTTTCCCAACCATTGGAGATTTATGACCAACCTTCAGTTCCTCCATTGCCAACCCTAACTCTGAATCCATCATAGCAGTATCTAAAAAATCAACTACCGTTGGGCGCGTTAAAACCTCAGCCATACGTTTACCTCCAATCTTGTATGGAAGTATAACCCTGCTTGCACCTGCTCTCAAAAGCTTAACCTCAGATTTTTCATCTGAACCCCGGGATAATATAAAAATATCATTGCGTAAACCTCTAGCAGTTAACACAATATACACATTGTCAGCATCAGACATTACTGCTGTCACTATCCCTTTGGCTTTCATTATTCCTGCCTTCAGCAAGGCCTCTTCACTTGTAGCATCCATTGCAACAAAAAGATATCCTAATTTTTCAAGTTCTTCAATGGCAGCCGGATTATTCTCAATAACTACAAAAGGAACTTTTCTGTCAAATAGCTCTTCGCATATAAGTTTTCCTATTCTACCATACCCACAAATGATATAATGGTTCTGTAATGATTGAATCTGTCGTTCCAATTTTTTCCTCCCAAATTCTTTTCGTAATTCACCTTCAATAATCATACGTAACAGTGTTCCAATAGCATAGGCACTAATTGAAACACCACTCAAAATGATTGTAATGGTAATAATGCGTCCATATATAGTTAATGGTTTAACTTCCTGAAACCCAACCGTACTGATGGTTATCATGGTCATATAAAAGGCATCAAATGGTTTCATATCTTCAAATATATAATATCCTGCAGTCCCAAATCCAATAGTACCAAGCAGAAGAATTAAAGCCATTCGCAATTTTTTAAATTCCATACAAACCCTTACATGTTTACTAATGTAGTTATTCTGAAGTTACAATAAGTGTGTAAAATTATTAACAATTGTAAATAATTTTTTAAAAAAATAAAATTATATTTGATTTTTATTAAATACTATCATAACTTTTCTAAAAATACAGTATATATATTATAAAATAGACTTTCAAATGTTTTCTTAAGTAAAAATACACTTTATAATGAGAGGTGATGTTATGGCAGCATTTCAACACAGTACAGGCACATTTATTGGTAAAGGCGGTATAGAAATATTTTTCCAGCAATGGGAAGTAGCTAACCCAAAAGCAGTTCTTGTTATTGTCCATGGCCTGGGTGAACATTCAGGACGATATGGTAACCTCATTGATGCTTTGCAGAATAAAGGTATTGCAATCTTTGGACTTGACCACAGGGGTTTTGGCCGAAGTGGAGGTAAGCGGGGCCATGTTGATAGTTTTATGGATTATATCTATGACTTAAAGATCTTTGTCAACATGATCAGGGATAAATACCCTCATAAGCCGGTTATTATGTTAGGCCATTCAATGGGTGGTGTGTTAGCTCTTAAATATGCACTTACCCATGCTGAAGATCTGGATGCACTCATTCTCTCATCACCAGGTCTTGTCCCGGCTATAAAAGTTCCTGCATGGAAAAAGAATCTGGCACTATTTCTTTCTTCCAGAATTCCTTCATTAACCATGCCATCGGGTCTTGATGCAACAACTATCTCCCGTGATAAGGAAGTGGTTAAAAAATATTTAGATGACCCACTTGTCCATGACAAAGTAACACCACGGTTTTATGTAGAAATGATGAATACAATCGATGAATGTATCAATCGTTGTGGAGAGATTAAGCTTCCATTATTACTATTCCATGGTACTGCAGATGCGCTGGTATTAGATGAAGCAAGTAAAATTGTGTATCAGAAAGCCAGTTCAAAGGACAAAACACTTAAACTTTTTGAAGGCTTATATCATGAAACAATGAATGAACTTGAACCTGAACGCAAAAAAGTGCTTAAAGTTGTTGCTGACTGGATTGTTGCCCATGCAAAAAAAACCACCACAACCAAACCAAAAGCAGCATCAAAACCTGTCAAAAAAGAAGCACCAAAAAAAGCAAAACCAAAAAAGGTAACTAAGAGCAAATCTAAACTTGCAAAAAAACCAAAAAAGAAATAGTTCTTTAGTAAACTGGAAGTTACTCTATTAAACTATCGCTTTGATATAAATAAACGTGTAAAATAAAAAGCCGGGTGGGAGAGCCCGGCTTTTTACTGTGGTGTTGCGATGCTATCTTAAGTGTTATTTCAAGAGTTGTAATACTGTTTGGGACTTTGTATTTGCCTGTGCAAGCATAGCAGTAGCAGCCTGTGTAAGTATTTGATTCTTTGTAAATTCTGCCATCTGCTCTGCCATATCGGTATCACGTATACGACTTTCTGAAGCCTGGATATTTTCATAGGCATTCATCAAACCTTTAGCAGCATGCTCTAACCTATTGTAATATGCACCTAAGTCTGCTCTTTGTTTTGAAATTTGCCGCAATGCCTCATCAGCCAGCCCAATAACCGCATTGGCTTTGCCTGGCGTGGATATTGAAATAAATGTAAGCGTTACAGGATTTCGTAACCCTAAAGCAGCCGTAGTCATTGTTTCAATGAATACTCTTTCGCGCTGATGCATATTAGGTCCCATATGGAACCACATTGAAGCTGATGGATGAAGCCGTGCAAAAGCACCAGTCAAGAGCTTCATTTTGTTAAATTCAGCCTGTGATGCAATACGGTCAATTTCATCAACAAGCTCTGACACTTCAACCTGAATCTGCTGCCTGTCTTCAGGTGTATAGATACCGTTTGCAGACTGCACTGCTAAAACCCTGATTCTTTGCAGTATATCATGAACTTCCTGCAAATACCCCTCTGCAGTCTGAATCATTGACATACCGTCTTCCGTATTGCGTTCAGCCTGCCGTAATCCCTGAATCTGAGAACGCATTTTTTCGGACACGGCCAATCCTGATGCATCATCACCTGCTTTGTTGATGCGCATCCCTGATGAGAGCTTTTCCATGTCCTTGGTGATTGCCCAATCGTGAAATTTCAGCGTTCGGTGGGCAAAAATT
>Ga0067045_1030278_pt1 | contig 15953 bp, 13 predicted proteins | sample TerdegcTABiofilm_FD_59184 | JGI IMG/M metagenome (GOLD analysis project Ga0067045, IMG submission 59184) | Combined Assembly of (Gp0054472, Gp0054536) Wastewater bioreactor microbial communities from Singapore -Terephthalate degrading...
CCAATGTCATCTCTGATTTTGAAGTGTAAAAAATGGGGGTCTTTACCTCCATAAAAGCCTTATGCCATGCGGGTTTAGCCGCATGGCATCTTTATTTACCTAAAAAGATGTAATGTGTGATCAATTTAGATGCAGCTTGTTTTTCATACAAATCTATGTTCTTTTCCGTCTACTACAAAAACCCGGTGATTTTTCCGTGAGTACTTTATATGACTGGTGGCATTATTTACAATCTAAGGTACTAATTGTTCACTGGATAATATCATAGAAGCGTTCTCAAATATTACTTGGTTATATTGTTTTACTTGCTCTGTTTCTAAATATGCAATTTTATAGGCATGGGGATGCTCTTTATCTTTTTTTGCTAATGATATCAATAAACTCGGAAGTGCTACAAAAACATGTTCGTTGTATCCTTCCGCGTTTTTGAACATAAAACTTGGATTGTTAGATGTTATAAATTTATCCCCACTTGATGTCAGCATGAAAATAAAGGTCAGATTTTCCTCATAGCTTTCAAGTGCTTTTTGCATTGTACCCGACCCCGACAAGAACTCATCATAGGTCTTTAACAAATATGCGTGTCGTATTTCATCGAGAGCAGTTTTGTCAGATTGATAGGTTCTATCGTTTTGAGGAATATCAATTTCAGAAAAACTAAAAATTTGATTGTCAATGAATTCTAATAACTCATTTAGCTGTTCGTTCCCTATGGCACCTCGCCAATCGAACATGATGATATATTTCATTATAGTTGATGAATCATGAGCTGTGAGAAAAATAGGTTCCCCTTCTTGTATTTTCTGAATTTTTTCGTATAATAATTGGCTTGTTTCTCGCCAATCATTTTCAAACTGGACATTCCACTGCTCCTCTATATCATTAACTTTACTTTGTTTAATCCGCTGTTTTATAATATTACGATTTTTTTTGTTAACTTTTGCACCATTAGGGTACTTGATTTCCCAATGATCAAATTCTGAATAATGACGATTCATATCTCCTGTTGTATCAAGTGCTTTCCCATTGATCGATATATGATAAGGAAGTAAAAAACTCCAGATTTTATTCAATGAGTCTTGGCTTGCATATAATGAACCCGCCCTAATTGAGTGGAAATAATTAATTCCACAAATATTTTCAATATTATGGGGTTTACTTTTTTGACTGCTTTTATCGTAAACCCATATAGAGTTTCCGCTAAAGCACCAAGGTTTCATATATGTTTGTGGTATCAAATGGTGATAGATTGCATCATCTGATGCCATATTTCATTATTCCTTTTTATTAATGTTTCTCAACATTTTCTTTAATTATAACAAGACTATTTGACTCAAAATATCCACAGCCAATGGTAAAAAAATTTCCGTCAAAAGCTATCTTGTTGTTTTCGTTATTAAGTGCTTTACTTGATAGTAGGCTCTGCATCAAATAGATGCCGTTCTAATGGCGCATAATAATAGTCTGCTTTTATTATAGCTTGTTTAACAATTCTTTATTATTTTCAATCAGTTTAAAAAACTCATGTGTTCCATCCACAAAACTATTTACTAAATCACCAATATGTATAATGACAAACCTTATTCCTCCAGATATTTTCTCAATCTCAGGTAATTTTTGAATATCTTTAACCATAATCTCTTTATCTCCTAATGCATAGGCAATTATCCTTGTATTATTTTGGTTTTTAGCAACAGCCGAAAAAGTATGTAATTGACTACACCTAGCTAAATATAATTCCGTTGCAGTACACTCATAACCACGTCTTTCTAACTCAGGAAGAAGAAAATCATTAACCCATTTTTCGTATTCTTTTTTAACTTTCCTTTTATTTAAATCCATCTGGTCAGAATATAACCATGAAAGAGAGTCTATAGAAGAATACAACAACCTCACAGCAGGTTCAAAACATTTATTTTCCCCGCACATTAAAATAGCTTTTATTGTTTGAGCATATTTTTCTGCAACCCCGTCAAGATCCATCTCCTTACCTCACCCTCCTAACAAATCCCTCTGGGGTATGATAGCTATGGCTCGGCTATTTGGCGATATTTGCACTTTTCACATAACATGATATTTTCGTTAACTTCTTTTAATCCCTTGCGTTATATATAATGTTGTGCCCCCATTGTATTAGTTTTCATTTCTTATGGTGCATTGTGGGCACAGGCTATTGTCTAACAGTCACTGCAACATTTTTTCTATATAAAAGCAATACTGATCTAGTCCTGCTATAAGCATTAAAGCTGGATATCCAGCTGGATTCATATATTTTGACAACCATATAAAAGCTTTGTAATCATCAGCACTAGGTGCGCAACTATATCCGTTTGGATGTGAATGCCACTCACCAACATATTCAAGCATTTCATTTGTTAGCTCTTTAATCTTTTCTACATGCGATCTTAACCCTTGGGAACCGCGTATATATGTTGTTGGCCATTCTTGGCTATCAGGAGGAGAGGGAATAGTATCAACTATATAAACGATCTTTCTTTGCATATCAAAAGATCCGATCAATATACCGCCTGTTTCTTTGGGTAATTTAGCATTGCGAAACTCTTTTATTTTGTTATATAAAGACTGGTCAGTACATAAAACCCATCCGCTAGTCCTATATTCAATTGGAATCTCAGGAATGATAGTATGTCTCGTTACAGTAAAATCATCAGGATGTACTCTCCATACTGATATAACCGTTTCACCATTGGCAACTGAATCTTTTAAAGCCTTGCTACAAATAGAGGCATGCAATGCTACAAAATCTTGTGGTATTGTACTGCTCATATCTCGGCACGAATTCGCGTATCTAATCTTCTCACCAGGTTCTTGGAAATGGTTTTCTAGTAATTTGTCATTAACCAAAAGCCTATAGTACTGCATTTCTAAATAATCTAAAGGTACTGTACGATTTATATCTTCAGACAAGAATACTAAATCAGTTCCTCGGGGATTAAGAAATGCTGATATACGGCGCGCATTGGAATTGACATCACGAGCTAGATGTCTTGCGACAGCTACAGAAGCTGAAGTATCTATTATTATCTCTGCTTCTTCCATAGATTTTTTAATCCTTTCGGTATTAACTCCAGGATTAAGAATATTCGCAACTACTGCGCTTGCGATCGGCTCGCCGTAAATAGTTTTGTTAGCATAAAAAGCCAATACTTCAGCCTTGGGATGTCCAACAGCGAACCCAGGTAAAGCATGACGCGCAAGGTTATGGGGTAACAAAGAATCATCATCAATTAACGTCCATTCACCAAATCCACATTTCAGTAAATTCATAAAAACCTGTGAACCGAGTGCTCCTAAGCCAATGCATACGATGGATCTATTCTCTCTTTGAGGAATTCCATTTAACCTGGAAGCTGTATCTCTGGTAAAATGGAAGATTGGATTTAATGGGAGAATATTTATTTTTTCACCATTTTTAGTATCATCTATCGGTTTTAAAAGGCCTACATTTCCATTACTTATGCCCCAAACACCGATTTCTAAGCCTATCTGTTCTAAATTTTTATCAGTCATAAAAGCCCAAAATTCTAACGATTCCGGTGCACTATCTCCACGTGTTTTCGGTAAAGCAATGAGTATCACCAGTTGAGCATTGAGCATTTCTTTTTGGATGTTTTTTAATTTCCAATTGGTGATATGTGTTCTTAGCTCATTTAATAAATCTTTTTGGGCTTTGATCATAAACTCATGGAGTTCAAGGACGTTTTTTGGAAGACGCCGAATTATTCCATGGGGTTGAGGTTCACCAATAGACGTGATTACAACATGAGTCGGAATAGTTTCTCCGGGTATTGGTTCTGATTGTGTGGTAAGAAAAATATTATTTTCATCTCTTCGTACTAAATTAAGTTTTAATTGCTCAATGGCACCTATTTCTCTTTCAGCAAATAACTCTAATGGTATTACGATTTGACCTGAAGCCCCGATTAATAACGGCTCAAGAGGTTGGTCCTCCCCATGAAGTATACCTTTTGCAGTAAGAGCCAGCCACTCACGGATACGTTCTAAAAAACGCATTGGAGTCCAATTAAGTTTTATTTCACTATATGGTTCCTCGTAAAGACAAATCCTAGCTTTATAATCAGCATAACTAGGGTATAAATGAGGAACTTCTGGAAAATCCGATTTTAATGCAAGTATTACTGGTTCCATACCATCATCAGAGTAAAACATCACTGCAATTCGTTCGTGTTCATTTATTTTATTAATGCTAAATTGCCCCAATTCAACTTCAACGTCGAAGACCACTACTTCTTCCTTATCATCTGTGCGCCTGCATTCCACAAAATCGGCAAACCCAAGATCACCTGATGATAATAAATACGCCAAATTTTGCGCTTTAGGGATTAAAAGGTCACCGATATTTATTAATGATCCAGGAGCCGAAATATAAGAATTACTCATAATTTTAACCCGCCCTGTGGGCCGGCCTGCTTATAACACTTGCAGAACCTACGCTTTGAATGATCTTTTTCAAAGTAGCCCCAAATTGATCAATGGTTATGATAATAGGGGAGGGGGACGAAATTGTTGGATGTTCCATAGTTACCACGAATTTGCCATCGATATTATCAGCTATTTTTTTATAGTAATTGGCTGCCTGACGATGGGGTGGTTGATTATCGGCTTCATTACTTGGAATTGGTTTACTACTGGAAACTATAATTCCCCGGTTTTTTCCTTGCCCCAAAAGCCATTGAACTTCTGCAACCGGAGTTGTTACGTCTTTTCCTTTGTCATCACTCAAAGCTTTATAACTACAATGATGCGGCACATCAAATAAATCCCATTCTAGACGTTGCTCATTATTATGGGCTTTAGTGGTCTCGACTATCTCGGTTAATATGTCACAGGTTGTGTCACCTATCAACATCAGCCTTGTTTTAACACCGTTGTATTCAAAAGTTGCATGCAGGATTAAGGAACTTTCGTTCCTATCGATAAGCTCTCCATCTACATGAATTGCGAAAGGTGAGTGGACAAAAAATTCCACGCCGTCATTTAAAAGGCTATATCCACGAACAAGCTTGCCTGCATCAGTAATCAAGTGAGAGCGCTCCTTAAGGGATAAACCTTCACTTTCCAACCATTGCTTAAGCCTATCAGGCCTGGAAAAAACCCTAATGCCTTTCCCAACCTTGAGGCGATGGCGGGCCTCGGCTCGTAGTATTCTGGCTTCCCCGGTAAGATTTTGTTCAATGATCATAGCTGCCGGCACCCAAAGTTCTTTTATTTTAATGCGTTCTTCCCCTTGGTACTTTGTAGCATGGTCTAAATAAAAGAATTCGGAGAAACCGTGAATATGGTCATCGTCAGCATGGCTAAAAGCAACCACATCAAAATTGGTTCGGCTGTCTGCTTCTAAGTCCTCGCGAATGGCTGCAGCCAAGTCAACCCTCTTATCATTATCATCTTCTGCCACAGTATAATGAGCAAAATCAAAGAGCAGTTTCTGCCCTGAGTGCAGATCAATTTTACAGCAATCTGCGTTTCCTATTGGATAAAAAGTAATTTTGTGCACTGTCAAACCCCCAAATCGTCTAATATGATATCTGATTTTTATTATGGCCAGCCTTATAAGCTAATGTAAGAGCTGCCAAACTCAAAGCGAAGAAGGCTATTAGCGAAATCCCAAATGCCTTACCGCCTCCTACTGCAATTCCGATTTTGCTCATTTTGTCACCTCCCTCCGGGTGTTCATTAAATTTTAGTGAACTGTTTCTTATTTTTTTACTCCTCACCTAAGTGAAGAGTAAAATCAGCAGATATTAAATTGGAACTTGATAAATATGATCTTTACCATTTAGGGTTATTCTTTCCTGCCTAAGTACCAAACGTAAATCAAACAATTTCTTTAGCCTATTACTGGCGCTATTGATTGCAATATCGTTTAATTCCGCTATGTCTCTTGCAGTAATCTCTTTAGTTTTAGCCAGTTGTTTAAAAGTTTCGTGTAAATTAGGTTCTAATGTTCCGACTACTACTAGTTCTCCTTCTCGGTTAACGAGAATTGGTACGCGCTCATTATTTTTCTTTTCTCTGTAAAACAGTGCTGCCTCAAGATTTTCAAGTGTGGCTTCGTTTATATTAGAGACATAAAAAAGATTCTCTTTGTTGTTTCTTAGAAATAATTGAACCTCAACTATTATCTCATCCACAAAGGAAACATCACAAATTTCTATTCCTGAAAAATCCATATCCAAGCAATCATTAGGTAACAACTCATTAATTCTATTAAGTATTATCGTTTTAGCTTGCTTGCCATATGGCCTGAATGTCATTGTTTTTTCCAGGCCTATTTCATTACCCACATTAATTATCTTTAGTCGTTGTATCGTCATATTTATCACCCTTCACCAATATTTGGTGAACTCACAGAATAATAATACTAATTAAGGACAACCTTGTCAAGAGACAATTGCTATTTCTCATTTAAAATTATTTGGTATTGTGTGCCCGGGAAAGAACCGTCAAATTCAGAGGTTTTGGCCATATTTCCAACTGAAACAATACCTCTACCTGATCGGATTATGAGTGTTCCTTTCAATTCTACTGTAGTATTTTTAATAAACGGTATACCCATTCCTCCAGTCCCATCAAGCCTACCACTAAGCCCTTCTAGAACTTTTTTAATAGTAGCTGAGTCTGAATTATAAACCCAAGAATATTTTTTCTTTAGATGAGTTCTAATACCTATACCTAGGTCACCTATGGATACTGATATTTCCGGTTTTTCTGAATGAGAGTAGACCTGTAAAAGACCGTAACATTCACCCATTTCTTCGGAGCCTGTACTATGTTCCAAGCTGTTATTGCATATTTCCATTATCATCGTAGAAAACTTTTCTCTTTCTGGTTTTAGATTATCCCCTGGGAACCATTTATTGGTAATGGTTTTTGCTGTTTCTCTGAATTTCGCTACATCCATAGGGTTCAATATTCGGGTTATCTCTATAACGGAAAGTGATCGATCGTTTCGCCCAAATTTCGACCATAAAGAGAGTCGATCATTAGTATAAACGAAATCATTTTTAAAGAAATCAATCCTATTTAAATAGGATTGAACATTGAAACGTAAATTATCTAATCGTACTTTACATAAAGTTTTACCCCAAACCTGCTTACACATTAGTAAAAGAAGAATAGCCCCGCCGGGCTTAATAAAAGTAATATTACTCATGTCAAAAGCCACAATATCTCCAATTTGGAGCTTACTAATTCTCCAACAAAGACCATCGATTTTTCTAAACCAATTATTAAAATCAGGAATTTTTATGATTTCTATAACTTTGTTCAGGCTTTGTCATCTCCATTACCTGAAAATTTGAGGCTAATTATTCAATGGTTTCACAGCATTCCAATAGACGTTCGGCATATGCTTCTGCTGCAATTCTTACTTTATCTGGTTTAATCCAGAATATCCATGATAATAGAGCGACTATGCACAATAACAGGACAATAATTGACTCAGGGGATATATATAAAGCCTTAAACCAATTTATTCCTATGTATAGGCAAGATAAGATGATGCTAAGTACTGATATACTTATTCCAAAATTCTTTAAGCCCCAAAGATTTCTTAAGAAACCATAGTTAACATTTTCTTTGTAAATCAATGGATATTTATCTGCATCCCGAGTTTTGCTAATTAGGTATTTTACATATGCTTCATAAGTTTCATCTGCTAGTTTAGGGTTATTTTGCTCTTCTTCAAATGTTGGAATCTTTATGTCCGGAATCATTAACTGTAATTTTTTGTGACTACGGGTACGCTGTAATGAATTGAATTCGATATTTGAATGCCTTAAGAATCTCGTTGTCGGAGCACCTCCCCAGCTTTTCCATAATTCTACTTCTTTCCTCTTTCCTGAATTCCTTCCAACTTGTGCGCTAATTAATGAAATGGTTATGGACAAAATCGCTGTACCAATTCCTATTTTAATTTCATATACTTTGGGAGCCCATAAATAGAGAACAAATAAAGCAGGTAATAATGCTAGGAAAAACGGTGCTACACGAGCTTTAACTGTATAGTCATCAATATACTTCAACATACATCCCCCCTTAAAGTCATAGTCTACCGTAAAGCTCTAAAGATCCCATGTGTTCTTATAATATTATTTGGCAAACTTTCCTTAATAGATAGACAACCTAATAAATCATATTGATAATATCATTTTAGGGAAATTCATACAATAATTCTGATTTTTATTTTCAATAGAAACGTCCCGCTAGTCTGATAAGGAATTTTCATCCTGCGATCCTGTCCGGCAGTATATCCATACACGCTTCGGACGGTTTTGTATCTTTTGCTCTTTCATACTCATAGGCTCACGCTCTTTTATTTTGTATCCCACTCTCATGGCGGGATATAACGATTTTTTAAAGTTTCAATGGTTCACCTTTGCGGCGCTCACTGCAGTTCCTGCTCTATTTCAAAGCCACCTTTGAAGGTGACCTGTATTTTAGTCTTGGATAAAACCTTGACATTTTCGATGAGCTGCCTGACCAGGACGTCGTCATATTCGGTTAGGGAGAAGTCCGCGCTATCAAGGATCCTGAAGATCTCGACCATTCTTGAATTGTTGTTTTGCTCGATCATCTGCCGTTGCTCCTGCTTTTTAAGCGTTTCTTGCAGTTCTTTGATCTCATCGGATATTTCTTTGAACTTATCGTCGAAGTAATCGGCGCTGGCATTGGATTTAACACTGACTTGCACCAGGTCGATCATCACCGCGTTTAATTCGTCAATCCGCCTTTTAATGGTGAAGGTGTCCACCTGATCGGCCTTGCCGGTCAGCGCTAGGCGAAGGCTGTCCTTTAAAGTTCCCACGAATTCGTCTTTGGCTTCCCCCATCAGGGTGATGGCCCTCATGATGGCATCTTGCAGTTTGTATTCCTCCACGGTGGGTGAATCCTTGCAGTACTTTTTGCCGTATTCCAGCCGGTTGACGCAGCGCCACACGATTTTCTTATTGCCGTTCCTGGCCCAGGTGACCCGTCTGTAGGCGGTGGCGCAGTGGCCGCAGATAAGCAGTTCGGTCAGCGCGTATTTGCCGCTGTATTTGCCATGCTCGGTGATCGCGTTTTTCTCTGATACCTTTCGCTTGTTGCCGCGCCTGGCGATTTCTTCTTGAACCCGGTTGAACAGCTCCTTGGAAATAATAGCCTCATGGTTACCGGTCACATAATATTGGGGCAGCTCGCCATTATTTTTCTTGATCTTTTTGGTCAGGAAATCCACCACATAGGTCTTTTGCAGCAGGGCGTCACCGATGTACTTTTCGTTTCAAAAGTTTATATTGACGCACAATGCTAGATATTACGAGACTTTATCGGCCTGCCCTCCGGCACTTGGTGTTTATTTGGTGTTTGAATTTATGAAAAATCAGTAACCTAAACACCACGAAAATAAACACAAGAGCCTGGGATGAAGTAAGTCAAATTTACACCATCCCTGGCCCTTTGCATCGTGTGCGGTCTTTGCTTATACCAATCCCAAATATTTCTCGAAGAAATTAAGCAGCTTTTCTATAATGCCCTGCTTTTTGGCTGTCCGGCTACCACCAAAACGCGATACGGGCGGCATAATTTTATCAATTGCCGTTCCTGTCGTTTTCAGTGTCCCATCACGGAAGGCATTATCGATGAAACGCCGAGTCTCTTCGGGCTTTAATTTCTCTTCTTCTATGATGGCCGTAATATCAGCTTCCTTGCGTTCATGCAAGAATTTGCGCCAATCCTCGTCAACCCTGGTAGAAGTATTGACCTGTTCAATGAAACGCTCGATAAGCTCTTTCTTGCTGCGAAGCTCAAGGCTAGAATTGATGGCTTTATCGATAGTTGTAAGAATAGTTTTATCCTTGCAATTGGATGCCTGGTACTTGGCCACCAGCATGAGGATGTAGTCGATGTTTACCTCGATCTGCCGGATTAGTTCAATCTCGAAAACAATATCATCATTGATGGTTTCTTTGTCACCGTCAGCGCCTTTCCTGAAATCCTGGTACAGGTCGATATAGATGCTCTGGTAGTCCTGAAAATCCCTTTCCGACAAAATTTCGTTGCCTGCAAAATCGTCGAAAGAAGTAAGGATATTCCTCAGCCTCAAGATTGCTCCGTATAGCCGGATAAAGCCCTTTTGCGCCTCTTCGCCAATGATAGGTTGTCCGAGCGGGTATTTTGAAGTCAATTCGGCAATCAATTCTTCGTAGCCCGGCTTGTGCTCGCCTTTTTCGTCATATCCCTGGTAGTATTCATTGTAGGTCTTAAGCAGCACAATGCCGCCTGCGTCCTTGTTGCCGAAAAGCGCGATCGCTTTGTCCATTTCTTCCTGCAAATCGCGGAAACAGATGATGTTGCCAAATGTCTTGACGCTGTTTAGGATGCGATTGGTTCTGGAAAATGCCTGAATCAATCCGTGCTGCCTCAGGTTTTTGTCCACCCAGAGCGTGTTTAAGGTGGTGGCGTCAAAGCCGGTCAGGAACATATTGACCACTATCAGCAGATCGATCTCCCGGTTTTTCATGCGCTGGGAAAGGTCTTTGTAGTAATTCTCAAATTTATCTGCTGAGGTATCAAAATTGGTGTTGAACGCCGCATTGTAATCCCTGATTGCCGCGTCCAGAAAATCCCGTGAGCTCTGGTCAAGGCTGTCCATATTGAAGTCCTCGTCCGGCAAGAGTCCCTCCGGCTCCTCCTCGTTGGCGCTGAAGCTGAAGATGGTCGCTATGGTGAGGTTGCGATTCTTTTCCGCAATCTGCTTTTTAAACTCGGCATAATATCTTATCGCCATCGGAATGGAAGCGGCGGCGAATATGGAATTAAATCCCGCCACGCGCCTGGGTTCACGCTTTTCAATGATATTCTTGGGATTCTGCCTGTCGGCTTCTTCCCATTTGGCGGAAAAGGTATAGAAACTGCCGCGTTTGGTTTTTTGGTCGAAGTGATCGAGAACATAGGCCACGATTTCACTGATCCGCTGCGGGTCGGCCAAGGCTTTTTCACGGTCGATTGAGTAAACCTTTTTGTCGTCTATGTAGTCTGGCATCTTGATGGTATTGATGAAGTCTACCCGGAAAGGCAATACGTTCCCGTCATTGATGGCGTCCACAATGGTGTAGGTGTGCAGCTTTTCGCCAAAAGCCTGCTCAGTTGTTTTAAGCACAGGATTTCCGCCCGATGCAGCATTGGCAGCAAATATCGGCGTTCCCGTAAAGCCAAAAATATGATAGTTCTTAAAGCTCCTGGTGATGGCCTGGTGCATATCGCCAAACTGGGAACGGTGGCACTCGTCGAAAATCAGTACCACGTGCTTTTTGTAGATGTCGTGCTGCTTGTTTTTGCGGATAAACCTATCCAGCTTTTGAATGGTGGTGACGATGATTTTGTATTCGTGGGGACTGCCTTTTTCGTCCCGGTCTTCCAATTGTCTTTGCAGGACCCTGGTCGACGTGTTGCCGTTGGCGGCGCCCTTTTCAAAGCGGTCGTACTCCTTCATCGTCTGGTAGTCCAGGTCTTTGCGGTCGACGACGAAAATCACCTTGTCTATGTAAGGCAGGGCGCAAGCCAATTGCGCCGTCTTAAAGCTGGTCAGGGTTTTCCCGGAGCCGGTGGTGTGCCAGATATATCCTCCCGCATCCGTCGTCCCCATCTTCTTGTAGTTGGTCGATACGGCGATGCGGGAGAGTATCCGCTCCGTCGCCGCGATCTGATACGGGCGCATTACCAGCAGCAGTTCCTCGGATGTGAACACGCAATATTTAGTTAGAATATTTAAGAGAGTATGCCTGGCGAAAAAAGTCCTGGTAAAGTCAACAAGGTCGGGGATGATTTTGTTGTTGGCGTCCGCCCAGAAGCTGGTAAACTCAAAGCTGTGGCTGGTTTTCTTGCTCTTTCGGCGTCCGCTTTCCTTTTGCTCCTTTATATGCGCGCTCCGCGTGGTGTTGCTGTAATACTTGGTATGGGTGCCGTTGGAGATCACGAAAATCTGCACATATTCAAACAAACCCGATGATGCCCAAAAGCTGTCGCGCTGGTAGCGGTTTATCTGGTTGAAGGCTTCGCGGATGGCGACGCCGCGCCGCTTCAGCTCCACATGGACCAGGGGCAGACCGTTTACGAGGATTGTCACGTCATAACGGGTTTCATGAGTGCCGCCCGCTTCTTCATATTGGTTGATGACCTGCAGGCGATTATTGTGGATATTCTTTTTATCTAAAAGATAAATGTTCTTGGTCGTGCCGTCGTCCCGTTTGAGTATCTGTATATGGTCGTCCTGGATTTTCCGGGTCTTTTCTACAATCCCCTCATTGGCGTTGGCGATACATTCTGTGAAAAATCTTGCCCATTCACTGTCCGTAAAGGCAAAGTCATTGAGCAGTTCAAGCTGCCGGCGCAGATTGGCTACCAGATCGGCTTCGTTGTGGATTGCCAGGTATTCATACCCCTGCGAGGTCAAGAGGCGGATGAACTCGCGTTCAAGCTCCGCCTCGCTCTGGTACCTTTCCGGGCGGACGCTGTATTCGGCGGCATATTCGGCAACCACCGTCACTTCATCGGTGCTGGCGACGATATTGTAGGTGCTCATGCCGTCGCCTCCTTCCCTGCCCGCCTGCCGGACGGACTGTCCGGACGGGCAGGGAAGGTTAACAGCTTGTCCCGGTAATACTCATATTGCCTGCGCCGCGCTTCGATTTCGGCGGGCAGGCCGCTGGTCAGGTCGTTGCAGAGCGTGTCGAAGCGGTCAAGGATGGCGACGATGCGGGCTTGTTCTTCAAGAGGGGGCAAAGGTATCGGATAGCCTTTGATGATGCCTGAATTTAAGTCAGAACGTGCGCCTTGACCAAGAGCTTTAAGCATCTGGTATTGGCTACTTACCCAATGAAATACATAGCGATAGTGAGCTATGTGAGGATTAATCTCTAAACAACAACAGTGTTGATTAGTCGTCAAAGGAATCTTGTTGATAGCTGATCTACCTGCAGTCGCACCAGAGATTGCAACAATTACACAGTTCTTCGGTATCCATTTTGCAGCTGAATTCTTTAACGCTGCTGGTGTGATTTTTATTTCTGTATCATAAATGTCAACAAAACATACCTCTTGTGTACGAAGCCAAGGGATATCTCCGCCATAATATTCAGGATTGCTTGCAAGAGGTGTGCCGCCTGAGTATGTCTTAATTGAAATTTCTCCCAGCGTACTTATTGGTACTTCGTCATCAAACGTCAACAACAAATCCCTATAATACTCATACTGTTTTTTCCTCGCTGTAAGCTCCGCTGTAAGCTCCGCTGTAAGCTCCGTGAAATTGTCCAGAATCCGGACAATTTCACGCTGCACCGGCAGCGGGGGGAGGGGGATTTGGATTTCCTCCATATTCCCCTTATTTAGTTTAGCTCTTGTTCCGCCGGTCAAGAAGGGGATAAAATTAAAACTTGTTAAGTAGTAATATAAAAACTTGGTATCTAAATCCTTACGGCCTTTTATAACATGGACATGGTTGTTAGCCCAAAAGAAACCATCTACATATTGTACAGAATAATTTTCAAGACTTGCAGAGCCATCTTCCGCAATTAATACATATTGTCCATAGTGCGTATATCCCTCAACATAATCTTGGATATTATTAGCACCATAATACGGGGTGTCGCCTGGTATGCGTAATGATGATTTAACAGGCTTCCGTTTATTGTCCTCTATATCACAACATTCCGCAAGTCGCACATACTCCACCCCATCCGGGCAAAGCTCTGCAATCAATTCTTCCAGCTTGCTCATTCTCTCACCCCTATTTCTGCGATGATCTTGGCAATCTCCTCCCGCAAAACCTGCTCTCTTACCACAATCCTTTCTATCTCGGCATTGAGGGAGACAATATCAATCTTTTCTCTGGTATCCTCCTGTTCCACATAGGTGGAAACGGAAAGGTTGTAATCCTGTTCCGCGATTTCGCTGTTTGGCACCAGCCTGCAAAAGTGCTTTTTATCCTTTCTGGCGGTATAAGCGTTAAGAATATTATCAATGTTCTCCTGGGTCAGCTTGTTGTTGTTCGTGACCTTCACGAATTCTTTGGATGCGTCGATGAACAGGGTGCTGTTATCATTCTTAGACTTTTTTAGTACCATAATACAGGTGGCAATGCTCGTGCCATAAAACAGGTTGTCCGGCAGCTGGATCACGCAGTCGATGTAGTTGTTGTCGATCAGGTACTTGCGGATCTTCTGCTCCGCGCCGCCGCGGTACATCACGCCGGGAAAGCAGACGATGGCTGCCGTTCCGTTGGTTGCCAGCCAGGAAAGGCTGTGCATAATAAAAGCAAGATCGGCCTTGGATTTGGGAGCCAGCACCCCGGCGGGCGAAAAGCGCGGGTCGTTGATCAGGATCGGGTCGCTGTCGCCTTTCCACTTGATGGAATAGGGCGGATTGGAAACGATGGCCTCAAAGGGCTCGTCGTCCCAGTGCTGCGGGTCGGTCAGGGTGTCGCCCAGGGCGATGTCAAACTTGTCATAATCGATATCGTGCAGGAACATGTTGATGCGGCACAGGTTGTAGGTGGTGATGTTGATCTCCTGCCCGAAAAAGCCCAGGCGCACGTTTTCTTTACCGAGGATTTTGGCAAACTTCAGGAGCAGCGAGCCGGAGCCGCAGGCCGGGTCGTAGACCTTGTTGACCTCGGTTTTCCCCACCAGGGTAAGGCGGGTGAGCAGCTCGGAAACCTCCTGCGGCGTGTAATACTCGCCGCCGCTCTTTCCGGCGTTGGAGGCGTACATGCCCATCAGGAACTCATAGGCGTCGCCAAAGGCGTCGATGGTGTTGTCCTGATAGTCGCCCAGCTTCATTTCCGCGATGGAGTTCAATATCTTGACCAGCTTTTCGTTGCGCTTGGTTACTGTGTTGCCCAGCTTGTTGCTGTTAACGTCAATATCGTCAAACAGGCCTTTGAAATCGTCCTCGCTGTCACTTCCCTGCGCGGATGCTTCAATATTGGTAAAGACGCGTTCCAGGGTTTCATTTAAGTTTTCATCATCTTTGGCCCGGGCGCGGACATTTTCAAAAAGCTCGCTGGGCAGAATAAAGAAGCCTTTGGTCTTGACCAAATCCTCGCGTGCCTGTTCCGCTTCTTCATCGGAAATCCTGGCGTAGTCAAAATCGGTATTCCCGGCATCCCACTCCCCGGCATTGATATAGGCGGTAATATTTTCAGATATGTAGCGGTAAAAAAGCATTCCGAGCACGTATTGCTTGAAGTCCCAGCCGTCCACGCTGCCCCTTAAGTCATTGGCGATATTCCATATGGTGCGGTGCAGTTCCGCGCGTTCCTGTTCTTTTCGGTTATCCATTTTCAATCTCCTCGCGCATAGTATTTTTATCGTGAAATATTACTTCACGCGCTCCAGTTCAGAAATGATCTCCTTCGATATGCCATGTATTTTGCAGTAATCCAGCATCCGCATTCTTGCTAAACGGCTCGGAGCGGTGTGGCTGTTCTCCCAGCGGTTAAGCGTGGAAAAGCTGACATTCAGATCGCGGGCAAGCTGTTCTTGCGTGAGATTCAGTTCCCTCCGAATCTTTTTGAGTATTTCATCAACCGCCATTCGCGCACCACCTCCATATTATGGATATTATAGCATATGCTATAGTGGCAAACAATGCGGAGATTACCTCCGTCCATCTATTGCTTTTGGTAAACACAGAAATAACTTGCAATCTGTGCCGCACAGAGTGATGTATGTAGTACCAAAACAGAAAGGCGGTACTGCATATGGAAAAGATAGCATACAACGTCAAAGGGAAGGAACGTCAGGAACTGGCAAAGGCTGTTGGCGAGGCGCTGAAAACGGCTCCGGTATATAAAGGAGTCCCAAGCTGTGCATACGAAATAGGCGATTGCGTACTGGACAGGCTGGGCACTCTACTGATCGGCAGCAGCC
>Ga0067045_1030280_pt1 | contig 15949 bp, 11 predicted proteins | sample TerdegcTABiofilm_FD_59184 | JGI IMG/M metagenome (GOLD analysis project Ga0067045, IMG submission 59184) | Combined Assembly of (Gp0054472, Gp0054536) Wastewater bioreactor microbial communities from Singapore -Terephthalate degrading...
AAAATACCGTTTTGCTCCACCTTGGCGAGCAGATCGGTGAGTGGAATCTGCTGGTAGGCACGGTGTGCAACCGCCGCCACGACCGCCCTTGCACGTGGCAATTCGCTCCACGGCGTAAGCGTCACCCCATACTCGTGCAAGGCCTCTTGCGGCTGCGCGATCGGATCATGTACGGAGACCCGCACACCATATGATTCGAGTTCCCGGATCACATCGATGACCTTTGAATTGCGCAAGTCCGGGCAATTCTCCTTGAACGTCAGGCCGAGGACGACGACGTCGCTTCCCTTGATGGGCAGGCCTGCCTGCGACATTTGTTTGATGGTTTGCTCGGCAATGTATTTTCCCATGCCGTCGTTGATTCTCCTCCCGGCGAGAATGACCTGGGGGTGGTAGCCCAGCATGTCCGCCTTGTGCGTCAGATAATATGGATCGACCCCGATGCAATGCCCGCCGACGAGTCCGGGACGGAAAGGCAGAAAATTCCATTTCGTACCTGCCGCCTTCAGCACATCCAGCGTGTCGATTCCGATCCGGTGGAAAATCAGTGACAGTTCGTTCATCAGCGCAATGTTCAAATCACGCTGCGTGTTTTCGATCACCTTTGCCGCCTCGGCCACCTTGATGCTCTGCGCCTTGTACACGCCTGCCGTCACCACCGATCCATACATCTGAGCAACCGTTTCCAGTGTCTGCGGGGTATCTCCGGAAACGACTTTGACAATGCGTGTCAGTGTATGCTCTTTGTCCCCCGGATTGATCCGTTCAGGGGAGTAACCGACAAAAAAATCCGTTTTCCACTTCAATCCTGACTCACGTTCAAGAATGGGCACACAGATTTCCTCCGTTGCCCCCGGATAGACGGTCGATTCATAGACGACGACGGCGCCCGGCTTCAAATTCCGTCCGACGGACTCGCTGGCGCCCACCAGGGGACGGAAGTCCGGGTTGTGCGCCTCATCGACAGGCGTGGGCACGGCGACGATGACAAAATCTGCCTCCTTCAACCTCGACGCATCCGTCGTCGGCTCGAACAATGTTGCCTCCCGCAGATCTTGTTCACCCACTTCACCTGTCGGGTCGATACATTTTAGATAGGCCTGAATTTTCTCGTGAGACAGATCAAAACCTATGGTGCGGTATTTTTTCCCAAATTCAACCGCCAATGGCAGCCCAACATAACCCAAACCAACTACAGCGACGATTGTCATTTTTCAAGCCCTGTTGAGTTTATCTTGCGCCTTCGCCAAAAACAACGACACGCACCGTTTCAAACAAAATAAAGAAGTCAAGGAAGATGCTGTGGTTCTTGACGTAATACAAATCGAACTGCAGCTTTCTTTTCGCATCCTCGACCGAGGCGCCGTAAGCGTAACGGACCTGCGCCCAACCAGTCACCCCCGGTTTGACGCTATGCCGGATGGCATAAAACGGAATGTCTCTTTCCAGCATCTCGACGAAGGCCGGCCGTTCCGGTCGTGGCCCGACCATGCTCATTTCACCACGCAGGACGTTGATCAATTGCGGTAATTCGTCGATCCGTGCCTTGCGGATGAATGCCCCGACCCGGGTAATCCGCTGGTCATTCGCGCTCGCCCAACGGGCAATGCCGTCTTTTTCTGCGTCTGTGCGCATGCTGCGAAACTTGATGCAGTAAAACGTTTTGCCAAATCGACCCACGCGTTCCTGCTGAAAAAATACCGGGCCTCCATCTTCCAGTTTGATCAGCAGCGCCGTCAAAAGCATAATCGGCCACAAGCAACAAAGCAACAGCATTGCGCTGACCATGTCAAATAATCTCTTTGCCGCCGCGCGCATCTGCCCCTGGGTAAACCCGCCACCATAAATCAGCCAGCTCGCCTTCATGCTTTCCAGCGGCACTTCTCCCTTGAGACGCTCGTAAAACGTCGGCAGGCTGTGCACTGGTGTACCGAGGATGCGACATTCGAGCAGCTGGCGGATCGGCAAAACGCCTCCCCGATGCTCTTTCACGGCGACGACGATTTCATCGATTTTTTGCTCCAGTGCAACTTGCTCCAGTGGAACATCTGCACTGAACACCGGCGAAGTGAGCTGAATGGCATTCTGTTCCGCCGTTTCTGTTGGATAAAATCCGACGACAGAATATGCCGTGTTATGATTTTCTGCAATCTGCCTGGACAAGGTCTGCGCTTCGCGGCCGTTGCCAACGATCAGGATCCTGCGCCGCATCCCTGAAAGCACACTTTGCCGCAACAAAATATAGCGGATGAAAACCAAAAAGCCCATCTGAAAAAGATAGGCAAATGCCAGAACACGAAACGAGCTTCCCGCCTCTGTAAAAGCCAGTGTGAACAAATACACGGGGAAAAAGGTAAACGCGTACGCCACCGATGTGCGCCCCAAAAGATCGCGCAGGCTGTTTTCTGCGTCGATTCTGTACACGCCAAGCGCTGTATACAGGGTCACGGTCAGGGCCGTGTACAGCAGCATCGGGTAAATGCCCTGCCCCGCCCAGTAAGCGAACGATTGCGTCCCGCTTGAAATGAGATAGACGGTCCACGTTGCCAGGCCGAATGAGAGCACGCTAATCAAAATATCGATCAGTAGCTCGAGAGTCGCTTTTGCCGGAATATACAGATTGAAGATCCTGAACATTTTGCATTCCCGTCGAGGATTTTTCAGGTATTCATGACCAGAGCATGAACATGGCGGCCTTGCCGAGGACTATGGTGCGTGATTTTGCATTCACGTTCTGCACGCACCGTGTGAATTTTTTGGCACTTTTTCATCTGCACCACATTCACCCCCTTTTCAGGGGAATTTTTGGGCAGTTGCGCATGCCGGTCTATCCCCCAGCGGGGGTCTTCCCCCCGATTTACAGGGTCGTTTGTCCCCGGTTGTCTGGTTGAAGGCAGTCAATTTCTCCCTGGCCACGCCCTCTACCCTCCGCCCAGGGCGGCAGAGAGGCCGCCCATTCCTCCCCATCGCGTCTAGTGGCACGATCGACGTCAAGCGGCTGCGCGCCACGCCTGCTGCTCTCTTGGCTCGCCCCTCCCCATGCCACCCTTACGCGCCTGGGCAAATGCGAGCCAGCGCCTGTGGCTTTCCCCGCGCGGATCGGGGGCTGCCGTGCAACCGATGGATCAGTCAGCCCCCTCCCGTTTGCACCGCCATCTCAGCGTCAGCCGGGTTTGGTCACCGGATCGTTCCAGGAAGCGACACACAAAGTGTTGGCTTTCACGCCGTGCCGAATCCCCGCGTCAGAATCCTGCTCGATGCAACATCTGTGACAAACGGTATCTTGCTTTCCGAAACGAGCCGTTCATTTGCGTTTTTTCTATTCAGTTGTTTTCGTATATCAGCATGCACGCATGTCCCATGCTCAAAATCTCTTTCAGAATCAATGCCTTAAAAAATACGATATAACTCGCCGCACATATTGAAAGCGGGTAGCCGAAAAATCAGAAAAATCGATCATCACGATTGATTCAATCCGTTATCCAAGGCGTTTTGTTCTGGTTATAAAGACGTACCGGTCGCAACAATTTGCGACATGCGACCCGGCCACACCGAGGAGGACATGTGATGACGCTTTACCCAACGGATGACGACCGGCGGACCCGCCGGCAGTTTTTGCAGACCGCGGCCACCGGTCTGGGCCTGCTGGCGCTGTCGCGCCAGGCGCTGGCTGCACAGACCATCGAGCTCCCCTTGCCGGGTGGCCCGGACACCAGGCGGTTGACCACCGCGTTTCCGGGAAAGGGACAAATGATTTTGCAGCGTACCCGACCACCGCTGCTGGAAACGCCGTGGTCGGTGTACGACAAGGGAGTGTTCACACCGGTGGATGAGTTTTATGTCCGCTGGCACTGGGCGGACATTCCGACCACGATGGATCCGCATACCCACAAGGTGCGCATCAGCGGGCACGTCGACAAGACCCTCGAGTTCACCGTGTTCGACCTGATGAAAAATTTCAAACACGTGGAACTCGCCGCGGTCAACCAGTGCTCGGGAAATTCGCGCGGTTACTTCCAGCCACGCGTGCCTGGGGGCGAATGGAGCAACGGCGCGATGGGCAACGCGCGCTGGGTGGGTGTGAGGCTCAAGGATGTGCTCGATGCTGCCGGCGTCAAGCCGGGAGCGGTGCAAGTGCAATTCGAGGGCTCGGAGCGGCCGGTCGTCCCCACCGCGCCCAATCTGAAAAAGTCCCTGTCCGTCGATCATGCGCGCGATGGCGAGGTGATGATTGCCTGGGAAATGAACGGGCAGGCGCTGCCGCTGCTCAACGGGTTTCCTTTCCGCCTCGTGGTGCCGGGGTGGTACGCCACGTACTGGACCAAGATGCTGCAGCACATCCGCGTGCTCGACCACGAAGACACCAATTTCTGGATGCACCCGGCCTACACCATTCCCGACAACTGGCCGCAGGCCAATATGACGCCGGGAGAAAAAGACGTGAAATTCGTCCCGATCAACCGCATGGTGCCGCGCTCTTTCGTGACCAATCTGGCCAACGGTGCCAAAGTCGGCGCCGGACGCCCTGAACTCGTGCGCGGGATCGCCTTCGGCGGGGATACCGGGGTCAAGTCGGTGGACATTTCGCTCGATGGCGGCAAAACCTGGACACCGACCCAGCTTGGCCGTGATTACGGCAAGTACAGCTTCCGCCAATGGAGCACCCACGTCAAACTGCCCAAGGGCGAGCAAACCCTGCTGGTGCGCTGTACCAACAGCGATGGTCTGCAGCAGCCGATGACGCCGAACTGGAATCCGGGCGGCTTCATGCGCAATGTCGTCGAGTCCACACAGCTCATCGCCGTCTGACCGGGAGATCAACATGACCCTGTTCCGCAACCGCAAAACGCAACGTCATCATCTGCTTGGCCTGGCGCTGGGCGTCATCGGCCTGGCGATCATCCCGATGGGGTCGGCCAGTGCGCTGACGCTCAAAACCCAGACCGTCGAGCTGCCGACGAGCACCCGGGTGTTCCCCGGCGACAGCGCAGGTGCCAAGGCAGCCAATACCTACTGCCTGATGTGCCACTCCGCCGGGATGGTGATGAACCAGCCCGACCTGCCCAAAGCCACCTGGCTGGTCGAGGTGAACAAAATGAAAAATGCCTTCAAGGCGCCGATCCCGGACGACCAGGTCAGCGTGATTGCCGATTACCTCGACAGCATCAAAGGCAAGAAATGAGTCTTGCGGCGGGGCCTGCCGGTGACGCGGGCAGCCCGCTATTTTTGTAACGTCTGGTTCAGCGCCTGCACGGCCTGAACCAGATCGGGGTAAACCGAACTGACGTTCGCCCACGGATTGGTTCCCGCGCTGCCCTGGTCGGTCAAGTCCACATAACCGATGCCCTGGGCGAACAGCCCGGACAGCACGGCAGACTGCACCTGCGCCAGACCGCTGATACCGAAAGCCAGATACGCAAACCGGCTCGGCGCATACGCCGCCAGACTGGCCGGAACCGGCTGCTGGTTGAGGTCGGCACTTTCGTGCACCACGGTGACGTCTGCCGTGGCGGCGATCGATGGATCGGGATAGGCGCCGGGGTTGATGACCACCAGGGCCGTCTGGCCGAGCAGCGGAACGATGGCCGACCGCGCGGCGGCTGCGGCCGCGGCGTAATAGCCGGCCTGCCCGGGCTGGACGGCCACTTCGTCAAAAAAGATGCCATCCACGCCGTAACACTGCGCGTAAGTCTGCACGTCCTGCTGCACCGAGGCGAGCGCACGCTGGCCGTAGCTGGTGTGGACGTAACCGAGCACCCGGGCGCCCGCCGCATGCAATTGCGCGATGCCCTGGGTGAACGCGGTCAGCGTGGCCGATGGTGGGGAACTGCAGGCCACCGGCCCGTTGCTCGGATTGATCACCGCCACCGTCGGCACGGCCGCTGCCCCCGCAGCCACCGCCTGCCATGCGGGGTTGATCGTGGTGATGCGATTTGACAGGCATAAGAGAGAACAGGAAAACATATAGCCACCGCCTGCCATGCGGGGTTGATCGTGGTGATGCGGCTTGTGCCGCTCCCACTGCTCACCAGAGGATAGGCGTACAAGGGGATGAGCAGGCTCATCGGCGCGGTGCGCTGCGGCACTGCGGGAGAAGCCGGGGCAGCGGTGGCCGTGCTGGTCGAAGATGCGGACGTGGCCGGCGTACTGCCGCCTCCCCCGCCGCAAGCCGTGACACCCAGCAGCGCCGCAGACAGCAGCGCCGCCAACCCACGCCGGCGACAAAACTCAACCATCAACCTGCCCTCCCCTGCGTTGCCGCGCCCAGCCCAGGCTCTCGTTGCCAAGCAGTGCCAGCAGCACCAGAGCACCCCCGAGCAGCGTGTTGCGTCCCGGCTGCTCGCCAGCGCCGATCCAGGCCCAAAGAATACCGAAGACGACTTCGAGCAAACCGAGCAGCCCCATTTCGGCCGGCGCCAGGCGCGGCGCCGCCCACACGGCCAGCATGCCGGGAACGGCAAGCTGAAACAGACCGAGAAACCCCAGCCAGAACACGTCGTGCGCGTCGGTCTGCAGCGGCCGGGCGAGACCGGACACCGCGAGCATGGACAGCAGTGCACCGATCAGCACCGCCGCCTGCATCGGCACCTGCGTGCCCGCACGGCGCAGGCTGACCCAGTTGCCTGCGGCGCTCAGCGGCACGGCCAGCGCCACCAACAGCCCGAGTGTCTGGCTGGGTACGACGTTGGGCTGCAGCAGCCCCTGCCCGGCCATCCAGACCATGCCCAGCAACGCCAGAATGATCGCGCCCCAGGTGCGAAGCGGCAACGGCTGGCGCAAAAACAGCCAGCCCATCACCGCGGCCAGCAGCGGGCTGAGACTGTCGGCGATCAACGTTTGCGCCACGGTGGTCAGGGTGAGCGCGACCATGAAGGCGGTGAACATCACCGCCCAGAACAGCGCGGACAGCCAGAGCAGCACTGGGGACTGCAGCACATCGCGCACCAGGCCTGCCGGCCCCTGCCGCCACAGCAGCCAGCCGGCCACGCCCAGCGCGGCAAAGCCGCTGCGCCAGAACACCAGCTGGAACCCGTCCTGGTGGTGCAAATGCCGTGTGACGACCCCGGCCAGACTCCACAGCAGCGTCGCTGCCGTCATGGCGAGCACGGCACGCGGGTGCGGCGACGCCTTCATCGGCACTGCACCACGGTTTCAGGCTGCGCGGCCTGCGCGCTTGCGTTCGTTCTCGGTGAGGTACCGCTTGCGCAGCCGCACGCTCTTGGGCGTGATTTCCACCAGCTCGTCGTCCTCGATGAACTCCACGCCGTATTCGAGGGTGAGCTCGATCGGCGGGGTGATCTTGATCGCCTCGTCCTTGCCGGCGGCGCGGAAGTTGGTGAGCTGCTTGGTGCGCGTGGCGTTGACCACCAGATCGTTGTCGCGGCTGTGGATACCGACGATCATGCCTTCGTACACCGGATCGCCGGCCTTGACGAACATGCGGCCGCGGTCGTCGAGCTTGCCCAGCGCGTAAGTGAAGATCTCGCCGTCGTCCATGCTGATGAGCACGCCGTTCTTGCGCCCGGCGATCTCGCCCTTGTGCGGCTCGTAGCCGTCGAAAATGTTGGAGATCAGCCCCGAGCCGCGGGTGAGGTTGAGAAACTCGTTGGAAAAGCCGATCAGCCCGCGCGCCGGAATGCGGTATTCCAGCCGCACGCGGCCGCGGCCGTCGGGCTCCATGTTCACCAGCTCGCCCTTGCGTTCGCCCAGCGCCTGCATCACCCCGCCCTGGTGCTGCTCCTCGATGTCGCAGGTGACGAGTTCGATCGGCTCGCACTTCACGCCATCGATGTCCTTGAACACCACGCGGGGCTTGGACACGGCCAGCTCATACCCCTCGCGGCGCATGTTCTCCAGCAGGATGGTCAGGTGCAGTTCACCGCGGCCCGAGACCTCGAACACCCCGTCCTCGTCGGTTTCCCTCACCCGCAGCGCGACGTTGCTCTGCAGCTCTTTCTGCAGCCGATCCCAGATCTGCCGGCTGGTGACGTATTTGCCCTCGCGGCCGGCCAGCGGGCTGGTGTTGACGCAGAAATTCATGGTCAGCGTCGGCTCGTCGACCTTGAGCATCGGCAGCGGCTGCGGGTCGAGCGGGTCGGTCACGGTCACGCCGATGCCGATGTCCGCGATGCCGTTGATCAGCACGATGTCCCCCGGCCCGGCCTGCTCCACCTGCACCCGGTCCAGCCCCTGGAAAGTCAGCACCTGGTTGATGCGGCCCTTGACCGACTTGCCCTCCGGCCCTTCCATCACCAGCACGTCCATGCCCGGCCGGACGGTGCCGGCGTTGATGCGGCCGATGCCGATGCGGCCGACGAAACTGTTGTAATCGAGCGCTGAAATCTGCAGTTGCAGCGGCGCGTTCGGGTCGCCGGCGTGCGGCGGCACGTGTTTGAGGATGGTGTCGAACAGCGCCGACATGTCCGGCCCCCACTGCTGCCCCGGCTCGCCCTCTTCGAGCGAGGCCCAGCCGTTGATGCCCGAGGCATAGACAACCGGAAAGTCGAGCTGCTCGTCGGTCGCACCGAGCTTGTCGAACAGGTCGAACGCGGCGTTGATCACGGCGTCGGGCTTGGCACCGGGCTTGTCCACCTTGTTGACCACGACGATGGGCTTGAGCCCCAGCGCCAGCGCCTTTTTGGTGACGAAGCGGGTCTGCGGCATCGGGCCTTCCTGCGCGTCGATCAGCAGCAGCACGCCGTCGACCATCGACAGCGCGCGCTCGACCTCGCCGCCGAAGTCGGCGTGGCCCGGGGTGTCGACGATGTTGATGTGCGTGCCCTTCCAGCTCACCGCGCAGTTTTTCGCCAGGATGGTGATGCCGCGCTCGCGTTCGATGGCGTTGTTGTCCATCACCGTGTCGACGACCTTCTCATGCTCGGCAAACGTACCGGATTGGCGCAGCAACTGATCCACCATGGTGGTTTTGCCATGGTCGACGTGGGCGATGATGGCGATGTTGCGGATGGATTGGCTCATGATGTGGCGTCCTGATGAAATGAATCGATGCGGGAATGGGCAGCAGGCGGCGGAACTGCCGGAAGTTCGTCTGCGCTGAGCAGGCGGCGCGGCGCCAGCACGCCAGCGTCGCAAACCCCCAGTCCGAGCAGCTGCGCAGCGTGTCCGGCGGCCAGCGGGCCGTACACCCGCAGTTCCCCGCCGAGGCAGGCGGCGCTGCCGCCATCGGCGACAGGAATGCGCCCGCCATGCAAAAAGCGCTGGGCTTGCGCCGCGTCGAGATCCCAGCGTGGCACGGTCTGCAGCAACGCATCTGGTGGCAGCAGGCGCTGCCGCAAGGCGTCGCACTCCAGCGACTGCACCGTCTCCAGCGAGATGGCCTGCTGCAGGGTCAAGCCCGCGCTTGCCGTGCGCGTGAGCGCCGCCAGATGCGCGCCGCAGCCTAGCGCATCACCGATGTCACGCGCCAGCGCGCGGATGTACGTGCCTTTGCCGCAAAACACGTCCAGCGTCAGCCGACCGTCTTGCAGCCCGACGACGTCGATGGCGTGGATCTGCACCATGCGCGCAGCAACGTCGATCGGCTGCCCGGCGCGGGCGTAGGCGTACAGCGGTTTGCCGTCGCGTTTGAGCGCGCTGTAGACCGGCGGCGTTTGCATCACGGTGCCGACGAACCGCGGCAAAACCGCGGCGATCTGGGCGGGGCTGACGTCAACCGCCTGGCGGCTGAGCACCTCGCCCTCGGCGTCATCGGTCGACGTGCGCACACCGAGCTGCAACACCGCGGTGTAGCGCTTGTCCGCGTCGAGGTGGCGCTGGGCAAATTTGGTCGCGGCGCCGAAACACAGAATCAACAGCCCGTCGGCCAGCGGATCGAGCGTGCCGCCATGTCCGGCCTTGGCCGCGCGCAGACGGCGGCGCACGGCAGCCAGCGCCTGTTGCGACGTCAGGCCACGCGGTTTGTCGAGCAGCAGCACGCCGTTGACCGCCTCCCAGGGCGTTTTGGTGGAATTCATCATGCAGGCGCTTCCGGCACGCCGCCGGGCGGTTCAATCGTCTTTGGCCTGGTGCGACAGCGCCTGACGGATCAGGCCGTCGATCTCCGCCGCCTTTTCGGTCGTGGGGTCGAACACGAAGTGCAGCGTCGGCACGGTGTGGATCTGCAGCCGCTTGTACAGCAGGCTGTGCAGATAGCCGGCCTTTTCGCTGAGGATCTGTTGCGCGGTTTGCGGCTCCGCCCCGATGACGCTGAAGTACACCTTGGCGTGGGCGTAATCCGGCGTGAGCTGCACGTCGGTGAGCGTGACCAGCCCGAGCTGCGGGTTGCGCAGCTCGCGCTGGATCATCTCGGCCAGATCACGCTGGATTTGGTCGGCGATCCGCTGGATGCGATTGGCGGCAGTGCGTTTCATGTCGGCGATGGGCGCGTCGCCCGCTCACAGGGTGCGCGCCACTTCCTTGACCTCGAACACTTCGAGTTGATCACCTTCCTGGATGTCCTGGTAATTTTTCAGCGACAGGCCGCACTCGAACCCTTCTTTGACTTCGCGCACATCGTCCTTGAAACGCTTGAGCGAATCCAGCTCGCCGGTGTGGATGACCACGTTGTTGCGCAGCAGCCGCACCTGCGCCGAGCGCCGCACCAGGCCGGACAGCACCATGCAGCCGGCCACGGCGCCGACCTTGGGGATGCGGAACACCTGGCGGATTTCCACCAGGCCCAGCGTTTCCTCTTTTTTCTCCGGTGCGAGCATGCCCGACATCGCCGCCTTGATCTCGTCGACCGCCTCGTAAATGATGTTGTAGTAGCGGATGTCGATGCCGTTGGCTTCGGCCAGCTTGCGCGCGCCGGCGTCGGCGCGGGTGTTGAAGCCGATGATCACGGCCTTGGAGGCGATGGCCAGGTTGACGTCGCTCTCGGAAATGCCGCCCACTGCGGCATGCACGATCTGCACCTTGATCTCGTTGGTCGACAGCTTGGTCAGCGCATGGATCAGCGCTTCCTGCGAGCCCTGCACGTCGGCCTTGATGATCAGCGGCAGCGTCTTCGCACCCTCGTCCATCTGCTCGAACATGTTTTCCAGCTTCGCTGCCTGCTGCTTGGCCAGCTTGACGTCGCGGTACTTGCCCTGACGGAACAGGGCGATTTCGCGCGCCTTGCGCTCGTCGTGCAGCACGAGGATTTCTTCACCCGCGGACGGCACCTCGGTCAGACCCTGGATTTCCACCGGAATCGACGGCCCGGCCTCGGACACGTTTTTGCCCAACTCGTCGAGCATGGCCCGCACCCGGCCATACGACGCACCGGCCAGCACCACGTCGCCGCGTTTCAAGGTGCCCGACTGCACCAGCACCGTGGCCACCGGGCCGCGGCCCTTGTCGAGCCGGCTTTCGATGATCAACCCCTTCGCCGGGGCATCGACCGGCGCCTTGAGTTCGAGCACCTCGGCCTGCAGCAGGATGTTTTCCAGCAACTCGTCCACCCCTTGCCCGGTCTTGGCCGAGACCGGCACGAACGGTGAATCCCCACCGTACGCTTCGGGCACCACGCCTTCGGCGACCAGTTCCTGCGTCACCCGGTCGGGGTTGGCGTCGGGTTTGTCGATCTTGTTCAGCGCGACGACGATGGGCACCCCCGCGGCCTTGGCGTGGGCGATGGCCTCCTTGGTCTGCGGCATCACGCCGTCGTCGGCAGCCACCACCAGCACGACGATGTCCGTCGCCTTGGCGCCGCGCGCGCGCATCGCGGTGAACGCCTCGTGGCCCGGGGTGTCGAGGAAGGTGATGATGCCGCGCGGGGTTTCGACGTGGTAGGCGCCGATGTGCTGGGTGATGCCGCCGGCCTCGCCGGCGGCCACCTTGGCGCGGCGGATGTAGTCCAGCAGCGAGGTCTTGCCGTGGTCGACGTGGCCCATGACCGTGACCACCGGTGCGCGCGGCAGCAGCTCGGCGTCGGTCTGCGCCTGCCCACCTTCTTCGAGAAAGTTCTCCGGGTCGTCGAGCTTGGCAGCGATGGCCTTGTGGCCGAGTTCCTCGACCACGATCATTGCCGTTTCCTGATCGAGCACCTGGTTGATCGTGACCATCTGCCCGAGTTTCATCAAGCTTTTGATCACTTCGGCAGCCTTGATCGACATTTTGTGCGCGAGCTCGGCGACGGTGATGGTTTCGGGCACGTGCACCTCGCGCACGATCATTTCCGCCGGAGCAGCAGGCGCCTGCTGCTCGCTGCGCTCGTTCTTGCCGCCACGCCGCCCGGCGGCCACCTTCGGCCCGCGCCATCCTCCGGCGCTGCCCGTCGGGTTGCCTCGCGGCTTGAGTGTCGCGCCGCGTTTTTTTGCCGCATCGTCCGCCCAGGACGAGGACAGCTTTTCCGACTTGATCTGTTTGTCGTCCTTTTTCGCCGTGGTCGCCGCGGCAGCACCTGTGGCCGCCGGTTTGGCGGCCGCCGCCGCGGGTTTGTGGATGGTGCCTTTGATACTGCCGCTGGCCGCAGCCGACTCCGCGGTCTTGGCCGCGGGCTTGTCAGCACGCAGCACGGTGCGCGGACGCGCCATCATGTCGCGGATGGCCGCCGCCTCGGCTTCTGCGGCGCTGCGCCGTTTCTGGATCAGCGCGAGCTTGGCCGCTTCCTCTTCATCCTGCTTTTTCTGCGCCGCAGCACGTGCCTGCGCTTCGGCTTGCTCGGCCTGCGCCTTGGCCGCCTCCGCAGCCGCGCTGGCCTGTTGCCGCGCGGCCTGCTCGGCCTGGGCCGGAGCGGAGGCCGCCGGCGCGGTCACGGTCGCCGCTGCCGCCGCAGCACGCGCCTGCGCCTCACGCGCGGCCTGGGCTTCGCGCTCGGCCTGCTCGCGCGCCTGACGCTCACGCAATTCCTGCGCTGCGCGCCGTTCCTGCTCGGCAGCACGCTGCGCAGCGAGTTCCTCGGCCTGCCGCGCCAGCAGATCGGCCTGGCGCTGCGCCTCGGCCTCGCGGCGACGCAGTTCGGCCTGGTCGATCACCGCTTCGCCAGCGCTGGCCGGCGGGTGCGTGTCCGCCGGCGGCAACGCCTCATCGCGCTTGACGAACACCCGTTTTTTCCGCACTTCGACGTGGATGGTGCGCGCTTTGCCGGTGGCGTCGGCTTGTTTGATCTCGCTGGTCTGCTTGCGCGTCAGGGTGATTTTTTTGCGCTCGCCGCCCGTGCCGCCGCCGTGCACCGCGCGCAGGTATTCGAGCAGCCGGGCTTTGTCGCCCTCGCTGATGACATCGTCCGCAGCACGCGGCCCGACCCCTGCCTGCTGCAATTGCTCCTGCAACAAGCTCAGGGGTTTGCCGAGTTCAGCTGCGAGTTGTGCGACGGTATGACTGGCCATTGATGGTGTGTCCTAGTACGGCTTGAAACGGGTGACGGCGGATGAAGTCCCTGCGCGACGCGCTGGCGTCAGGCGTTGAACCAGTGCGCGCGGGCTTTCAAAATCAAATCGGCCGCACGCGCGTCGTCGGTGTGAAGAATGGCGGCGAGTTCGTCGGTGGCCAGGTCGGCCAGATCGTCGAGTTTGAGCACACCGGCCTCCGCCAGCAGCCCCAGCTCCTCGGTGCTCAGCCCTTCGAGCGATTTGAGCGCCGGGTCGACTTCTTCGAGCTTCTGCTCGCGCGCCAGCTCCTGCGTGAGCAGCGCATTGCGCGCCCGCTCGCGCAGTTCGTTGACCGTGTCCTCGTCGAAGGCCTCGATTTCGAGCATTTCGTTGATCGGCACGTAAGCCAGCTCTTCGAGGCTGGTAAACCCTTCGGCGATCAGAATGTCGGCCACTTCCTGATCGACATCGAGCTTGTCGACGAACAGGCGGCGCATGGCTTCCATTTCCTGGTTGCTCCGCGCCACCGATTCTTCTGCGCTGAGAATGTTGATCTGCCAGCCGGTGAGCTCCGACGCCAGCCGCACGTTCTGCCCGGTGCGACCGATCGCCAGCGCCAGGTTTTCCTCGTCCACGGCAACGTCCATGGCATGTTTTTCCTCGTCCACCACGATGGACTGCACATTGGCCGGCGCCAGCGCGCCGATGACGAACTGCGCCGGATCGTCCGACCACAACACGATGTCCACCCGCTCGCCGCCGAGCTCGTTGGTCACCGCGTTCACGCGCGAGCCGCGAATGCCCACGCAGGTGCCGATCGGATCGACGCGGCGGTCATGCGACACCACGGCGATTTTGGCGCGCACGCCAGGCTCCCGCGCGCAGGATTTGATTTCCAGCAGCCCCTGCTCGATTTCCGGCACTTCCATGCGAAACAGCTCGATCATGAACTCCGGCGCGGTGCGCGAAATTTCGATCTGCGGGCCACGCGCCGTGCGATCGACTTTGGTGATCACCGCTCGCACCCGGTCGCCCACCCGCAGGTTTTCCTTCGGGATCATTTCCGAGCGGCGCAGCCGGGCATCGACCTTGCCCGACTCGACGATCACGTCGCCCTTGTCCAGCCGCTTGACCGTGCCGTTGAAAATTTTGTCGTTGCGCGCCAGGAAATCGTTGAGAATCTGCTCGCGCTCGGCATCGCGGATTTTCTGCAGGATCACCTGCTTGGCCGCCTGCGCACCGATGCGGCCAAAGGCAATGCTCTCGATTGGCTCCTCGATGTAGTCGCCCACCTCGATGTCCGGAATCTGCTCACGCGCCTCGAACAGCAGGATCTCGCTGTCGGGCTGCTGCAGCCCGGCCTCGTCGGGAACCACATGCCAGCGGCGGAAACTCTCGTACTCGCCGGTTTCGCGGTCGATTTGCACACGCACATCGGCCTCGCCCTCGTACAGACGCTTGGTCGCCGACGCCAGCGCGGCCTCGACGGCGCCGAACACCACGTCGCGATCGACGTTCTTTTCACGCGCCAGCGCGTCCACCAGCATCAAAATCTCGCGACTCATTTTCGACCACTCCCAAAATCGACCACTGGCACCAGCCGCACCTCACGGACTTCGGCCAGACTGACATTCAATACCGACTCGACCGCCTCACCGCCGGACTGTCCACCCGGCACAGCCGCCACTGCTTTCGCCGCCGGCTGCACCCGCCTGGCCGCAGCCGCCTTGCGCCCCCCGCGGCGGTCTGCCGTCGCCGCAGCGGCAGGCGTCAGCAGCACGGAAAAGCGGTCCTGCGCCTCGCCTTCGCTGCGGGGTTGCAACACGCCACGGTATTTTTTCCGTCCCTGAAACGGCAGGCGCAAGGTCACATCGACTTCCATGCCGGCGAAACGCACGAAATCCTCGGGTTTGCGCAGCAGCCGGTCCAAACCCGGTGACGAGACCTCCAGCCGGTCGTAATCGACCGCCTCGACCTCGAAGACGTATTGCAGCTGCCGCGTCACGCGCTCACAGTCGTCGACCGTCACCGGCGCGCCATCGGCGTGGTCGATGGTCACGCGCAGCAGCCCGCGTGGCAGGTGCTCCACCTCCACGAGTTCCAGCCCCAGCGCGGCCACCGCCGCTTCCACCGCATCTGTGCGCATCGCGCGTTCACATCCCTCAATTGGCGCAGCACGTTTTCGCTGCGAGCAAAAAAAATGGGCGATGAAGTCGCCCACGTTGTTGCGCCAGGCCAAACGCCCGGCACCTTGTTGTGTTGCATGACTGGCCCGACCGCCGGCCCACAGACGACTCCATCCCGCCCCGTGTCGCTTGCCTGTCACAAGCCACGCCAGCAAAGCCGCTCAAGCGCTACATCCGCCTGCCCGCCACTTGCTGCCGGTCAAAAATTGAATTATAGCGGCCTACCCCCTTTACCGCAACCATTCACACGGGTTGACTGTACCGAGCATGGCCCCGCCCGCCATAGGCCATGATCCTCTCCCGCCCCGGACAAGACAGCAACGGTGCCGAGGGGGTTGTTTGATAAAACCAGAAAATTCCCAAAAGCCAAATTTTTTGGCGGAAGCGGTGAGATTCGAACTCACGAACGGTTGCCCGTTGCCGGTTTTCAAGACCGGTGCAATCGACCACTCTGCCACGCTTCCGCTGGCG
>Ga0067045_1030276_pt1 | contig 15948 bp, 29 predicted proteins | sample TerdegcTABiofilm_FD_59184 | JGI IMG/M metagenome (GOLD analysis project Ga0067045, IMG submission 59184) | Combined Assembly of (Gp0054472, Gp0054536) Wastewater bioreactor microbial communities from Singapore -Terephthalate degrading...
GCCACGGACTTCAACGGCATCTACCTGTTGAACGGCAACCTCTCCAGCGGCACCCACGACGGTTCCGGATTGAGCTCCACCGGCAAGCTGAAGGTCCACTTCGGCACGGCCAACGACAGCGCCGAGGACTACTACTACATCCAGATCGACACCTCCACGGCCTCGGCCTTCGGCCTCGGCCTGGCCGCCGGAAACAGCATCTCCACGCAGCAGCTGGCTCAGGAGTCCCTGGACAAGATCAACGACGCCATCATCTCCAAGGACAAGATCCGGGCCAACCTGGGCGCCCTGCAAAACCGCCTGGAGAACACCATCTCCAACCTGGAGATCCAGGCCGAAAACCTGCAGGCCGCCGAGTCCCAGATCTCGGACGTGGACGTGGCCACGGAGATGACCGAATTCGTGCGCCAGCAGATCCTGACCCAGGCCGCCGTGGCCATGCTCTCCCAGGCCAACTCCCTGCCCCAGATGGCCCTGCAGCTCATGGGCTAACCCGATCCGGCCATCATGTAACCATGTAAAAAAAGCCGCCCCGCGCAAGCGGGGCGGCTTTTTCATCACCGAGACCAATCCTTCTTAGCCCGTCATAAGTTCCAAAAAACGCCGCATGGCCGGAAAGATGTGCCGCTTGGCATGATGCACCCGGTAATATCCCCTGCGCACGGACATGCCGGGCATGTCCACCAGCCGGAGCTCGCCCCGCTCGATAGCCCCTTCACAAGCCAACCGGGAGGTCACCGACACCCCGAGACCGGCCTTGACGCACTGGATCACGGCAAAATTCGAATGGGCCATGATGGTGGTGCGTAACTCGCGAATATCCATACCCTGTTCGCGCAACGCGGCCTCGAATGCCCGCCGTGTTCCCGAGCCCTGTTCCCGGATGATCCATGGCAATTGGCGCAAAAATCCAGCGTCAAGCCCCTCCCGCCCCCCGCTGCGCGAAGGCAGCTCCAAAGCGGGGGACGCGACGCAGATCAGCTCGTCGTTCATGAGCAGTTCACAAATCACATCGGGGTGGTCCGTGGCCGCGCCCACGACCCCCAGACTCAACTGCCCCTCGGCCACCCGCTCCGTGATCTCCTGGCTGTCGCCCACGGTCAGGTCGATGATCACATCGGGATATTTGGCCCGAAACGCGGCCATCAAACCCGGCAGGATGTAATGCGCCGGGATCGTGCTCCCGCCGATCGTCAGTTCCCCGGACACGCGTTGCGTCAGGGCCAGTATTTCGGTCCGGGCGTTCTCCAGTCGATCAAAGGCCTCGAGGGCGCATTTATACAAGATGTCGGCCGCCGGTGTCGGCAGGACCGTCCGCCCCATACGGTCGAAAAGCCGCGTGCCGAGTTCGCTCTCCAGGGCCATGATGTGCGCGCTCACGGTTGGCTGGGAAAGCAGGAGTTCCTCGCCGGCACGCGAAAAACTGTTGAGTTCGTAGACCTTGCAAAAGGCCTGAAGCCGCCGTATATCCATTTTATCTATGCTCTTTATCGAACAAAGCTATGCCGAGCGATAAAAAAAAGCAGGGCGAAGCCCTGCTTTTTCTCGTACTTCTTTACGATTCTACTGGGCCGGATTCTTGCGAAGGTTCATCAGCTGCGGCCTTGGTTTCCTTCTTGGAGCCTTTTTTGGGGGTATCCGCGGCGGTCTTGCCTTTCCCGGCCGCCGCAGCCCGCCGGGTCAATTCGATAATGGCCAAGGAGGCGCAGTCCCCCACGCGGGGAAGGCCGAGTTTCACCACCCGGGTGTACCCGCCGGAAACCCCGGCGAACCGCGGGCCGATTTCATTAAAAAGCTTGGCCACGAGTTGATGGTTCCCCAACACCTTGTAGGCCTCGCGCCTGGCGTGCAGATCGTTCTGCAGGGCCAAGGCCACGAGCCCGTCGGCGACCTTGCGCAACTCCTTGGCCTTTTGCTCCGTGGTGCGGATGCGCTCGAAGGTCATGAGCGAACGGGCCATATTCCGAAAAAGGGCCTTGCGATGCGAGGCGTTTCTGCCAAGCTTGCGGCCGGTTTTGCTATGCCTCATCGACTTGCTTCCTCTTCACCCATTCTTGATATTTCTGCTCGAAATTATCCAGCTTCATGCCGAACTCAAGCCCCATCTCCTCAAGGACCCTGCGGATCTCCTCAAGGGACTTCTTGCCGAAGTTCTTGGTCTTGAGCATCTCGTTCTCGGAACGCTGCATCAGTTCGCCGACAAGCGTGATGTTGGCGCTTTTGAGGCAGTTGGTGGCCCGGACGGAGAGTTCCAGCTCATCGATGCTTTTGAACAGATTGGGATTGAGCTCGATGTCGTTGGCGCGTCTGGCGCTCTCGGCCTCGGACTCATTCTCGTCGAAGTTGATGAAAACCGTGAGCTGTTCCTTGAGTATCTTGGCGCTGTAGGACACGGCGTCATCCGGGGAGATGGATCCGTCGGTCCACACATCGAGGATCAGCTTGTCGTAGTTGGTCATCTGTCCGACGCGGGCCTGGTCCACGGTGTAAGCGACCTTCTTGACCGGGGAATAACTGGCGTCGAGCAGGATCAGCCCGATCTCGTTCTCGAGCCCCTCGTGCATGTCGGCGGAAACATAGCCCTTGCCCATGCGCACGTCGAGTTCGGCGCGGAATTCGCGGTCCTCGGAGAGGGTGGCGATGTGCTGTTCGGGGTCAAGCACGGTGACGTGCTGGTTTTCCTTGATGGCCCCGGCGGTGACCACGCCCTTGGTAGTGGACGAAAGCACGAGCCGTTGGGGCTCGTCGGTGGTCATGGCCAGGCGGACCTGTTTCAGGTTGAGCACGATCTCGGTGACGTCCTCGATGACCCCGGGGATGGTGGTGAACTCGTGCTGCACCCCCTCGATCCTGGCGGCCACGATGGCCGCCCCCTGAAGCGAGGACAAAAGAACCCGGCGAAGCGCGTTTCCGAGCGTGGTTCCGAAACCGCGCTCCAGGGGCTCGCAGATGAAGCGCCCATAATTGGAACTGGCCTTGATCTCGCGCACGAGTTTCTCGGGCTTGACGAGTTCGGCCCAGTTGCGGGTGTTGATCAGCCTGTCGCCGTTTCGGATGAGCATGTTCGACACCTTGCGGCGCGCGATGCGCGTCTCTTACTTGGAGTACAGCTCGACGATGAGCTGCTCGTTGATGGGGAACTGAATGTCTTCCCTGGTGGGCAGGGCATTGACCTTGCCCTTGAGGGCCTCGCCGTCGACCTCGACCCAGGCCGGACAGCCGCGGCGGGCGATGACCTGCTGGGCTTCCTTGATGATGGGCGAGTTGCGGTTCTGCTCACGCACGCCGACGACGTCGCCGGTCTTGACCTGGATGGAGGGGACCGTGACGCGGCGCCCGTTCAGGGTGAACACGCCGTGCCGCACCAGCTGGCGGGCCTGGTTGCGGGAGTTGGCGAATCCCATGCGGTACACCACGTTGTCCATGCGCCGTTCCAGGAAAATGAGCAGGTTGTCGCCGGTGACGCCCTTTTTCATATCCGCGCGCTGGAAATAGGCCCGGAACTGCTCCTCCAGAATCCCGTACATGCGGCGGACCTTCTGCTTCTCACGCAGCTGCACGGCGTAGTCGCTCATCTTTTTGCGGATGCGGCCGTGCTGGCCGGGGGCGTACGGACGGCGCTCGTAGGCGCACTTGTCGGTGAAGCACCGATCGCCCTTGAGGAAAAGCTTGGCGCCCTCGCGACGGCACAGGCGGCATTTCGCTCCAGTATAACGTGCCAAGGGTTACCTCCTGATAAGTACCTGGCGGTCCGGGCCGGCTGGTCGCGGCCTTTGCGCGCCCGCATCCGTGGCCATGGCGCGCGGACCCTCAAAAGTTGATGTCGTGAGACCTCGCCCCTAGACCCTGCGCCGTTTCGGGGGACGGCAGCCGTTGTGCGGGATGGGGGTGATGTCACGGATGTAGCTGACCTTGAATCCGGCGTTGTTGATGGCCCGCATGGCCGCCTCGCGTCCGGACCCGGGACCCTTGACCAGAATGCCGACGGTGCGCATGCCGTGTTCCTGGGCCTTGCGCGCCGCGTTCTCGGCGGCGATCTGGGCCGCGAAGGGCGTGGACTTGCGCGACCCCTTGAAGCCCGCATTGCCCGAGGTGGCCCAGCTTACCACATTCCCCCGCGCATCCGTGAAGGTGATGATGGTGTTGTTGAAGGTGGCCTGAATGTGGGCAACCCCGGTGGGGATGTTCTTTTTCTCTTTCTTGCCGGTACGGCGAGGTTTAGCCATGTCGCTTGCTCCGAAAGGGTTTGGCGCCGCGTCCCATGGGTTCGGGACGCCCGGTCACCTGAATTGTTCCGCTACTTCTTCTTCTTGCTCATGACCGAGCGGCGCGGCCCCTTGCGGGTACGCGAATTGGTGTGGGTGCGCTGGCCGCGAACGGGAAGGCCGCGGCGATGCCGCAGGCCGCGGTAGCAGCCGATGTCCATCAGCCGCTTGATGTTGGCGGACACATCCCGGCGCAGATCACCCTCGACCTTGTGATTCTGCTCGATTTCCTTGCGGATGTTGTTGGTCTCCTCGGCGGTCAGGTCGTCGCTGGACTTGGTCCAGTCCACGCCCGTGGCGTCGAGGATGCGCAGGGCCGTGGCCCGGCCAATGCCGTAAATATACGTCAGCGCGATATCCATCCGCTTCTTTCTGGGAAGATCAACTCCAGCGATTCTGGCCACGATAGTCCCCCTTATCCCTGGCGCTGCTTATGCCGCGGATTGTCGCATATCACACGCAACACGCCGTGACGCTTGATAATTTTGCATTTGGCGCACAGTTTCTTAATCGACGGTTTGACTTTCATTCGTTGTGCTCCGTTGTCCGTCCGGGGCCGAGGCTCCGGACGGGAATTAGTCCCGAACGCTCAAAATCACGGGACCGTGCTTGGTGACGGCCACCGTGTGCTCGAAATGGGCCGAAAGACTGCGATCCTTGGTCACCGCCGTCCACTTGTCGGACAAAACCTCCACCTCCGGACCGCCAGCCGTGACCATGGGCTCGATGGCCAGAACCATGCCGGGCTGCAACGGAACCCGGGCTGCCCCCGGGGGGGCGAAATTTGGGACCTCGGGTTTTTCGTGGAGATGCTTGCCGATGCCATGTCCAACAAAACGACGTACCACGGAGAACCCCCGGTCTTCAACATATTTTTGCACCGCCCGGGAAATATCGTACAGATCGTTGCCGAACTTGGCCTGTTCAATCCCTTCGAACAGGGAACCGCGAGTCACCGCCATAAGTTCCTCGGCCTTGGCGTCAACCGTGCCGACCGGGACGGTCAGGGCCGAATCACCGAAAAAACCCTTGTGGATCACACCCATGTCGAAGCTGACCAGATCCCCTTCGACGAGCACGCGTTCGGACGGAAATCCGTGCACCACTTCCTCATTGACCGAGCAGCACAGGGCGAACGGATATCCGAGATACCCCTTGAACGCGGGCTTGACCTGATACCTCTCGCACAGATCAAGCGCCAACTCCTCGAACTCCATGGTCCGCACACCCGGAGCGACATGGAGACGCAATTCGTCCAAAATGGCCGCAACGATCCGCCCGGCTTCACGCAACAAAGCGATTTCGTTGTCGTTTTTGAGGAATATCCCCCGAAACTTTTTCAAAACGAATGCCTGCCCTTGACTCTCCCCTTGGCCATAAGCCCCTCGTACTGCCGGGAGATAAGGTACGATTCGATCTGTCCCATGAAATCCATGGCCACGCCGACAACGATCAAAAGCGACGTGCCGCCGAAATAGAAGGGGACGTTGAACTGCTGGATCAGAAGCATGGGCAGCACGCACACGGCCGAGATGTAGATCGCGCCCCACAGGGTGATGCGCGTCAGCACGCGATCGATGTATTCCTTGGTTTTTATCCCCGGGCGGATGCCGGGAATGAATCCGCCCTGCTTGCGCAGATTCTCGGCAATGTCTTTGGGATCAAAGATGATCGCGGTGTAGAAGTAGCAGAAAAATACGATCATGCCCACGAACAAAAAGTTGTACACCACGTTCTGTGGGCTGAAGTAGTGGGCGATGTCGCTCAACCACGATATCTGCGAGAAGTTGGCGATGGTCGCCGGAAAAAGCAGGATGGACGAGGCGAAAATGGGCGGAATGACCCCGGCGGTGTTGATCCGAAGCGGCAAATGGGTGGTCTGGCCGCCGTACATCTTCCGGCCCACCATGCGTTTGGCGTACTGGATCGGGATGCGCCGTTGGCCGCGTTCCACGAAGATGATGAGGGCCAGGACCGCCACCATCAAGGCGGCCAGCAAAATCAGCACGAACAGGCTCAGCTCGCCGGCCGAGAGCAGCTGGAAGGTGTTGATGGTGGCCCGCGGGAATCCGGCCACGATACCGGCGAAAATGATCAGCGAGATGCCGTTGCCGATGCCCTTTTCCGTGATCTGCTCGCCCAGCCACATAAGGAACACCGTGCCCGTGCACAGGGTGGTCATGGTCATGAGCTTGAATCCCCACCCCGGGGTCAGGACCACCGGAGCGCCCGTGGGGCTGGCCATGCTCTCCAGACCCACGGCGATGCCGAAGCCCTGGATGACGGAGATGAGCACCGTGCCGTAGCGCGTGTACTGGGTCATCTTCTTTTTCCCGGCCGCGCCCTCCTCCTTCTGCATCCGGGCCAGCTCGGGGCTGACCACGGTCAAAAGCTGGATGATGATGGAGGCCGAGATGTAGGGCATGATCCCCAAGGAGAAAATGGACACGTTGCCGAGCGCGCCGCCGGAGAACATGTCGAAGAGCCCGAAAAGCGTGTTCTTGGCGCTTTCGAAGAAGTCGGCCAACGCGGCCGCGTCCACGCCGGGCACGGGCACATGGACCCCCACCCGATACACGGCCAGGAGCACAAAGGTCCACAGGAGCTTCTTTTTCAGCTCCGGGAGCCGCGCCAGATTCTCTACGCCAGTCAGGGCCACGGATGATCCCTTCTATGCGGACGGGGTTTCGGACGCGTCCCTGGGCTCCAGGGGCACGGCCTTGCCGCCGGCTGCGGCCAGCTTCTCGGCCGCCTTCTTGCTGAACTTGTGGGCCTGCACGCTGGCGGCCGCCGCCTCGCCGCGGCTTAAGACCTTCACCGGGGCGTTTTTCGGGCACAGTCCGCTGGCGTAGATGTCGTCCAGGGTGATCTCGGTTTTCCCGGCAAAAACCGCGAACAGGCGATCCAGGTTGACCGGGGAATAGGTCACCTTGAAATCGAAGTTCTTGAACCCGCGCTTGGGCAGACGTCGGGCCAGGGGCATCTGGCCGCCCTCGAACCAGGGCTGGGTGCCCCCGCCGGAGCGGGCGTTCTGACCCTTGTTGCCCTTGCCCGCGGTGCATCCCTGGCCGGTTCCCCGACCGCGCCCAAGGCGCTTGCGGGATTTGCGTTCCTCGGGGAACGGATACAGCTCGTGCAGTTTCATGACTCGCTCACCTCGACCAGGTGCTCGACCTTGGCGATCATGCCCAAAACGGTTTCGTTTTTCGCAAACGTCCGTTCCTGGCGGATTTTCGTCAGTCCCAGGGCGCTCAGCGTGCCCCGCTGTTTCGGGGGCCGGCCATGGGCGCTTTTAACCAGCTTGACGGTGATGGTGCCGGACATGGCTATTTCCTCGGGGTGCTTAAGGTCTTGCCGCGCAGTTCGCTGACGGATTCGGCGCTCCGCAAGGATGCCAGTCCGGCGATGGTGGCCCGAAGCACGTTGTGCGGGTTGTTGGTGCCGATGGCCTTGGTCAGGATGTCGTGGACGCCCACGGCCTCCATGACCGCGCGCACCGGACCGCCGGCGATGATCCCGGTCCCCTTGGAGGCGGGTTTGAGCACCACCCGTCCGGCGCCGTAGCGGCCCAGGATCTCGTAGGGCAGGGTTCCCTCGATGAGCGGGACCTTGATCATGGACTTTTTGGCCTGGTCCGAGGCCTTGCGGATGGCCTCGGGGACCTCGTTGGCCTTGCCCAGGCCATAGCCCACCGAGCCGTTTCCGTCGCCCACCACGACCAAGGCGCTGAAGCTGAACCGGCGACCGCCCTTGACCACCTTGGCCACGCGGTTCAGGTACACGATCTTTTCAATCTGATTGAGTTCCGACTGGTCCATGTTCTTGGATCCTTGCGCGCTAGAATTTCAGTCCGCCTTCGCGGGCCCCGTCTGCCAGGGCCTTGATGCGGCCATGGTACAGGTACCCGTTGCGATCGAAAACCACGGCCTCGACGCCGCGTTCCTTGGCCCGTTGCGCCACCTCGCGACCGACGCGGGCGGCGGATTCCTTGTCGAGCTTGAGCGTCTCGCCGTCCTTGGACAGGGCCAGGGTGGAGGCGCTGGCCAGGGTCTGGCCGGCAACGTCGTCCACCAACTGGGCATAGATATGCCGGTTGGAGCGGTAGACCACCAGACGCGGGCGGGAGGCCACCCCGGACAGCTTCTTGCGGATGCGCACCTTGCGCCGTCTGCGGGCCTGTTCTTTGGTGACTTTCATATGGCGACCCTATTTCTTGCCGCCGGACTTGCCGGCCTTGCGACGAATCGTCTCGGTTTCGTACTTGATGCCCTTGCCCTTGAAGGGTTCCGGCGGACGCACCCGGCGGATGCGGGCGGCGGTCTCGCCCACGAGCTGCTTGTCGATCCCGGCCAGAGTGACCTTGTTGCCCTCGACCTTGGCCTCGATGCCGGCGGGAAGCTTGAAATCCACCGGGTGCGAGAATCCGACGCTCAAGGACACGGTGTCGCCCTGGGCCGAAACCTTATACCCCACGCCGATGACCTCGAGGGTCTTGGTGAAGCCCTTGCTCACGCCCTCGACCAGGTTGGCCAGAAGCGTGCGGCGCAGGCCGTGCTGGGCCCGGGCGATACGGGTGTCGTCCACGCGGTTGACCGTGACCGTGGCCCCCTCGACGGCATAGACGACCTTGGGATGCACGGGCGTTTGAAGTTCGCCCTTGGGCCCCTTGACCGTCACCGCTGCGGGATCGACCGAAACGGTCACCCCGGCGGGGAGGATGATTTCCTTTTTTCCTATCCTGGACATGATATGCTCCTCGCTCAGGGACGGCTACCAGATCTCGCAGAGAAGTTCGCCGCCAAGGCGCTGTTCGCGTGCCGTGTTGGCCGCCAGAACCCCCCGGGACGTGGACAGGATGCTGATCCCGAGACCGTTTTGAACATCGGGAATCTCACCCGCGCCCACATAGACCCGGCGTCCCGGCTTGCTGATCTTTTTGAGGCCCGAGATGATCGGCCTACCACCGGAATACTTCAGGTTGATGGACAGCTTCCGGCCATCAACGGCGTACTCGGAAATATAGCCTTCCTCTTTCAGGATGGAGGCGATGGCGGCCTTCATCTTGGAGGCGGGCATGACCACATCGGCATGCAGGGCCTGGTGGGCATTGCGGATGCGGGCAAGCATGTCGGCAATGGGATCGACGACGGACATTTCCGTTCTCCTCGCTTACCAGCTCGATTTACGCACGCCGGGGAGTTCCCCGGCCAGCGACATGTTGCGGAAGCAGATGCGGCACACGCCGAACCTGCGCATATACGCCCGGGACCTGCCGCAGATGGGGCAACGGTTGTACGCCCTGGCGGTAAACTTCGGCTTGCGGCGGACTTTGACCATGAGTGCTGTGCGAGCCAAGACCGATCTCCTTATTTTTTGAACGGCATGCCGAGCAGGTCCAGAAGGACCTTGCCTTCCTTGTCGGTACGCGCCGTTGTGACGATGGTCACGTTCATGCCCTTGACGCGCTCGACCCGATCCACGTTGATCTCCGGAAAAATGGTATGCTCCCGGATGCCCATCGTGAAGTTGCCCCTGCCGTCAAAGCCCCTGTCGGGAACGCCCCGAAAATCCCGCACGCGCGGCAGGGCGAAATTGATCAGCTTGTCCAGGAAGTCCCACATGCGGTCGTGACGCAGGGTCACCCGGCATCCGACCGGCAGGCCCTCGCGCAGCTTGAACGCCGCGATGGACTTGCGGGCCCTGGTGACCACGGCCTTCTGACCGGCGATGGTGGTCAGTTCCACCACGGCTTCCTCGATCAGCTTGTTGTTCTGGCTGGCCTCGCCAAGCCCGATGTTGAGCGAGACGGACGAAAGCCTCGGGATCTGCATGGACGAGGTGTAGCCGAACTCCTTTTTCAGGGCCGGAGCCACCTTTTCAGAATACATGTTTTCCAGGCGGGTCATGGCGTTATCCCTTATCGATGTCCTGGTTGCATTTCTTGCAGTACCGGACCTTTTTGCCGTCTTCCGTGAGCTTGTATCCCACCCGGGTCGGCTTGGCGCAGGCGTCACACAGCAAGGCGACATTGGAAATGTGCAGCGGGGCTTCCTTCTCCACGATGCCGCCGGGGGTCTTGGCGTACGGATTGGCCTTGGTGTGGCGCTTGACCATGTTCACCTTCTCCACCAGGACGCGGTCCTTCTTGGGCAGAAGCTTGAGCACCCGGCCCACCTTGCCCTTGTCCTTGCCGGCGGTGACGATGACCTTGTCGTTTTTGCGAATCTTATACGTTTTCATGGCGTCCTCGATGCGGCTGCGGCGTCCCTACAACACCTCGGGGGCGAGGGAGACGATTTTCATGAAGTTTTTCTGCCGCAGTTCCCTGGCCACCGGTCCGAAGATGCGGGTGCCCACGGGCTCAAGCTGGGCGTTGAGCAGCACGGCGGAGTTGTTGTCGAATTTGATGTAGGAGCCGTCCGGACGACCGATCTCCTTGGTGGTGCGCACCACCACGGCCTTCATCACCGCGCCCTTTTTGACCTTGGAATGGGGCATGGCCTCCTTGACCGAGACCACGATGATGTCGCCCACCCCCGCATACCGGCGACGGCTGCCGCCCAGGACCTTGATGCAGCTGACCTTCTTGGCCCCGGAATTGTCCGCCACGTCGAGTTTGCTTTCCACCTGGATCATCGTCGCACCCTACACCGCTTTTTCAGTGATTTGGACCAGATGCCAGCGCTTGCGCCGGGACAGGGGCCGATGTTCGATGATCCGCACCGTGTCGCCCACGCCGCATTCGTTGGCCGGATCGTGGGCCATGAATTTCTTGTGGCGGCGGATGAACTTCTTATACAACGGGTGCTGGACCAGGGTCTCGACCCGGACCACGATGGTCTTGTCGCTTTTGCTCGAGACCACGACGCCGGTCAGAACGCGGCGATTGCTCTTGTGTTGTTCGGTCATGTCAAGGCTCCGCTTAAGCGCCGGGCGCGTTTTTCTCGCGCAGCACGGTCAGGATTCGGGCGATGTTCTTTTTGACGTCCACAAGCTTGTGGGTTTTTTCCAGCTGGGCCGTGGCGTGCTGAAACCTGAGCTTGAAGAGTTCCTCGCGGCTTTCGCCCAAAAGGTCGTGCAAGGCCTTGACCTCTTTCTCGCGCAGTTCGGCGACCTTCATGGCTAGGCCACCTCCTTGACCACGATGCGGGTCTTGATGGGCAGCTTGTGCATGGCCCGGGTCAGGGCGATCTTGGCCACTTCCATGTCCACACCCTTGATCTCGTAGAGCACCCGGCCGGGCTTGACCGCGGCATACCAGCCCACCGGAGCGCCCTTGCCCTTGCCCTGCCGGACCTCGGCGGGCTTCTCGGTGATGGGATGATCCGGGAAGATGCGTATCCAGACCTTCCCGCCGCGCTTGATGTGGCGCATGATGGCCACGCGGGCGGCCTCGATCTGCTGGCTGGTCAGCTTGCCATGCTCCACGGCCTTGATGCCCACCTCGCCGAAGGACACGGTGGCCCCGCGGGTGGCCGGGCCGCGCAAACGGCCCTTCTGCATCTTGCGGAATTTCGTTTTATTGGGGGCCAACATTACGCTTCAACCTCTCTGTCGAGTATCTCGCCCTTGAAGATCCAGACCTTGACCCCGATGACCCCGTAGGTCGTCTTGGCCGTGGCCAGCCCGTAATCAATGTCCGCGCGCAGGGTCTGCAGGGGCACCCGGCCGTCGCGGTACCACTCGGCCCGGGCGATCTCGGCCCCGGCCAGGCGTCCGGCGCAGGCCACCTTGATGCCCTCGGCCCCGAACTTGCGGGACAGCCCCACCGTGCGCTTCATGGCCCGGCGGAAGGCCACCCGGCGTTCCAACTGCAGGGCGATGTTCTCGGCCACCAGTTGGGCATCGATCTCGGGACGCCGGATCTCGGTGACCTCGACGGTGAATTCCCGGCCGAAACGGTGCTTCAGGTCGGCGCGGACCTTTTCGATCTCCGTGCCCTTGCGGCCGATGACGATGCCCGGACGCGCGGTGTGGATGATCAGCCGGATCTTGCCGCCGGCCCGCTCTATCTCGATCCGGGAGATGCCAGCGTGATACAGGGACTTCTTCACGAACTTGCGGATCTTGCTGTCCTCGAAAACAAAGGCTGGGTAGTCCTTCTTGGTGAACCACCGGGACGTCCAGGTCTTGTTGTACCCCAGCCTGAATCCGTACGGATGAACTTTCTGGCCCATGTCAAGCTCCTAGCTTTCCGCGACCACCACGGTGATGTGGCTGGTGCGTTTCACGATCCGGTTGGCCCGGCCCATGGAACGGGTCAAAAGGCGCTTCCAGGAGGGTCCCGGATTGATGATCACCTGCTTGACCGTAAGCGTGTCGATGTCCACGCCCGAAATCTGTTCGGCGTTGGCCACGGCGGAATGCAGCACCTTGCCGATGAGCCGCGCGGCTTTTTTCGGCGTGAACCGAAGGATGTTCATCGCCTCTTCCACAGGGCGGCCCTTGATGTTGTCGGCCACCAGCCGCGCCTTCTGCGGCGAGACGCGGATGTATCTGGCAATCGCTTTGGCTTCCATGTCGTTGTCCTGGTGCGTGGTCAAAGGTCGCGGGCGCGGCCGTTACTTCTTGGCCTTGGTCTTCTTGTCCGCGGCGTGGCCGTGGAAGGTGCGCGTGGGCGCGAATTCGCCGAGTTTGTGGCCGACCATGTTTTCCGAAACGAAAACAGGGATGAATTTCTTGCCGTTGTGCACGGCGAAGGTCATACCCACCATTTCGGGCAGGATCGTGGAGCGGCGGGACCAGGTCTTGATCACCCGGCGGTCCTTGCTTTCGTTGGCGATCTGGACCTTGCGCTGCAGGTGGTCGTCCACGAAGGGACCTTTTTTCAGGGAACGAGGCATATCCTATTCTCCTACTTTTCGCCGCGCCGCTTCACGATCAGCTTGGAAGAGGGCTTTTTGACGTTGCGGGTCTTGTAGCCCTTGGTGGGCTTGCCCCACGGGGTCACGGGATGGCGGCCGCCCGAACTCTTTCCTTCGCCGCCGCCCAGGGGATGGTCGACCGGGTTCATGGCCACGCCGCGCACCTTGGGCCGGCGATTGAGCCAGCGGTTGCGGCCGGCCTTGCCGATGGAGACGTTCTCGTGCATGACGTTGCCCACCTGCCCCACCGTGGCCACGCAGGCGGCCAGGACGTTCCTGACCTCGCCCGATGGCAGACGCACCAGGGCGTATTTCCCTTCCTTGGCGATAAGCTGGGCATAGGTCCCGGCCGCGCGGCACATCTGGCCGCCGCGTCCCGGGGCGAGCTCGATATTGTGAAGGAGCGTGCCCACAGGGATACGCTTGAGCGGCAAGGCGTTCCCGGGCTTGATGTCCGCAGTCTCGCCGGCGGTCAGGGTGTCGCCGACCGAGATGCCCACCGGGGCGAGGATGTAGCGCTTCTCGCCGTCGGCATAATGCAGAAGCGCGATGCGGGCGCTGCGGTTGGGATCGTATTCGACGGAAAACACCTTGGCCGGAATGCCCCACTTGTCCCGCTTGAAATCGATGATCCGGTACAGGCGCTTGTTACCGCCGCCACGCCGTCTGGCCGTGATCCGGCCGTAGGTGTTGCGTCCGGCCTTGCGCGGCAGCCCCTCGGTCAGGGACTTCTCCGGCGTGCTCCGGGTGACCTCCTCAAAGGTGGACACGGTCTGGAACCGGCGTCCGGCGGAGGTGGGCTTGAGCTTGCGGATGGACATGTCTAGACCCCTTCGAAAAACTCGATTTTATCGCCGGCCGCCAGCGTCACGTAGGCCTTTTTCAGGCCCGGCACATGGCGCGTGCCGCGTCCGCGACGCTGCTTGCGGGGCTTGCGCACGGTGACGCTCACGGACTCCACCTTGACCGAGAACGCGGCCTCCACGGCCTTCTTGATCTCGATCTTGTTGGCCTTGGGAGCGACCTGGAAGACCACCTGGTTCGCGGCGTCCTTGACGAAGGTGGCCTTCTCGGAAACCAGGGGTCGAAGCAGTATGTTAGCGTACTCCATGGCGAAGCCTCTCCTGTACACGGAGCGCGGCGTCCGTGGCCATCACCAGCTGTTCGTGCCCCAGGACGTCATAGACGTTGAGCATGTCCTGCCTGATGACCTTGATGCCGGGCAGATTCCTTGCTGAAAGCTCAAGAGTGTTATCCGATTCCGGCAGGACAATCAACGCTTTTTTCAGTCCGAGATCACCGGCCACCTTGGCCATGAGCTTGGTCTTGACCTCGGGAACCTCGAACTTGTCCACGATAAACAGGTTCGAATCCCCGAGCTTGGCGGATAGGGCCATCTTCAAGGCCAGCTGACGGACCTTGCGATTGACCTTGAATTCGTAGCTCCGGGGACGCGGACCATGGATGATCGCGCCGCCCCGCCATAACGGAGAGCGGTTGCTGCCGGCGCGGGCCCGGCCGGTGCCTTTCTGCCGCCAGGGCTTGTGCCCGCCGCCGGACACCTCGCCCCGGGTCTTGGTGCAGTGGGTTCCAGCCCGTTTGGCCGCAAGCTGGGCCCGCACCACCAAGTGCAGCAGCTCGGGCCGGACCGTGACCTCGAACACCTCGGGCGCCAGTTCCAACTCCCCGACTTCCCGTTTCGTCTGATCAAATATCTTCACATTGGCCATTTCGATCACCCCTAGCCCTGCTTGCGAACCATGACCACGGCGTTCTTCGGTCCGGGAATCTGCCCCTTGACCAAAAGGAGGTTGTCCTCCGGCCGCACGTCCACGACCTCGAGACCGATGCAGGTCACGGTCCTAGCGCCCATGTGGCCGGCCATCTTCTTGCCCTTCATGACCTTGCCGGGCTCGGTGTTGTTGCCGATGGAGCCGCCGGACCGGTGGGCCTTCTCCGTGCCGTGGGTGGCCTTGAGGCCGCCGAAGTTCCAGCGCTTCATGACGCCCTGAAAGCCTTTGCCGATGGAGGTGCCGGTGACCTTGACCTTCTCGCCCGGGGCGAAGATGGACACGGTCAGATCCATGCCCAGTTCGAAACCGCCGGCGCCGTCGAAACGCAGTTCGCGAAGGACGCGGTATTCGCCACGGCCGGCCTTGGCCAGATGCCCGCGCATGGGCTTGGTGGCCTTGCGTTCCGGAATCCGGTCAAAGGCGATCTGCACGGCCTCGTAGCCGTCGTTGGCCGGAGTCTTGATCTGCACCACCGGACAAGGTCCGGCCTCGATCACCGTCACCGGCACCACGGTGCCGTCGTCGGCGAAAATCCGGGTCATGCCCAGTTTCCGGCCCAATATTCCAAGCGTGCCTGCCATGATGACCCTCGTCCTAGAGCTTGATTTCCACGTCGACGCCGGCCGGAAGGCTGAGCTTGCCCAGCGCGTCCACGGTCTGCTGCGTGGGTTCCATGATGTCCAAAAGGCGCTTGTGCACCCGCATTTCGAACTGTTCCCGGGACTTCTTGTCCACGTGCACGGAACGGTTGACCGTATACTTGTGAATGTCCGTGGGCAGGGGAATGGGCCCGGCCACGCCCGCTCCCGTGTTTCTGGCCGTGTCCACGATCTCGGAGACGGCCTTGTCCAGGATGCGATAATCGTACGCCTTGAGCTTGATGCGGATGCGATCGCTGTTCATGGCAACCATTGTCCTTACTCCACGATTTCCGAGACCACGCCGGCGCCGACGGTCCGGCCGCCCTCGCGGATGGCGAAGCGCAGGCCCTTTTCCATGGCGATGGGCGCGATCATCTCCACGTTG
>Ga0067045_1030281_pt1 | contig 15942 bp, 14 predicted proteins | sample TerdegcTABiofilm_FD_59184 | JGI IMG/M metagenome (GOLD analysis project Ga0067045, IMG submission 59184) | Combined Assembly of (Gp0054472, Gp0054536) Wastewater bioreactor microbial communities from Singapore -Terephthalate degrading...
AATTTCATTGTCATATTTAAGGTTGCAAAAAGATAAGCCATTATAAACTTTTTTATTTTTCATGAAATACCATAATGGCACTTTTACTTCGAACCACCTTCTTTGTTGGGGTGGTAAATTGATGACCTGTTCAAAAAAACAGGTAGGTATAGTCGAAATGGTATCATATTTTGACTGACGTGTTACTTCTTGTTCATCCTCATCAAACCTGTTGTCAAAAATAGCCATTCTCTTTTGCTGAGTTTGCTTATATACCTTCACGGCGTCCTGAAAAGATTCCGTTTCATCAATCCGGTAGTTCTTGTAGACTTCTTCAACGATATCTATTAGATCTCTTTCGCAAAGCTTTCCCTGATGACATTGAAAAGCATTGTAAGATCGTTCTAAAAGAGCAGGGTCTTCCAACGGATTATAAATCTTTTCAGCCTGGGGGGAGGCTTTATAGATATAGACTCTACTGTCACGTTTTTGGTCGCGGTAGCGGTTGATGCGGCCTGCCCGCTGGGCGACAGCGTCAGGCGGGGCACATTCGGTAAAAAGCCAGTCGTAATCAATATCCAAGGAGACCTCAACTACCTGAGTAGCAATGACAAACTGACTTTTTTCGAGTTCTTTTTCAATTTTTTTACGATCCTTCAGGATAAAACGGGAGTGATAACAAACCGGCTTCAATTTAGAAAAATGCCGCGCCAATTGCTGGCACTTTTCTACCGTATTAACTACTACCAGCACTTTATATCCCGCTGAGACAGCTTCAATTATGTCACTTCCGGCATCTTCAATATAATAATGTTTGACCTCATAATAGCTACGGCTGGCATTTAATAGACTTTCTTCTTTAACTAAAGTAAAATCGTTTAATACATTTTTTAAAATATCAACAAGCATCTGCGGCACTGTGGCGCTCATCATTAAAAATCTGCTTCCTCTGGCGGCTAAATGGCGGATACAGGATGTTAATAAACCGAGGGTCCATCCATCATAGGAGTGTATTTCATCCAGAACAATAACCGCATTAGCCGCGTTTATTTCTTTTAATACCCAACGTCCAGCGTTAAAGCCGCTGGTAAGTAACTGATCAACAGTACCTACGGTTACAGGTCTCATGAAAGATTGGTCAAAAAGCAGGTTGCGCCTGTCTTCCCAGGAGTCTCCTTCACCTTCTTCACTTTCATTCAACAAAAACAAATTGGCAGTGGAATGAGTAAGACCAACATTTTCCTCTCCAAATATATCTGCCAGCCGCTTCCATATTTGGTTAGCCGTATTCATGGTTGGTAAGAGATATATGATTTTAGCCCTGCCCATCTCGGCAGCGTTTTTAAGAGCCCATAAGAGTGAACCTTCTGTCTTTCCACTACCGGTAGGGGCAACGGCTAATAGGTGTCCCAAGCAATCCCCCATTTCCCTCTGGAAGGGGCGAAGTCCTGAAAAGGGGATCTTCTTCTCCTGACACCTTTTAGCGAGAACATCTATAAGTTGTTCAGGTGTTTTTTCAACTGAATAGTTTACTTCTACTCTTCCTGATGCATGCCAGTCAGCATAATGCAAAATTCCTTTGGTGAGGATATAGAGGTCTCTTGCTTTGTCATGGCCATCAATATTCAGTAATTTCCCAATGACGTTGTTACAAGGGTCAACCAAGGCAGCTAAACGGTTATAAGGTTTTTCCTGCACCAGTTTGTCTCTTATTGCCGGGAGTTGCCAGCCATGGCGAGCAAATATTTCTTTAGCCAGTTCCAGTGCTTCCTTTAATCCATCATGGGAAATTTGAGGATTGAACGAAGTTCTTTCCCTTTCAAAAAACGTTAGGTCAGTGTTTAAAGGCCGGTGGTGGCCGGCTATAGCTAGAGCTTCGACGGGGAGCTTGGTAAAAGGTGTTTCTTTATTCAAAAGAGAGGCTGCATAAGCTGCAAAAACAAAGGAGACCAATTCATGTCTGTAATTATTTTTCAAGTTGAATTTCTTGCCTGTTCGTTTGGCTTCCATCATCTCTTGGAAAGGGGTAATCATTTTACCCAGGTCATGTAAAACCACCGAAAGAAGCGATCCCTTTAGAAATCTTTCAACAGGAAAGCCATACTGTTTAGAAAACCTTTCAATTAGGCGCCTTTTGGCATCAGTAGTTGCCTGCCAGGCTCGATAGGCTTCTTCAATATGCTCCCGATAAGTTTGATCTGGCTTGGCATAAAAAACGGTCATAATATTGGTAGAATCCTTTCTTCCGAGGCAATACCCGGCACTGGTTTCTTCAGGGTTACCGGAGTGTCTATAAAAGTGAAGTGATCTCTACTTTTCACTCTGCGCTCATCACCGTTAAATGTAAAGGAAACGGGTAACAAGAAAACACGCGGTGCTCGAATTGGTCTGTTCAAGGGCAAGTCATCTGGTTTAATGGATGACTCGAAGTTTTCACTGTGGTCACCGGGCAAAATAGTATATTCATAGTTTCTCTGAGGTGCTGGGTCGGCTTTTTTAATGCTTCCAACAAGCCTCAGTTTAAGTAAGTCGTCGCTGGTTCCGGCGGTTAAAGCGTAAACCGGGGACAGAAAAGCGTTTCTTAATTCATCTATTTTACTTTCTTCTTCTGATGCATAAATAATGAATAGCTCCAAGTCACAAAGGATTTCTCTCGTAAGAACCGCGGATATTACCTCACCCGATTTGATTTTTTGAAATTTCCAGAGGTCATTTGTTTCACCGCTATGTTTACCCCAAACCCCACAGGAAAGACCTTCTTCTCTCAGTGCCATAGCTGCATCAAAAGATAATCCCAGTGCCGCTCCGGCCAACCCTATCAGCGCTGTTAACGGTGGTAAAGGCAGGGTTTGCTGAAACGTATGTGTTTCCGGCAGGCGAAATGAAGCTGTTGGAGCATATGCTTCCAAAGTAAAGTAATACATATCTTTCACCTAAATTCATTAAAGATAATAACTATCCACCCAGTTATCCATAACTGCAAACGCTTCTCCTATTGAGACGGTGTTTTCGGGAAGGTATTTGAAAAGTTCCTTCCTGCCACCAAAAGTTACTGCTAAAATCTCCTCTTTATAGTCTTTAACCACTTCTGTAAGCAAATCAATATTTATGCCTTCGTTTATTGGCACTAAAGATTCCAAAAAAACAGGATTCTTTACCTTCAAAAGGGCGGAAGCTATGAACTTGGGCGAAATATCAGCCAGGAACCTGGTCTGGCGCCCTGAGGACCAGAGGTTTTTCAATGCTGTAAGCAAAGCCTTTACCCTTTTAGCCTTTTCTTCTGCCGGGAGAGCTTTGTCAAAGCCCTCTCCACAACCGACACGATCCATTTCTATTAAAACAGTTCCTCTGTAGAAACCAGAGTGGATTTCTGTTTCAAAAATATTTGGCGTGCCTCCGGCAGTTACACTCATGTAATTGGTGCCGAAGTCAAGATCTCCCATGTATCTTTCCATCGATACGAGCGGCGAAACCCGTACAGGAGAGGTGCGCTTTACTGCAGACCCTTTTTTACCTTCGTCTCCCTTTTCGGTACCCATGAAACCAAAGAGATCATCGTCAATATATTTTTCAGGCATTTGTTGTGTGGTAGCAGCACCTTTTTTAATTGTTGCCGCAACCCCTTCAGAGAGTTCCCAGCCCAGATTGGCCAACTGATCACGCAAAGCACGCCTTACCCACTGGGCTGAACCATAAGGATATTGTTCTGTGCCACGGGTGAATTTCTTTATACTGGAAATATTGTCTGCCTCTTTGTCTGAGCCGTTCAGGCTCCCGAGTGATGTTTGGACGAGATAAGTAATGGTAAGCGCCTTAGCATTTTTCATTATTAGAAAACCTCCTTATTTTTTTGTTTCACTGGTGGCGGCGTTAAAACTGTTCAAGGCGGCGATCATGCAAAACTGTTTAAATTCCTGAAAATTATTGTCATTTAATTTTCCTTCGTAAACATCCGGAGGTACAATGAAATCGCTGCCCAATTTAAATTGCAACCTGTTAATCTGTTCGAGAAAGTCTACTTTCTTTCTGGATTTACGCAGGGCGTATAGATCACCTTTCTTTCCATCCTCACTTTTCCCTACCGCAGCGCCTATGCGCCTGCCGAGAGCAACAGCAGTTTCCTGTTCTTCCCTGGTCATACTATCATCCTTTCTTATTTCAGGCTCATAGATTAACAGAAAGTCAACGATTGGTTTAATATAAGTTCTTTCTGATCTATAAACGAAGATTTCAACAAGATCGAGGATTGATTTCTTTTTCAAGATCCTTTCACAAATACGGTTACGCTTAAGAGTGGCATTTTCGTTATTTTCTTGGGGGTCATAAAAAAGACGCATTACCTCCTTTATTCTAACCCCGTTTTTTTCTACATGATCTAATAAACGGTAGAAATAAACCGATTCGCGGAACGGCCAGAGAGTCTTTACCGAAAAAGTACTGCCTTCTTTTTTTGCGTGCATCGTGTAAAATTCAAGAGGGGCTTTATTTAAGGTCAAATCGAAAAGTTCTTCCCAGTTCAGGGCGGTAAAATCCTCTTCCTCCCCTTTTTGATGGAGAAGTACTTTTTTGTATAAAGTGTAAAGAAAGGCAAAAGTAACCTCAAACGTGTGGTAAAAAAAACCATCTAGACCATGATCAAAATTACGATAATAATTTGGATCCCTGTATTCCGCCTCGTGTAAGGAATCAAAGACACCTATGATCTTCTCGAAAGAAGGTGAATAAGGTAAAAATATAAAGATATTGTCACCGCTGGTATAATAAAAACCGTTCACCGGAACAAATTTGCCAAGAAGAGAACATTTCCAGCAGACTTTCTCAGGGTTTTGGGCCATAGAGTTAAATGAGAGGACGCCTGATGTACCGGTAATAAGAGGAAATGTCGTTTGAGTAGCTTCTTCCAGGACTTCGGATGGCTGTCCACAGAAATAACAGTGGCCTTTAGCTTTTTTGTTGTCGGAAGTAATCTTGATATTTACCTTGGGCTTCACTGCGTAAGGAGCGTCAAGCAGGAGCCCGGCAGTAGTAATATCAAGTTCATTCCGATTTAGAAATTCATCCATGCTGTCCTGCAAGTGAGCATATGAATCGGGTAAGCGGGCTATGGTGCGTTTTAATTTCTTACCCTGATAATCAATTTCTACTTTTTTTTCACTCTTATGTGCCCATTTAATTGATTGGCCGGTTGGTCTGGGCGCTTTGTTGTAAATAACTTCGGCAATACCACAGGATTTTTTTTTCGGGAAGCTACAAAAACGGCCTTCTTTGCTGTCGTAATAAAAGTTATATGCCTTGGTATCTTCTTTTTGTTTCTGAGTTGAAATGTTATAATATCGATTGATTAAAATATCATAAGCTTGTTCAAGGGCTGCTTTGACAGCGTCTTTAGTCCCTTCCAGAAAAAATCCGTCCGCGTCTTCCTGGAAAAACACCTCCTTTTCTGTTTCGTCAAGTATCTTTTTCAACCCGACAAGACCTGAATCAAGCCAGAAATGACCTGCTCTAGGAAAACGTAAATGTATTTTCTCCCCTTTTGGCATAGTTCAAGGGCTTCTATCGGCCCGGTTCACCTCCTTAGAATACAAAAATTAATTTGGTTTGCTATTATTAGTAGCTTTTTAAGAAATAATATTATCGGAGTTAAATTTTGTCAAGAATAATTTCTTGTAAAAGAAATTTATATTATATATTCTTAGATGTAGAAAAAGACTTGTTATAGCTGTACCTTTAAGGAATTGAAACATTTGCTTTGCTATTATTAAAAAAATTTAGTCTACCTATAAGGGTTAATTGTTTTGATTAATGTAACTTTACTGGCTTTCTATGTAATAATTATTTATTGCTCCCAGGAGATCCACATATGAAAACAACCCGTAAAAGCCCTCTCCTGAAGTGTACCGAATGATGTTTTGAACGACCAGGCTTTTACCTCCTGGGGGTTCAAAATCGTTCTCTATGAAGGTTCGGCTGAGGATGTTGATCTTTTGGACAAAAACCAGTTTAAACAGATCCTGACTCAACGGTTTTTACCACTAAAGATAAAGAGAATTTAGACTGAATACTTTCAGACTGAAGCGCCAACAAGATGATGGCCCTTTTCGGCCGGGCCGAATCACGTGATTTTATCGATGTGTATTTTCTATCAAAAGAATATTTTGACTTCATGGAAATGGTAGAGATGGCCGAAAAAAAGGATACCGGATTTGATTTGTATTGGCTTGCTGCTGCCTTGCCTGAGGCGGATAAGATAAAAGTTTTGTCAAGCCTTTTGACTTAACCGATATGAAGAATTTTTCAAAAGCGGTAAAGAATCATTCCTTCAATAATCTCTTCCTTATCTCTTCCTTTTTTCTTGTTTCCACCTTCTCCAAACAACCGAATCCCTGCCCTCCTTTACTCCCAAGCCCCGCATCTAGCCCTATCTGCAGCAGTTCGCGCGGACCTGTCAACTTCAGCCGGCAGGTATATCCTTTAATTACCGTGCCTTTATAAGACATCACGTGCAGGCGGGGCCTGTCCAGCGGCCTTGCCTGGACTTCTCCTGTTGGAGGCTGTTCGCGGTAAAAGGCTTCATATTTCTTGCGCAGGTTGGCGTTAATCAGTTTATTGAACTCACCTTCGCCTGGTTGGTAATAACACGTATATTTACCTCCCTCAGGCTTCAGGAGAGTACTGTAAGCCACGACCGGCGATAAAGTACGCGCCATTAAAACGTCATTTTCCACTTTCTGCTCGTCAAAACGGACTTCATCGATATTTAAAATGGTTTCTCCAAGCCGGACGTGGTTTTTAGTGAGTAAATTGTTGAGCAGGGAAAGGAAAAATTCCATATCCGGGGAAGAAACCACCAGGCGGGCGCCTTCAGGGAAGTTGATTGTACCTGCCGCGCTGTCAACGAAGAACTTACCCAGAATTCGAGAAAAGGAAAACATTTTATAACGTCTATTCCCGGCAGAGTAACCTTCGTCATGAATACGGGAGGAGATTTCTTTGGGGAGCGCCGCGTAAATAGCCGATTGAACTAAATAGTTGTACTGGACAGGGAGGGCGGGCGAGGACGGATCTATTCTCATACTTATGTAAGCGTGCAAAGCAAACCCTCCTGCAAAGCCAAATTCCTTAACCATTAGCTTAACATTTGGACATGACTTGTCTTTGTCACAAAGTAGAAAATTTTAATTTTTTATTTATTTTTTATATTTGATTATACCACCATAATTTATATATATCTACAACATAGGACAAAAATAAGGCTCCTTCCAATAATATCTAAAATAAACGATAACGTCCACTATGGAAAGATGTGCTTTAGCCCGTAAGCTCCGCTATTTTGTAACATAATGCCCTAGATCAACATAAACTAAAATGACAACCAGGCAGGAAAACAACAACAAGAAAGGAGTTGTGAACAGCTTGTACCGCTTGCTCCCTCTATTGTTTATGCTCGCTGTCAGCCCTGATTCGGAAAAGAAATTGGAAAGTCTGAATTCCTTTATCGTGGCGACCAAGGATACCGTGCAGAGCATTAGAAATGGTCTCGATACATTCCACGCGGCCATGATGCCATTCATGACAGGACAAGGAATGAACAAAACCAGCTATCCTTCCCCGGACCCGGAACAAAAACAAGACGATGTGCCGGAACAAAAAGAAGAAAATTATTCCGGGGCTTAGTTATGCTTCTCCCCTACCGGGCTTTTTTGATCTCAAGCCCGTTTTTTTTATGTTTACAAAAACATTAAATAAAAAGCATGCTCAATTTATACTCAATTTAATTATGTTTAATTATGAACGTTAATTATGAGCCATTTTCCGGTCATCCAGGCGGTCCCATTTCATTATTTTCGGCATTTCCCGGACGGGTTGTTGTTTCTCAACAGCCTGTTCATTCTTTGCGGCAACGGATCCTTTTGCCGCACCTGTCGCACTTGCCGTACCAGCCGTGCCTGGCGCGTCTTTTGACGCGGCAGGCTTATCTTTTGCCGGTTCGGGCCTGGCGGCGGGTTTCGCGCCCGCTCCCATAAAACCGGCCAGCATATTCATAAGATTGCCCCAATCCATATTCTGCCCCCCGAGAACTCCCAGCAGACTTGCCAGCATGGCCGGGTTTAGTCCCTGCCCCTCCTTGCCGGTAAGACTACCTAAAAGGTTCATTAAAGCGGCAGGGTTGAATCCCTGCCCGCCGGAACCGCCCTGGCCGCTCAGCAGGCCTGTCAACATACCTGCCAGATCATTCATAGACGGACTCCCCGTTCCGGCAACGCCGACAGGCGCCGCGGCAGGCGCTGACGGCGCCGTAACCGGAGTCTGTATGTATCCGCTGGTACTGCCGTGATAACGCTTGCCGATCAGACTCAAGATACTCGTCAGGTTGACTGAACACATATAAATCAACATTGTTTCCTGGTCCATCCCATACTTTGACTGCAGTTCCAATACCCTGACCACAGCTTCTTCCAACACGGCAGCTCCCTTGGTATCCTCCGCCAATCATATCACCTCCCCGGACAAATCCATAAAAATCTTAAAACAACCCGCTTATGTTGGGGAGATTCATCCCCCCGGTCAACTTCATAATTTCATTTTTCAACATATTTTTCGATTCGACGATAGCTTTGTTGATCGCGCTGGCCACAATTATCTCCAGGGCTTCAACATTACCCGGATCCAAAGCGCCCGGACCGAATTTAGCGTCCAACACCTGCTGTTGGCCGTTCATCACAATGCTGAATACTCCGTCACCTTCATTAATTTCCACGGTTTTGTTTTTTAGCTCCTGCTGTAATTTTTGCATCTCGGCAACAATCGCGCCCATATTATTTATCATTTTGTTTTCCCCTTTCCCTCTACAGCTTCATGGCCGATACAACCGACTCATTATTAAATATATTCGCCCTGCGTCAAAAAAGTTATTAAAGGCAAAAAAAAAGCTGTTTTGCAACAGCTTTCTTTTTCAGCCGGAAACTACACGGGCACGCATTCCAGTTTGACATCGTCGATTTTGACGGTGTTGGTGTTCCCGGTGCTTGGCGTAAAGGTAAAACGGACCATGGCGGAGGACACATCAACATCTGTAACCGGCGTGGCAAACTGAACCTGACTGTAGGAGTTATCCGGTATGCCGGTGCTGGCCAGCGTTTGCGTGCCGATACCGACCTGTATGCCGTTTTCATCGTAAAATACCACTTCAGCGGTTAAGGAGAAAGCACTGGTTGCGCCAATACAATCTTCCCTGACCCAGAAGGTAAGGCGGTACTGGTGGCCGCTGACTATTCCCTTGTGCACCATCTGGAACAGCGCCCCGGGCAGTTGCGGGTTCAAGAGCCCTATTTCCGCCGCATAGGAGCCGGAATGAGCCGTACTGGTCTGGGCCACATTGCTCGCGCCCCAAAAGACCGGGGAATAAGGGCCGGCCCAAGCTTCGAAACCACCGTCTTTCAACAGGTTGCCGACGGGACACTCTTTTGGCGACGGGCAAGTTTGCACGAAGATCTGGCGGTCTTCCACCACTTTGGCGGTTACCTGAATGACAGAAGTCTGATGGACCCGGCTGGCGCGCTGGAGTTCCCAGCTCGCGTCCACATCAATGTTGTGGAACTGGATAAAAACATCGTGTTTGTTATCCACCTTCTTGGGCTCTTTCAGTTCAACCATCTTGGAAAAGGGCAGATCCTCGGATGTATGCCTGACTTCATTATTTTTATTCACGAAGAATATTTGTTTGTGCAGAGTGCCGCTGACGATAATTTTTTTGAGAAACAAATCTCTATGAAGATGGCTGCCTTTATGCACCAGAACATAGTCGCCGGATTTGGTTTCATCGACAAATACCGGCGTAGCTTTCAGATCGCGAACAGAAGCTAAAATTTTGTCGACCTTGATCGCCAGTTCGGGCAGTGTTATTATGTTATCGATTACTGCTTCCACATCTACCGCTTCAACTACAATCGGCACTTTGATTTCAATACACTTAACCGGCTGGACTTCAGCATAGTAGTATTGTTCAGGCATTCTCTTTAAACCTCCTCAATTTTTTAAATTTAAAAAATAAGCATAGAATGTGGAAACTTCTCTAACCCATGGCTTCGCAGGGGATCATGATCACCTGGCCCACTTCTATAACATCAGGGTTGGTAATCTGCGGGTTGATATCCAGGATCATCTGCACAGTGACCTTATGGGCGGCCGCAATTTTACTCAAAGTGTCTCCGGAACGTACCGTGTAAGGAGTGGGCGGGCACGGTGTCACTGTCGGCGTCGGTGTTGGAACGGGTTCAACGGGTATGTAAACTTCAAGCTGAGTTAATTCAGTAACCGTCGCCGTCACTTTCAGTACCACTTCTTTTTGCAGGTCCACACCGACTTGTTCAACTCTGACAAACTCAGAATCGATCGAAACATTTACATCCATGTCGGGCATGGCGCCCGGAACTTCCACAAATGTGCGGAAACTCAATTGCTGGTGCAGGGCGTGGACGGCTTGGTCGGGCTCGGTGCTGACATAAACTACCTCTACATCGACAGTGCCCCGAATCAATACTTTTCCATCCAGGATGTTGGTATCTGTTACTTTTGTCTTATCCACCCTGGCATCAATGACCTTCATGACGTCAGGCTTGCCGTGAGGAACTTCCGCTGTCTCCTTTATAATCACCTGGGTTTCACCCATGCCTATCTCGCGATCAACCTTGAGTTTCCTTTTCTCAAAACCTGCCTCATCCTTGAGCGTGGTGGGAACATTGGCAAGCGTCCTGGTTTCGGTAACAAAAACGGTAAGCTTGATAATAACGTCCGCGCGCAGGGCCGGGTCGACAACAAGATCAACATCAGCCGCTTCCACTACTGCCCGCACCTGCACATTCATCCCGGGCTGCGCTTCGGGAACTTCAACAAAATCGCTGAACTTAATGGTGTGGTGCAGGTCATGGACGGTTTGCTCGGGTTTCAACGCCACGTACAGAACCTGTAGTTTAACCTCGCCGTCGACAATAACCTTGTCGGCAATCAGCCTCTTATCAGTAATTTCCACTTCGGCTTTGGTACTTAAGATTTTTTCCGGATCCGGCTTTTCTTCAGGAACGTCGAATACATCACTGACAATAACCTGTTTAGTTACTTTTTCACCAATCAGGTGTTCAACGGTTATGTCCTGAGTTTCAAGAGCCTCGTTACCGGCCGGGGTCTCGGTAAGTATTTCCACTTCGTCTACTTCAGTGACTTTGGCAAAAACGCTCAGCACAGCCGCCACATCGAATTTGCGCGGGTCTTTCTTGCTTCGAGTAATGTTCACATCCTCAACGGTTATCCGGACTTGAGCATCCATCGTTGGTTCAGCGCCTTTAACGTCAACAATGGTCGTAAAATTAATATCCTGGTGCATTGAATGAACAGATTGATCCGGCTTAAAGGCAACATACATAATCTGTAAAGTCAAGATACCTTCAACGATAACTTTATCTGGGACGATGCTGACTTTTTTTTCCTTGGCTTTTGTTTCTTTTGTCAATATTTTGTCTACATCTGGCTTTGCATCCGGAACTTCAATCTGTCCCCTGACAACGGCCTGGGCAGTATTCTCGCCCTCGACCAGATATACCTTAAGCCGTTCGGTTACAGCCATAATGATTTCCTCCCTTCATAACTTTTCTGTACTAATATATGAGGGAGATGTATGAAAATGTGCAAAAAGGTAACCAACTCGCAAAATACTAAAAAAAAAAGAGGACCTGAGTCCTCGAATTTGCCTAACTAAAAGTAACTTTTACACTTTTATGAAACTGGGTTTTTATATTTTATTTTTAACATTTTATTTTTAACTATTTATTTAACCGGTAAACATCTGAACAAACATTTTACCGTACGGGCCGCCGCTGACAACACCTATGCCCACTTTCGTATAATTTGAATTTAATATATTGGCCCGGTGTCCTGACGAATTCATCAGGTTGGTGTGCGCGGCATCAACAGTGGGAGCTCCGGCCAGGTTCTCCCCGGCATAGCGGTACTGCACCCCGGCCGCTTTCATCATATCGAAGGGAGAGCCGTAAGTCGGTGACGTATGGCTGAAATAATTATTGTCAATCATATCCTGCGCCTTCATTCTGGCCAACTTGACCAGGCTCATGTCGATTTGCAGGGGCTTCAGGCCGGACTTGCTCCGTTCCTGGTTTACCAGGTCAAACATCCTCTGCTCGTCGGCATTCAAGCCGCTGACAGGCTGCGGTTCCGGCTGCGGCTCTGGTTGTGGTTGTGGCTGCGGCTGCGGTCGTGGTTCAGGCTGTGGTTGCGGAGTGGGAGTAACTACTTTTTGACCGCCGGTAAACAGCAGGACAATAATCTTACTCTGGTTCTTTGTGATAATTCCGACGCCAACCCGGTCGTAACGTGAACTAAATATGCTGGAACAGCTGCCGCCATTACACATACTCTTAAATGCCGCGTTAACTGTGGAAGCCCTGGACAGGCATTCCGAGGCGCAGCTATATTGCACACCAGCCGTTTTCAGCATATCAAAGGGAGAACCATACATAGTTGAATTATGGCCGAAATAGCCGTTGGAAGCAATATCCTGGGCCTTAATCCGGGCCAGATTTGTGAGAACGGGATCAGCGACCAGCGGGGCTTGGCCTGCATTCTGGCGCGCCTGATTAATCAGTTTTACCATCAACTGTTCATCAGCTGTGAGGGCAACGCCGGTATCAGCTGTGGCTGGGACCGCTGCTCCAACCGAGAATACCAATACAAAAAGGAATAAGGTAACTGCCAAAAACGTCAGCTTTCTGAAATATCGCATAAAGCTACTCCTTTCTTTTGAGCCTCCGGGGTTAGCTGACGGGTTCGGTAAAAGACAAAACCCTACCCATTCGAGCCGCCAGACACAGGACATGACATTGTAACAAATAAATGCCGCCCAGTGCCTTGGCTGCTGACCTTACCGGGATTCACCCCATGAACCGGTTCCCCCGTACCCTGATATTTTTTGGGATTCGGCTGATTTTTTAATTGGCTTTACCTTAACGTCTGACGTCTGACGTCCGCCAAATGACGGCTGTTAAAAACCCTCGAATAAAAAGGGCTTGTACAAGTTTAATATACCGGCTAATGGGGCGCCATGGCAAAACGGGTAATTAAAGACCAGCTTCCATAATGTTAACTTTTTTGGGAGCATCCTGCGTTACTATCAGATGGACTCTAAATTAGGATTGATTGTTAAGATCCGGCAATTAATAGTTTTATTACTCCGCCTTTACTGAAAAAACAATAAATGCCGGATAACCGGCAAAAGTTTACCAGAATTCAACGATAGTCGATAATATCCCTGGTAATTACATGAACATCTATGGATAATAATTTAAACAACATTTCCGCTTCCCTGGCCGCGCAACCGGACAGAAAAATTCTCGCCTGACCGCCTTCGACAAGCTTTCGGACGGCCTGATAAACCCTGTTGTAAGGTATGCCGGCGCCTGGGGACTCCTCGGTGCCGGCCCCTTCACTAACCCTAAGTGCGGCTAAAAAACCATTATTATAACCTAACGTACTTCCTTCAGTGTATCCTTTTTCAAACCCTGACTCAAAACCCAGGTTGTAGCCTAAATGATAACCCAGGTCTTTTTTATCATTGCTCATGGCTTTTGCCCTCTCACGAAATTATACCTAATATATCCCAACGGCATTAGGGGCGTAAAAAACCGCCCCCAGACCTTCAGTAAGCACCAGGCATTCCATTCCATCCACACCCTCGACAAAGCAGGTTAAGATAAACAATTTTTTTTTCAACCCTTTTCGAAACCGCATCACAAGCAATTCATCAAGGTTATTCAAAGTGCTCACCATTTGGTGCGAGCTGTCCACTACAAGGGAATACCGGCCGTCCGCCTGTTTGTTCAGGACAATTTGAAACGGTATATTCTGGTCATTACCTGACAGCTCGTTAATCCTTTCAAGATATTTTTGAGCTGCCTTCATAGCATCTCCCCTGTTTTTAAACATCGGACCGATTGCCGGGATATCTTCTCCTAAAAAAGCCAGTGCTACATCACCGGAAACAACTGCTTTTAACGCCATAAGATAAGCCTCCCCGGTAATCAATATATGGTTTGGCTAAAACAAAGGTGAGACGGCCCAGTTAAAATCAACAATTTACGGGAAAAGTTTAAACGAACTCGATGCCGAGCCGCTCGACAACATTGCTAATCCGGTTAAATACGGTCAGCTTATCCGAACCGGCAAACAGCAAACCTACAACCTTACGGTCTTCACTCAGAATTAACGCCCCGCTGTCCCCTGGTTGTGAAACCATATCAGTCACTACCTGGTCGGAGAACCAGACTTTTTCTTCCTCCTTCATTTCCACCTGCAAGGTGGTGCTGATAGACTTGACCACGCCGGTGGTAAGTCCGGTGGTTCTGCCGCTTTTTTGCACTTTCTGACCGGGCTTGATATCTGATATCCCTTGTATTTCACCTATTTCCAATATGGAAGGCGTGACCAGATCCGCGGAATCAAGTTTGGCCACAGCGCAGTCCACAATGTTTTCCGCCGCGTAATTTTTATAAAAGCGAATTTCATAATCTGGTTTGACCAGGTTGAGGATTCTGGTACCCCCGCGGGCCATGGCCGACGCTACCGGGCAGTCGGACCTGGATACGTTTTTTAACAGCGGCACATAGCGGTGCAGGACACCGATACGATCCCTCAGCGTCCCCCCATCATAAGGCCCGGGCTGCGCAACTACATGGAACAACAATAAACCATCCTCTCATCTGACTATTGCTACTGACTACTTATATAGTATTATCAGCTTAATTTTTCTCTTCAAAATCTCCCCCAACTGCTCTCCGGTAAAAATTGAACCCAGGCCGTATTTTTCTCTGACACTCTCATTAATCTCTTCGCCGTTCTCAATAATAATAATTTTATTAATAAACTTCTCCAAAAAGATCCTGTCAATGTCAGCCGCGTTTATTTGAAATCGCATAGAACTGATTTTTTGGATATTTTCATATATCTGACCGGCATCGATTAGTTCTTCTTTCAACCTGACAATACCGGCCTCTAAAACAGCAATTTCTTTCTCGATCTCTGCGGCGGCCTCAAGGTAAAGTTCTTCGCGGATATTTCCTTTGACCTTGTCAAGATACACTGTTTTCTGCTGCCGTTTTTTTTCGATTATTTTATTTTCCAGCCTTTTTACCTTTTCGTCTATTTGTGCGGTGGACAGTTGAAAACTTTTGCCATACGCGTCTGCCAACAGGTTTTGAATATCTGTTTCACTGCCCATTTGCTCGATATCTTCAACGAGACAACTGACCAATTTATCTTCAAGTATGCGATGGTTCGTGCAGCCCCCATTTTTCCGCCCGAAATTATTATACCTGCCGCAAACATAATGAGCGGGACGGGTTTTTTTCTTTTTATGAACCAGATACGCTCCGCATGCGGCGCAGACCAAAAAACCAGAGAAAAGATGCTGTCCATCCGACTTGTTCTTTTTTCTTCCTTCCCCTTCCCGCCACCTTTTTACCCGGACTCTTTGCGCCAGCTCAAAGGTCTCTCTGGAGATTATCGCTTCATGAGTGTTTTCCACCACCACCCACCTCTCAGGCGGCAGCCGCCGGGTCTTCCGCAATTTAAAGGATACCTTTTCGCTTACGCCCTGAACCGTGTCACCACAATAGACCCGGTTTGTGATGATCCGCCTGATATGCTGTTCATTCCAGCGGTCAGATTTTTTAGCACCGGGGTAATTTTTTTCTTGACTGGGTGTCGGTATATTCATGTTTTGTATATAATCGGCTATTGCCCGGTAACCCCAGCCGTTTATATACATATCGAAAATAGCTTGAATAACCTTTTGGTACCGCCTGTCGACTACCAGCTTGTTTTTTTCGCAGGCAGACTTCAAGTAGCCGAAATGCGGCTTGCCCAGGTATTCGCCGTTCTGTATTTTCCTTCTTAAGT
>Ga0067045_1030282_pt1 | contig 15934 bp, 12 predicted proteins | sample TerdegcTABiofilm_FD_59184 | JGI IMG/M metagenome (GOLD analysis project Ga0067045, IMG submission 59184) | Combined Assembly of (Gp0054472, Gp0054536) Wastewater bioreactor microbial communities from Singapore -Terephthalate degrading...
CCGCCACCTCAGTGCGCCAGCCGGAGGAGGAGCCGAGTGTTCGAGCGCATATTGGTTGCCGGAGGCGAGGCTGGTGAACTGCAGCCGGTGCTGGAAGGCCTGCGGGCGCACGGCTACCAAGTCGAGATGGCCGTTGAAGGCCAGAGGCTGCTGGAACGGCTGTCCGCGCACCCGCCTGGACTGCTGCTGCTGAACGCATCGCCGCGCGGAATGGAGGCCGTGGCCATCTGTGGCGCGGTCCGCCGTATGGCGGCCACGCGCGAGCTTCCCGTCGCCATCCTAGCCGGCTCTCACGCCTTTCTGGAGCGGGCGACTGCCCTGGAGCTGGGTGCCGACGACGTCCTCGTCAAGCCGCTCTCCTTGCGCGAGCTCTTGCTGCGCATCCGTGCCATCTTGCGCCGTCGAGGCGCGGCCGAGACCGAGGGACCGGGCAGCGGCTTGATCCGCCATGGACCACTGGCCATCGAACCGGAGTCGGCACAGGTGCTGCTGGACGGACGCCAGCTCTCGCTCACCGCAACGGAGTACCGGCTGTTGATCGCCCTGGCGCGCCATCCTGGGCGCGTTTTCAGCCGCAGGCAACTCCTGGCGTCGGCGTGGGGGCAGCCCGGGCACGGCCCGCACAGGACAGTGGACACCCACGTCCGCCGACTGCGCGCCAAGCTCGGCCCGCACCAGACGTTGGTCGAGACCGTCCGCGGTCTGGGCTACCGCTTGCGCCGCGAACCCGAGGCAGCGTCGCCACACGCGCCTGAGTGTGGTGGTCTGCACCCTGCCAGCAGGCGGTAGAGCTGTCACGCACAAGCATCCGGCGGGCTGGTGGAGGAGAGCGAAGCCAGCAACGTTGCGACCTCGAATACCGCGCGATTCTGCATGCTGGTCGCGTTCGCTCGGAAGCGCATCAGTCGGTCGGGCTCCAGCAACTGGTCGACGGCCTGGGGGACGTCGCGCCAGGTCCTGATCGCCAGCCCGACCTGGTTCTGCTGCACCCACTCGGTGTTGTAGCGCTCCTGCGGCATCGTCCACAGGTTGCGCTCGACGACCACCGGCAGTCCCAGAGCTATGGCCTCGCTGATGCTGCCGGGCCCTGGCTTGCCGATGGCGAAATCGGACAGCCGCATGTAGTACGGGACCCGCGTCGTGAAGGCCTCGACGAAGCTGGGATAGGCGAGACTGCGACGACGCAGCGCCTCCGCCAGCCGTCGGTTGCGCCCGCAGACGAAGATGATCTGCACTGGCCGCTGGCACTTCTCGAGCTGTCGAGCGATGAGCACCATCCGCCGCGACCCCTGGGCACCGAACAGCACCAACCCGGTCGTCCGGTCTGGGTCGAGCCCCAGGCGTTGTCGCTCGGCCTGGCGGTCGACGGCCATAGGCTGGTGGAACTCGGGACGCAGGACCATGCCCGACACGCGGTGGACACGCGCCGGCGCGTGCCCCAGACGCAATGCCTGCTGTACGGCCTTGTCGGTCCCGCAGACGAGGTGCTGCTCCTGCTGTTCGATCCAGAAGTGCGGGGGGTAGTCCGCCAGGTCGGTGAGCACCGTCACGAAGGGGCGGAGCGGCTGCACCTGGCGCCATGCCTGGAACATGGCCCGGTTGAAGTTGGGCACCAAGGAGACCACCAAGTCCGGCGCTCTGGCGGCCCAGAAACGGCTGAGTAGCCGCACCTGTTCCTCGTGCCGAAGGCGGATCACCAGCTGCAGCATGCGCAGCAGAGGCGCCATAGGCAGCGTCAGGCCGTGCATCAAGAGCTTGTTGTACAGGTCCTGAGTGCGGACTCCGGTGGCGCGCCGGATTACGTCCAGGGGGTCGAGAACCTCTTGCAGGTTGACCAACTGCACACGCCAGCGGTAGGGTGCGCGCGTGAGGACCTCCTGCAGCGCGCGGGCTGCGGCGCGGTGTCCGCCGCCGGCATCGAAGAAGACCAGGTCGACACTTCGCTGCTCCATGGTGCGCTCCATTCTGGCGTCCAGGACGGGCGCGTCTGGTGCAACCCTGGCGCCTGCGTGGGGAATCGTGCGGCGGCGCTCACGGAACGCCATGGCCACCTCTGGGTGTTCTGCTGGCACGTCAAGAGGGGAAGCGAGGCGCTGGGTACTGTCCACCTGGACCTGGCGTCCTCCGGCACGCCAGCCTGCCACGGCCGGCCAACAACGTCACCGGGAGGTGGAGCGCTGTGGCCGGCTTTCCCGCAGGCGACCACTGACCTGGCCTGTGGGAGACTCGTCCCGCCGGCCGCGCTGCGGGTCCCCCGCGGCTCAGCCAGCGTCCTTGAGGCCTGGGTTGTCCGAGCCCACCGCGTTGCCGGCGTTGGCGGACTCGGGCACGCGTCCTCGAAGCAGGCTGCACATCAGGTCCACATAGGACTGGGCGATAACCGGCCAACGGAAACGCCTCGTGAACAGGACCGCGCGCCGGCGCGCTTCTTCCAGGGCGGGCCGGTCCTCGTAGTACCTCATGATGGCGGCGCGGAAGCCGGCGGCAGACTCGGCCGCGACCAGATGGCCGTTCTGCCTCTCGCCGATCACATCTTCGATTCCCTCCAACCGCGACGCGATGGTCGGCAGCCCGCACGCACCTGCCTCGAGCATGACCAGCCCGAATCCCTCCATGGTCCCCGGGACGGGGATGTTGGGCATGACGAACAGGTCAGACCCACGGCTGAGCCGCGCTACTTGGTCGTCGGCGATCTGGCCCAGCAGGCGCACGCGCGACGCGATCGCCCGCCGCTGCGCGGCGCGGCGCACCCGTTCGGCTTCGGGTCCGGTGCCAGCCAGCCAATAGTGCACGTTGCCGGGCAGGTCCGGAAGCACCGTGTCGACGAACCAGGCGAAGCCCTTGCGCGGCACGTGGCGACCAACGCTGCACAGCAGAAAGGCGTCCGCAGGCAAGGCGGTTCCTCCTGGCAGGCCGGCAAGCACCTCGCGTCGCAAGCGCGCAGTGGGCAGCAGCGGCTGGAACCAGCTCCGGTGCACTCCGTTGGGGATGATGCGGAGGCGCTCGGCGGTCAGCCCCCGACACAGGCACGCCTGTCCTGTCGCCCTGCTCACCGCCACCACCGCGTCCAGTGCTGCAAACAGCCGTCGCATGGACCGAGAATAGAGCTGCACTGGCCAGGTGACATCGAGCCCATGAGCGACGCAGACCGTCGCTACGCCTGCCTGCGCCAGGATGGGCCGCAGCGGCAGGGCCAACAATGCGGTCACCACGCTCGAAAAAAGCACCACGTCGACTGGATCTTGTCGCACGTTGGCGACGATGGCGTGACCGGCACGGACCAAGTACAGCGGCATCCGCAGCCAGACCCAGCGCCACGGACTGCACAGGACCACTCGGCTCAACGCCACGTCGGGATGGTCCTGCAGGGCTGCGCACAGCTCCGTAGCAGCCCGCTGCATCCCGCCAACATTGTCGAGAGGGCGCCCGGGAGGGGGGAATGTGTGGGACACGAACAGCACCCGGAAGGGGCGCACCGCGTTGTCGCTGTGCCTTCGCCTCGAAGAGGCCGTGTGACCTGCCATACCCATCGTCAGCCGGGCGGGCGCGGGTGACATTTCCACGCCATGACTGAATCTGCTGCGTGCCGGTTACGGTCATCTGCCGGCACCACGACGTTCCCGTGACAACCGCGGCCGGGGCGACGGCTGCCGCACAAGAGTCACGCCAATGTCACGCGAACGCGATGCCTCGTACATCTGGCTGTGCTGCCCTGCAGATACGTTCTGTGCGTGGCCTGCGCGGGCAGCGTCCGGCGCCTATGCGGGAGACGCCCCGTGCGGTGGGTCTGTGCGAGGAGGCAGTCATGGAAGTCATCGGTAGTCTGCGCGCCGGTTCGAGCCGCGCTGGCGACAGCAGTGCGGTGTTGTCGGACCTGTCGGTGAGCCTGGCGACATGGGTGTCCAACCTGTTCGCGCCACCGGTCACGATGACTCTGGTCGCCCTGCTGGTCTGCGCGCGTGCACCGGAGGGAGCGGCGTGGAGCTGGGGCTTCGTTCACGTCCTGCTGGCAACGGTGGCGCCTGCCCTGTACGTGCACTGGTTGTTCCGGTGCGGCAGAGTCAGCGACCTGCACCTGTTCGTGCGGCAGGAGCGGTTCCGGCCGCTGCTGTTCACCGTAGGGGCCGCTGCCTCCTCCGCGCTGCTGCTGTGGGCCGGCGATGCGCCCAGGCTGCTGCGCGCGGCCTCTCTGGTGCAACTGCTGCAAGCGGTCGCCTTCCTGCTGGTCACCCTCCGCTTCAAGGTGAGCGCCCACAGCGGTGCCATGGCGGCCCTGGTGGTGCTCTGTGCCCGCCTTCACCCCGATCTGGCCTTGTTGGCGTCGGTGTGGTTGTCTGTCGTGGTCTGGGCACGGCTGCACATTCGGCGTCACACCGCACCGGAGCTTATGGGTGGACTCCTCGTGGGAGGGGGGCCGTGGCTCATCGGTCCAGCTTGAGCATGGTCCGCTAGTGCAGCGTTGAGCACGGCTTGGCCCGAGGAGTTGACGGATGCGGATCGCGCTGTTCACCGAGACCTTCCTTCCCAAGGTGGACGGGGTGGTGAGAACCCTCTGTCACCTGCTCGACCACCTAGCGGCTCGGGGACACGAGAGCTTGCTGTTCGCCCCGGCAGGAGGGCCGACGCGCTACGCGGCCACCAGCGTCGTCGGCTTGCGCGGCGCTCGATTGCCTGCCTACCGCGAGCTGCAGCTCGTGCCGCCATGGGTCCGGCTCGAAGACCGTCTGCTAGCGTTCGACCCGGAACTGGTCCACGTGCTGAACCCGATCGCCCTCGGGCTGGCTGGCCTCCGGACGGCACGCCGTCTGGACATTCCCGTGATAGCTTCCTTCCACACCGATCTGCCCGCGTATCTGGTGCAGTACGGGTTCGGGTGGCTCCAGCGTCCAACCTGGTGGTACCTGCGCCAGCTTCATGATCGCGCGGCTTTGAACCTCTGCCCGTCCACGATGACGCTGGCGCAACTCGAGAGCCGTGGCTTCCGCAACCTCGCCCTGTGGGCTCGTGGGGTGGATACGGAGGCGTTCTCGCCGAGCCACCGCGCTGCGGTCTGGCGCGAACGTCTGAGCGGGGGCTGTCCGGCGGCTCCAATACTTCTGTACGTGGGTCGTCTGGCTGCAGAGAAGCGAGTGTCGTGGCTGCGGCCGTTGTTGGAGGCTGTCCCGGGTGCCCGCTTGGCCATCGTCGGCGACGGCCCGATGGCTCCTGCCCTGCGTTCCGCGCTGTGCGGCCTTCCCGCGGTCTTCTTGGGCTTTCTTCAGGGACCGGAACTGGCGGCTGCCTACGCCAGCGCCGACGTGTTCGTATTCCCTTCGGCTAGTGAGACTTTCGGCAACGTAGCCTTGGAGGCGGCGGCCAGCGGGCTGCCTACCGTGGCCACGCGCTCTGGGGGGCTGGTCGACATCGTGGAGGACGGCATCACTGGCCGGCTGGTAGCACCCGACGACCTGGGCGCGTTCGTTGCGGCAGTGCGCTTTCTGGTGGAAGACCCTGCTGAGGCACGGCGCATGGGCCGGGCCGCACGCCGGCGCGCCCTCCGGTGCTCCTGGACCACCATCCTGGACGGCCTCTTGCAGCATTACTCCGACTGCGTGCAGCAACGAGAGAAGATCAGCCGTTGGTGCCAAGGGGGCTTCGTGCGGAGAAGAAGCTGACGGCGCGCCGGGGGACCGTGCTGTGGACGCGTTCGCGCACGGCCAGAAGCCATCGCTCGATGACTCAGGAATGATCTTGTGGGTCAGCTTCGGCGCCGATCCTGCCCTGCGACCGCGTGCCGAGGTGCCCAGAAAGCATCGATTCGTCATCTCGTTGTCACCGTTCCGCAACATCGGACGGTTACTCTTTGACACCAGGCCGGGTGCTGGGCGACGTCGGAGGGACGTCGCCGCTCACGGCCGCCCCGTCTCGGGGGAACCCCAACCGTGAAGGAGGCCGCGATGCCCCGAAAGAGACAACGCGCGCTGAGTCTGGCCGCGCTGGCAGCGATCGGACTGCTGGTGCCCAAGGGCGCCACCGCGCAGACTCCCCCGCAGTTCGTGAACAAGACTTCGGAGACGCTGACCTTCGGCGGGTACGTGCAGACGCGCTGGCAGTACACCGACCAAAAGGACGCTTTGCCCAGCAACACCTTCCGCATCCGCCGCGCGCGGCTCAAGGTGCAGGCGGTCGTGACGCCTCGGATCAAGCCGACAGTCGAAGTCGATGTGGTTCCCACCAGCGTGGTTATGAAGGACGTGTTCATCGACTACCTGTTCTCGCCGCGGGGCTATTTCACGCTGCGCATGGGCCACTGGAAGAAGCCGTTCAGTCGCGAGGAGCTGCGTTCGTCCTCGGCCCTGCTGGTGGTGGACCGGGGCCGCCTGAGCGAGGAGTTCGGGCCCTCGAAGCTGGCCTATCAGGAGCGCGACATGGGCGTGGCCGTGCTCGGCGACTTCTACGAGGCCAAGATCCCGGTCGAGTACCAAGTGGGCGTATTCAATGGGACGGGCGCCAACACGGCCACTGATGCCGACGGCCGCAAGAGCTATGTGGGCCGGGTCGAGGCCATCCCGGTTGCCGGCCTGTCCATCGGCGCCAACGTCAATCTGACGGACCGCGGCGTCAACCGGGCCAGCGGCGCCGCGGACACCCTGGCGTACCCCGGACTGGACGATCACGTCTGGACCAATGCCTACGGCATCGACGCCAAGTTCCAGAAGAGGGGGCTGGTGCTGGAAGGCGAGTTCCGCACGGGCGACAACTGGCGCGGGTCGACCCTGCCTGCGACGGCGTCCGCGCGAGTCAAGAACAAGACGGCCGTGAGGGAAGGCGTTACGGCGCGAGGGGCCTACCTGACGGCAGTGTACAAGATCCCGGTATCGATGCCGCCGCTGGTGGCGGTGGAGCCCGGGCTGCGCGTCGAGACGTACGACCCGAACACCGATGTGAAGAAGGATGGCTCGACCCTCATCACCCCGTACCTGGGACTGTGGGCCAACGAGGCGTCGGGGACGCGCGTGCAGCTCAACGCGGTCATCGACCAGCCACAGGCCAGCGGTCAGAAAACGGTCACGACGTACGTCGTCCAGCTGCAGACCCGGTACTAGGGCATCACCGATGGCTCACCCCTTAGTCAAGAGGAGCGACTCGATGAGACCACGAAGCGGTAGCAGCAGCAGCGGCCGTGTGGCGCGGTGGAGCGGCATCGGCGCGGCTGCGATCCTGGGCCTGGCCTCGGTGGCCGGCAGCGCCGGCAACATCACGGTGAAGGGATCCGACACCATGGTGCTGCTGGCCCAGAAGTGGGCGGAAGTCTACCAGAAGCAGAACCCCGGCGTGGCGATCCAAGTCACCGGCGGCGGCTCGGGAACGGGGATCGCGGCGCTGATCAATGGCACGTGCGACATCGCCAACTCCAGCCGAGAGCTCAAGGGTTCCGAGCGCAAGCTGGCGCTGTCCAGCGGCGTCGATATCAAGGAGTTCCCGGTGGCGTTGGACGCCATCTGCGTGGTGGTGCACCCGAACAATCCGGTCTCCGAGCTGAGCACAGAGCAGATCAAGGGGATCTACACCGGCGCGATCAACGACTGGCGACAGGTGGGCGGCACGCCGGGCATCATCATGCGCTATTCGCGTGAGAACAACAGCGGCACCTACGCCTTCATGAAGGAGCAGATCCTGCAGAACAAGGACTACGCTGCCGACTGCCAGACGATGCCTGGGACCGCAGCGCTGGCCGATGCGGTAGCCAGGGATCCCCTCGGCATCGGCTACGGCGGCGTGGCCTATTTCCTCAGCCGTACGGACTGCAAGGTCGTCCGCGTCAAGGGCGCATCCGGCGTCGCCGTGTCCCCGCTGACAGATGACGGGAAGTCGATCGCCTACGAGCGGGTCTACAGCCGGGAGTACCCCATTTCTCGGTACCTCTACTGCTACACCCCGGGAACGCCGCGGGGGGAGACCAAGGCCTACCTCGACTGGATCCTGAGCCCGGCGGGCCAGGGGATTGCCAAGGCGGAGGGATACATCCCCTTGCCGGCGCGGACCGGTAACTAGCTGGCGCGGAAGCAGCGATGATCGACCCCCAACCCTCCGGGGAGCTGGTGGTGGGTGGCAGGCCGCAGGCGCGGCCTGCCACCCACACCCTCGAAAGCGGACGCCTGGCACCGCCCCCGCTGCGCACTGCCGCCCGGCTGAGCTGGTCGAGCATCCGGGAGTGGCTGATCGAGGCTTTCCTGTTGGTCAATGGCGTCGCCGCGATCGGCATCATCTCTCTGATCTTCGTCTTCCTGTTCCGAGAGGGGGTGCGGGCCCTCTGGGAGGTGCCTATCTCGCATTTCGTCGGGCAGGTCGGCGAAGACCCGGTCAGTGGCCGCCAGGTCTTCAGGTTCTTGTGGCAGCCGATCTCCGAGCCGGAGAAGTTCAGCCTAGTCCCACTGGTTCTGGGCAGCTTCCTGGTCGCGGTGCCGGCCACGCTGATTTCCACCGTCTTTGGCGTCGCCGTGGGGATCTATCTGTCCGAGATTGCCGGCGTCCGGACGCGCGAGATCCTGAAGCCGTGCGTCGAGCTGCTCGCAGGCATCCCGACCGTGGTGCTGGGCTTCTTCTGCCTGGTGGTGGTCGCCTCGCTGCTGCAGGGGGCGCTGGGGACGCGCTATCGGCTCAACGCGTTCGTAGGCGCCCTGGGGGTCTCGCTGGTCATCATTCCGGTCATCGCCTCCCTCACCGAGGACGCGCTCCGGGCAGTACCCGATGACCTGCGCGAGGCGGCCTACGGGCTGGGAGCGACCCACTGGCAGACGATCAGTCGCGTGGTGCTGCCGGCCGGCGTGTCAGGGGTGACCGCGGCGGTGATCCTGGGTTTTGGCCGCGCTCTGGGCGAGACCATGATCGTGCTGATGGCCACGGGGAACGGAGCCGTGGTCACCGGCAACATCTTCTCCACCGTCAGAACCATGACGTCCACGATCGCCGCCGAGCTGGGGGAGGTCGTGCAAGGCAGCAGCCACTATTACGCCCTCTTCCTGGTCGGGGCCCTTCTGTTCACCATCACCTTCGCCCTGAATCTGGCCGCCGAGATCATCGTGCATCGGCTGCGCCGCAAGCTGAGGACCTAGCGCCGTGGACCGCTCACTTCACGCTGGCCCGACCCACCGCCTGGGGCGCACTGTCCGCGATCCATGGGGTGCGCTGTTTGTCGGCCTGTGCCGAGGCGCCACCGCGGCGGTGGCGGTGGTGCTGCTGTGGGTCTTTGGGGAGATCGCGCGCCGCGGCGCCCCGCGAGTCAGTTGGGAATTCCTGACTGGCACCCCCACCGCCGGGATGACGGAGGGGGGTATCTTCCCCGCCGTGTTCGGGACCCTTGCCGTAACCTCGCTGATGATACTCATCGCGCTGCCCGCCGGTGTGTTTGCCGCCATCTATTTGGTCGAGTATGCGGGGCAGGGGCGCATGGCCCGGCTGATCAGGGCGGGCGTAGCCAACCTGGCGGGCGTTCCGTCGATCGTCTTTGGCCTGTTCGGAGTCGGTTTCTTCGTGCTCTTCGTCGGCCGGAACATCGACAAGGTCCTGGGCACGGGCCTGCTGTTCGGGCAACCGGCCATCCTGTGGGCGACGGCCACGCTCTCGTGCCTGGTTCTGCCCGTGGTGATCGTCGCCACGGAGGAGGCTCTGCGCGCCGTTCCGCAGAGTCACCGCGAGGGCGCCTATGCCCTCGGGGCGACCAAGTGGCAGGTCGTCAGCCGGGTCGTTCTGCCACAAGCCCGCGGCGGGATCCTCACCGGCGCCATCTTGGCCATCAGCCGCGGAGCCGGCGAGACCGCGCCGATTCTGTTCACTGGGTGCGCCTACTACCTACCCCGGCTGCCGGTGACCAAGCTCTTCGGCGTGATCCCCATGGTGAACCCCTTCGACCAGTTCATGAATCTCTCCTACCACATCTTCATCATGGCCACCCAGTCGACCAACACCGTGGCCACACAGCCGATCCAGTATGCGACCACCCTGGTCCTGCTCGGGCTGACCTTCGCCATGAATCTGGCCGCCATCCTGCTCCGGTCGCGCTTCCGCCGGCAGGTCCGGCAGGGACGGTGAACAGCATGCCAACTGCAGCTACTCCCGTGCTCGAGATCCGCGCCCTCAGCTTCTACTACGGCAAGACCCGGGCGATCGAGGACGTCAGCCTCCAGGTCGCCCCGCACGAGGTGCTGGCGCTGATCGGGCCTTCCGGGTGCGGCAAGTCCACCCTCATCAAGGCGGTCAACCGGATCTGCGAGGTCGCCACCGAGGTACGGATCGAGGGCGACGTCCTGCTGAACGGGGAGAGCGTGTACGGAAAGGATGTCGATGTGACCGCGCTGCGGCGGCGCGTCGGCATGGTATTCCAGAAGCCCAACCCATTCCCCAAGTCGATCTACGACAACGTTGCCTTCGGCCTCCGTCTCCTCGGGCTGGGCGGTCGCGAGGTGAACGAACGCGTCGAGGCGAGCTTGCGGGCCGCCGCGCTGTGGGACGAGGTCAAGGACCGGCTGACGCACAGCGCGATGAGCCTGTCCGGGGGCCAGCAGCAGCGTCTGTGCATCGCGCGGGCCCTGGCAGTCGAGCCGGAGGTGATCCTGATGGACGAGCCATGCTCGGCCCTGGACCCGATCGCCACGCAGAAGATCGAGGATCTGCTGGAGGAGCTGCGGCGACGGTTGACGGTGGTGATCGTGACCCACAATATGCAGCAGGCCGCACGGGTGTCGGATCGAACTGCTCTGATGTGGCTGGGGCGGATGGTCGAGGTGGACCAGACCAAGAAGATGTTCACGGCACCGACGCAGAAGATCACCGAGGATTACATCAACGGCCGGTTCGGCTGAGGCAGCACAGGGCGTAGGAGACGGCATGGAGACACACCGGCAACACCTCATCGACCATCTCATGGGCGAGCTGCTGCGGATGGGGGCGGTGGTGGAGGCCTCGATCGCCGAGGCCATGCGGGCCCTGGTCGAGCGGGACCCGGAGTTGGCCCGCAAGGTGATCGCCGAGAACGAGCGTATCGATCGCTGGGAGGTGGCTATCGAAGAGGAGGCCATCGCCCTGATGGCTACCCAGCAGCCCGTGGCCATCGATCTGCGGGCGCTGACCGCGTGCGTCAAGGTCAACTACGACCTGGAGCGGATCGATGACCAAGCGGTCAACATCGCCCAGCGGGCACTGGCGCTGCTGGCGCTTCCTCTGCTCAAACCGCTGATCGATCTGCCCCGCATGGCCCAGATCGTCCAGGGCATGGTCAAGGACGCCCTGGATGCCCTCGTCCGGCGCGACGAGGGCCTGGCGCAGGACGTGTGCCGTCGCGACGAGGAGGTCGACCTGCTGCGGGACCAGGTGTTTCGCGAGCTGCTGACGTACATGCACTGGGGCGAACCAGACACGGTCGATCGCGGCATCCACCTGATCATCGTCTCGCGGCATCTCGAGCGCATCGGCGACCACGCCTCCAACATCGCGGAGAACGTGGCTTTTCTGGTGGAGGGCCGCATCGTCCGCCACCAGAAGCGGGGTTGGCTATCCGGCCAAGGCGGCAAGGAGCACGCCGAGGGTCAGCGATAGGCGCCAGGGCACTGGCAGTCGGGGGTGAGGCTGACATCCTCGAGCTGATGGCCCTCCGCCTCGCGCAGACCGGCGCAGCATCGCAAGGCTGACAAGCTGCTGCCGCAAGTGGCGACTCCGGACGATCTTTTCGCCGGTGGCCGGCAGGCTGTCGATGCGGCCGTGGTCTGCCGCCCGGCCGGCGTTATTCGCGGCTGCTGCTGCGGGACTCACCTGGCCCGCGGCGAGGGACGCGCTGGGACGGCGGAAAAGTCGAGCAGCGCCATCGTTACGCCGTTCGGCCCCCAGGGCACGCTGATCTGCCGAGACATCCCCTTTCCAGAGCTGACCCGTGCGCACGAGCTGCAGGGCGCCGGCTGAACCTGCTGGTCCGCGGAGGCCTTGGCGGAGGCGAGCCTGCCGAGCCACCAAAGCGCGGACCGGCCGGGTTGACTAGCCGACGGGGCCTGGTACGTTCCTCACGGGCCCGCGTAGCGCCGTTGAACACGGAAAGGAGCCGGTTTGCCATGGGGGGTACGGAGGTCGATCGGGTCTTCGCGCAGATGCGCCACAAGCTCGGCAAGCTCATGCCGGAGTTCGAGCTCTGGGCCAAGGCCGAGCTGGTCTGCCAGATCAGAGCGCTCAAGGAAAAGCGCGGGGCCGTCATCCTGGGGCACAACTACATGGAGCCCGCGCTCTACCATTTCGTGCCGGATTTCACCGGCGACTCGCTCGAGCTGAGCCGGCAGGCGGCGGCTACCGACAAGGAGATCATCGTCTTCTGCGGGGTGGTGTTCATGGCGGAGACCGCCAAGATCCTCAGCCCCGACAAGACGGTTCTGGTCCCGTCGCAGCAGGCCGGCTGCTCGCTGGCGGCCAGCATCACCGCGGAGGACGTGCGGCAACTGCGGAGGCTGTTTCCGAAAGTCCCCGTGGTCAGCTACGTCAACACGTACGCCGAGGTGAAGGCGGAGTCGGACATCTGCTGCACTTCGGGCAATGCCGCGGCTGTCGTGCGCTCCCTGGGCGCCGACAAGGTGATCTTCCTGCCCGACGAGTACCTGGCGCGCAACGTGGCGAAAGAGACGGGCAAGCACATCATCTTTCCCGTCAAGACCGCCGCGGGCCTGCGCCGACCGGACAGCGCGCTGGACTACCAGATGATCGGCTGGGGGGGGCGGTGCGAGGTGCACGAGCTGTTCACCGTCCGCGACATCGAGGTCGTCCGCGCGCAGTTCCCCGATGTGGTCGTGCTCGCGCACCCCGAGTGTCGCCCCGAGGTCGTCGAGGCGGCCGATTTCTCGGGCAGCACGTCGGCGATGATCCGCTATGTCCAGCAGACCACGGCGCCGCGGTACCTGCTGCTGACGGAGTGCAGCATGGGCGACAACATCGTGGCGGAGAACCCCGACAAGGAGCTGCTCCGTCTGTGCAGCCATCGGTGTCCGCACATGGGGCAGATCACCCTGGAGATGACGCGCGCCTCGCTGGAGCACCTGCAGTTCGTGGTCGACGTACCTGAAGAGATCCGCGCGCGCGCCCGGCGTGCCGTGGACCGCATGCTGGCCGTCCGCTGACGCGAGAGCCGGGCGGGCACCCGTTCGTGGAGAGGGCGCGACTTGGCAGTCGGAAGGATCTGTCGCTGCGGCCGCGGTCCGAGCCGGCAGGGGTCAACCGGCCACGCCCAGGACGCGTTCGAGTTCGGCGCGCAGGGTCTGCAACTGGTACGGCTTCTGGATGAACCCCGACGCACCCGCGTCGGTGGTCTGCTGCTCGCCGTAGCCGCTGCTGAGCACGATGCGCGCGTCCGGGCGGATGCGGCGCAGCGCGCGCAGCGTCGTCAGGCCATCCATCCGCGGCATGGAGAGGTCGAGGATCACCACATCGATCTGTCCGGCCCGGTGGCCGAAGACCGCCAACGCCTCCTGGCCGTCCGCTGCCTCGATCACCGCCAAGCCCAGGCGTTTGAGCATGGCCCCCAAGACGCGGCGGACGGCCTCCTCGTCATCGACCACCAGCGCCGTGCCGCGCAGGCCGGACTCCTGTCCCCTTTCGGTTCCGAGCGGATTTCTGGGGCCTGCCGAGTCTGCGGGCGCTGCCGCCGGCGGGAGCAGCACGCGGATGGTGGTGCCGCCTCCGGGAGTGCTGCGCACCACGATGACGCCGCGGTGGGCGCGCACCACTCCTTGCACTGCGGGCAGGCCCAGGCCACGTCCGGTGAACTTGGTGGTGAAGAATGGCTCGAATATCCGCTGTTGGGTGGCTTCATCCATGCCGCAGCCGGTGTCGGCCACCTCCAGGTACACGTAGCGCCCGGGCTCCGGCGGCTCGGCCAGGCGACTCTCCCGCAGGGCGGTCGCCTCGTACTCCTCGCAACCGGTCGAGAGCGTGATCACCCCTGGCTGCGCGCCGATCGCCTCGGCCGCATTGATGATCAGGTTCATGATCACCTGCTGGAGCTGTCCGGGATCGGCTTCGATGGCGGGAATTCCCTCGGCGAGGTGCAGGCTGAACGAGGTGCTCCGCGGGATGGCGGCGCGCAGGAGCTGCACATTCTCCTGCACCAGGGTGCTGAGATCCAAGCGCTGGACGACGAGGTTCCCCTTGCCCGCGTACGCGAGCAACTGGCGGGTGAGGTCGGCGGCGCGCCGGGCAGCAGCAGCGGCGGCGCCGAGGGTGGCGTGGGCCGGCGAGAGCGGGGAGATGTCGCTCTGGGCCAGCTCGAGGTTGCCGAGGACGGCCATCAGCAGGTTGTTGAAGTCATGGGCGATGCCTCCAGCCAGCACGCCCAGGCTCTCCAGTTTCTGCGACTCCAGGAGACGCCGCTCCATCTCCAGGCGCTCTTGCTCGGCTCGCTTGCGCTCGGTGATGTCCAGCGCCGTGAACGTCACCCCTGCCTGCGGATCCGTTCTGTCCACCAGCGCGGAGCTGAGCAGGATGTCCATCACCGCGCCGTTCTTGTGTCGCCAGCGTGTCTCCGTCGTGGCCGTGCCGGTGGCGCGAAGCTGCCGGTAGTGCTCCTGACCCACGCGCGCATGGTCTTGTGCGGAGGCGTACAACAGATTCGCCTCGCGCCCGAGCAGCTCGGCGCGGGAATAGCCGGTCATCTGGCACAGGGTGTCGTTGGCCTCTTTGATGATGCGCCCCACTGCCATCCCCAGGCCTATCGGTGCCGCCGAGTACAGGCTGAGCAGCTTGGCTTGCGCCCGGAACAGCTTGTCCTCGCTGGCGCGCAGCTCGGCCATGCGGCGCTGGACCTCCTGCGCCAACGACTCCTGCCGCCGGCGCATCGACGCGACGAACAGGGTGAGGACGGCACTCAGGCCCAAGCCGATCAGCCCGGTGGCCCAGCCCGTCCGCTCCGAGTGCAGACGCTCGAAGGCCGGCAGAGGATGGGTGGCCAGCGCCCAGGCGCGGCCGAAGAAGAACAACGGATGCCGCTGCAGGGGTGAGTCCGCTGCCAAGTCGAGCGGACTGACGAAGCCCTGATGCTCCGCCAGGTGCGCCCGCGGAAAGATGGCCAGGGGCCTCGGTCCAGCGGACCCTTCGGGATCCTCCACCGCCAGAGCCACCAGCGGTTGCGGCTGAGCGTGGCGCCAGAGAGCGCTCTCGACGATCGTCTGCAGGTCGAAGGCAGCGACGACGAAGCCACACGGATGCGGCGGCGGAGCGCCGTCGCCGCACACCGGCTGAACCACCAGCCCCCCGAGCCCGGCGAGGCTGTCCTGCCACAGGACGATCGGATCGCTGGCTGTCGCCAGTCCGGTGCGGAGGGCCTCCAAAGTCGCGCGCCGCGAAGGCTCTGCAGCAAGATCGAGACCCAAGATCCGCGCACCGTTCTCGGGCGGTTCCGCGTAGCGGATCGGATAGTGGGCGGCGGGTACCTGTCCGGCCGCGAACGCGGCGTCGGCGGTCTGCTGTCGGCTGGGCAGGCTGCCGGACTGGGTCCCAGCCGCGTACGCCTCCTCGTGCTCCGAGCTCACCGCCGGCGCCCAACCATAGGCGCGCACCGCGACCGATTCGGCCAGCGGTCGCACGAAGGTGGCGAATTCCGCGGCCTCGACGCTCTGGCTGCTCGCGAAAAACCGCGCGATAGCGGCCAGGTCGTCTCTGATCGTGCGAAAGGAAGCCCGCACGTTCTCGGCGCGCGTCTCGGCGAGGCGCTCGAACAGCAGTTGCTGCTCGCGCTGTTCAGCCTCCCACAGCAGCGCCGCCGAGGAGAGCACCAGGCTGGTGCTGCAGATGCCCACCAGAGCGGTCTCCAGATGCTTGTAGCGCGATCGACGCTCCGCCGGCAGCCGCGCGCGCCACTCGAGAGCCGAGGTGAGCACCACCAGCACGATCCCCAGAACCAGCGCGATCAGCAGCGGGACGCGGCGGG
>Ga0067045_1030283_pt1 | contig 15932 bp, 15 predicted proteins | sample TerdegcTABiofilm_FD_59184 | JGI IMG/M metagenome (GOLD analysis project Ga0067045, IMG submission 59184) | Combined Assembly of (Gp0054472, Gp0054536) Wastewater bioreactor microbial communities from Singapore -Terephthalate degrading...
CTTGAGCTATCTCTGATAGTCCTACAAATTCAGCCGAATACCCGCTGACGCGAACAAATAAATCCCTGTATTTTTCCGGATTCTTCTGTGCATCACGTAAAATCTTTGAATCAACCATATTAAATTGGACCTGCATTCCACCTTTTGTAAAATATGTTTCAATGAGATAGGCTAAATGTTCTGTTGATATTTTGTTACCATTGAACCTCATATTGAGATTGGCACCATTATATATTTTTGTTAACGGAAGCTTTGTTATAGAGTTCATGATGGCAGTTGGACCTGAAATTGCATTTCCTGTTGTGGGAGTTAATCCATTACCTAAAACATCTCCTGCATGACGACCGTCAGCCGTAGCTCCAGTAAATGCACCAAAGCTTATATGAAAACCTACTACAAACACACCCGGCCAGAATGTACCCCCTCTGAAATTTTTATGGCTGCTTACAGTATCACAAAAATGTTCCAGGACCTTAATTCCCAATCCATCAACTTCATCATTGTCATTTCCAAATTTTGGTATTTTCCTAAAAAAATAAACTCTTTTATCTTCAACATCCTGCCAATCATCAGAAAGCCATTGTGCCAGTTCAGATATACTGCAGTACTTCTGGTCATACACGGCCTTTTTTACTCCATACAGACTATCAACAATATTGGCAAACCCTATAAGCTGCACTCCTGTTGAATTGTAGATGGCACCACCCGATGTTAAATCTTTTCCCTTTTCTATACAACCATCAATCATCACTGATGCAAAGGGTGAAGGTACATGTTCAGCTATAGTTTTATCAAGAATCTCCATGCCACGCGCCATCTGATTCATGAAATGTTTCACCTGACGGTCATAAGCATTCCATACATCGTCAAACGTATGAAATGTGGTAGGGTCGCCTGTTTCAATTCCACTTTTATATCCAAAAATATTATCAACACCATTGGATAGAGCAAATTCCACACATTTAATACCGCTGAACTGAACAGCAAAAGTTGAGCCAAAACATTTACCCTGAGCATTTGGTTCAACACAGCCAACAAGCGCATAGTCACGAGCATCTTCAAGAGAATGCCCGGCTTTCATCAAAGTCTCAATAACTATCTCATCATTAAAAAAGTGCATCAACACACCATCACGGGCATATTCAACAGCTTTAATTAAAAATTCTTTTGGTGTCTTCTTTGAAATCCTAACACTGAAATTAGGCTGTACTGTCCGTATATCAGCATAAGCATCAAGAACTATGTACGATAGTTCATTGGTAACATCATTCCCCTGCCTATCAACTCCACCTATGGTTACATTCTGAGTGGTTTTCCCTTCTGCACCTTCCCCACCGGGGATGTATGCCTCCTCCAGAACATTCCAGATTTCATTCATCTTGATAAACAACAGTGAAATAAGCTCACGCGCTTTATCCTGAGTGATACGTCCTGATTTCATATCCTTTTCATAGAATGGATATAAAATCTGGTCAATCCTTCCAATTGAAACCGAATTGCCTCCCGATTCAATCTGAGTAACCAGATGGATAAAATACAGCGATTGGACAGCTTCATGAAATGTTTCAGCAGGGAATTCAGGCACCTTTTCACAAATACGTGCTATTTCAAGCAACTCCTTTGCACGCTTACGCCTTTTTGTTTTACCAGCCATTTCTCGTGCTTTCTGAGCATATCGTTTGGCAAATACTATCGCCGCCTTGCATGAACGTATCATTGCATCATACAGCAACCACTTTTCATTAGCTTCGCCCTGTACCTCAAGCTCATGCATTTTTTGTTCCAGATGGGAAATAATCCCTTTCAAACCAATATGTAAAACCTTAGAATAATTCATGGTAAAGTGACCAATGCCGTACGTTATCTCAAGCATCATGGTAAAGATATATTTATCCATATCTTCCATGACGTCCTGAGGTAATCGGCTTTCAAAAATATCTTCAACAGTTTTGCCATGCCAGAAAGGAAGTATATTAGCCGATAGTTCCTGCTTTTCTTTCTGGGTAATCAATGCTTTCTGTAATAGGCGCTTATCAAAATTATCACAATCGCCTTCAATCCAGCGCGACTTGTTTTCAGGAAATAACGGAGCACCTTTTAACTTTGAAGTTCTGCATCCAACGATCAGTTCATCATCACGAATGATTACACTAATATTATTCAATATATGCTCCAGTGCCAGGCTCATTCTTGTTAAGGCAGGCTTTTCCCAGTGATGCATCATGGATTGGGTCAAATATCGTGCCCGTTCAATACAAACTTCCTGTGGAGCATTAATTATTCTCCATCGCAATGTATTCACCCTTTCAAAATCATCATAATGAGGTACTATTTTCCGTAATGTTTCCATATTATTACCTCCCTTACACTTATACGTGCATCACAGGATACACTGAAAAATCTGTATTCAATATACCCAAACTCCATATGAAAAACTACTATGGCTATCTTGGTTTGATATCCATGTAGTTTATCAGGATAATGTCTCTTAACTTTACAGGCAAAAAATTATTCAGCCACAGGAAAAATGTGCTTTGAAAATCTATCTGATTGTAAAGCCTGGGATTTTTTGCCATCACTACGTTATAAATTTTCTTTGCAGCATATACAGGATCAGGTGCTGTTTTAATTAATTCATTATCCCTGTTAATGAAACGTTTAACCCGGTCAAAATATGGTGAATTAGATGGCGGTAACACATGTATTTTTGCTGCAAATTTAGTTGACACCTGTGCAGGCTCAATAAGTGCCACTTTAATGCCAAAAGGCTCAACTTCATACCGTATAGATTCAATAAGCCCTGTTAAGGCAAATTTTGTTGCTGTATATATTGATTCAAACGGGAAAGGTATTCTTCCAACAAGAGAAGACATGGCAATTAATTTCCCTCTTTTCAGACTTCGCATATAGGGGATAAATGCTTTAAATATTGCTGCAGCACCAATGACATTGATTTCAAAACATTTAAGGGCTTTTTCTAAATCAATTTCTTCAAAAGGGCCAAAAAAACCAATACCCACATTTGAAAGAACTGTATCCACTTTTTTAAATTTTTCTAAAACCTTATCACGAAATTTTGCTATACGATTTCTATCAGTAATATCAAAATCCTCTAAGTAGACCTTATCTCCATCTATGGATTCCAGCTCTTTGCTAAGTGAATTGAGTAATTCTTTATCTTTATCAAAACCAGCCACACAGTGGCCTTCTTTGACAAGCATTTTGGCCACTTCTCTTCCCATACCATCAGCAATACCGGTTATTACAATAACATCATTCATATACGTTCCTCCAATTTAATAATTATTATTTATATTATTCTTTTTAACCTTTATCTGCTCTTTTGCCGTTTATACCATTCACCTATTTGTTCCATTGATTGTTTAAAATCGGGATATTGAAACCTGAACCCGGTAGATTTTAATTTCGTATTATCCACAACATAATCATCATAAAGATATTTAACAGCATCATACTCCAGATCGGGTATTTTACCTTTTCTGGCTGAAAAATAACCGTCAATTCTTGCAGCTAATTTGATAATGGGCAATGGCATGTGAACTCGTGGCGGTGTGGTTTCAAATACCTTTGCTGCCAAACATAATGCTTCTTCAACTGTTGGATGTGAATCGTCTGAAATGTTATATGCTTGCCCTATGGCTTCTTTTAGCTGTGAAAGATGCACTACAGCAGCTGCTACATCTTCTGCACGTACATTTGACAATAACTGCCTGCCATTTCCGGGAATTGCACCAATCCTGGTTGGTCGTGAAAAAACCTTGCCAGCACCATCATTACAGCGAGGACCATATACTGTACATGGCCTTGTAATGATTGCAGGAAGTCCCTGTTTTATTTTTCCCCAGACTATATTTTCTCCATCTCGTTTGCTTCTGCCATACGAATCCTGAGGTTCACGTGGGCTGTCTTCAGTAAAGGGAACACCTTTATAATATCCATACACACTTGTTGAACCTACATGAACATAACATTTAACTTTATGGGCAAGTGCCAGTGTGGTTATCCTGTCAACACCTTCTACATTGGTATGATAAAGAACTTCATAGGGTGTGGAAAAATTACATATAGCACCAAGATGAAAAACCCTGTCTACATCACCTTCAAAAAGTTTTGGTAGTGTTTCGGGTTTTGTTAAATCGGAAGGGACAAACTCAACACCTAAATTATCAAAAAATGAAGTATCCTTGCGAGGTCGTGATGTTGCACGCACTTTAACACCCTGTTTAGCCAGATATTCAACAAGGTGGCTTCCCATAAATCCTGCAGCACCAGTAACCAGTGTAATCCCTTTATACTGTATCATACTTTCCTCCAGGCAATACACCAACTGTATTGATATGTTATACTTTCTTTACAAAAAGCTCCTCTGATTCTTTTGCTATTTCTTCTTTAGCCTGTTTCAGCCATTCTAAATACATTTCATTAAACTTAACTCCCAGATCAGCTATCAGCCTGACATATACACTCTGCTTTCGCCAGCGTGAAAGATTTTGTGTTCTTCGTTCAAGCTGTTCCTCATACATTTTTATCTGATCATCAATGATTTCCACTGCCCGATCGGGATCTCCAAATCCAAAAAAAGCAAAACGCAACAAAAAAGGGTCTCGCAGCAGCATTTGTTTTTCAGGCGATGAATGAAGCCACCTTGTAAAATCTTTTTTCCCTTCTTCTGTTATGCGATAGCACTTTTTATGAGGCCCACCGTCATCTGACGGAACAATCTCAGTGACTTCAATTAATCCGCTTTCCTCAAGATCTTTTAAACTGGTATATATCTGCCCAAAATTAATTGTCCACATGTGGCCAAAATTCTTTTCTATATGGTCTTTTATGCGATAGCCATGCATATCAGTATAATGAAGCAGACCCAGAATAGCATATTTTATAGACATGTAGATATCCTTTACAAATATTAAATTTTAACTATATACATTATATATATATACTTTATATATAGTGTCAAGTATTTTTTTTGGATTTTTTTTAGAAAAATTTTATCCATAAAAAAAAGGAATGCACTTCCTGCATTCCTTTTCATACTCTTCAAAGTTTTAAAATTACATTCTTCTTTACCGCAACTGGGCTGCCACCTTTGTGTCTTCCCAGGTAAACCCTGATTCATTACGACCAAAATGCCCGTATGCTGCTGTTGCTTTATACTTTGGTTTAAGCAGATCAAGGGTTTGAATAATAGATTTTGGTTTTAAATTAAATATTGCTTTTATTCGTTTTTCAATTTCTTCTTCCGGGATGGTATTAGTTCCAAACGTATCAACCATCACTGATACTGGATCCGCAACACCAATAGCGTAGGCCACCTGCAATTCACATCGGTATGCAAGCCCTGCAGCTACAATATTCTTGGCAATATAGCGTCCCATATATGCTGCAGATCGGTCTACCTTTGATGGATCCTTGCCTGAAAATGCTCCACCACCATGTCTGCCCATTCCACCGTAACTATCGACAATAATCTTCCTTCCCGTTAAACCGGTATCCCCATGAGGTCCACCTACTTCAAAGCGGCCTGTTGGGTTAACATATATTGTAGTATTGCTATCCCACAAATGTGGAGGAATTACCTTTTTTATCACAAGCTCACGGACCATTTCTTCCAGTGTGGGCAACGTGACTGCATCATCATGCTGTGTTGAAATGACTATTGCACTTATGCGTTTGGGTTTATCATTTTCATATTCTACAGTAACCTGAGATTTTCCGTCGGGGCGCAGGAAGTTCACCTCACCTTTTTTGCGGATCTCAGATAACCGTTTGACAAGGCGGTGTGCATATAAAATGGGCATGGGCATCAATTCATCGGTTTCAGCAACCGCATACCCAAACATCATTCCCTGATCACCAGCACCCTGTTCCTTAAAAAGTCCCTGGCCTTCAGTAACACCCTGCGAAATATCAGGGGATTGTGGATGTATAAATACTTCTACTATACAATTTTTTGCATCAAACCCAATTTCAGGTGACGTATAGCCAATTTCAGCAATAACCTTGCGTGCTATTGCCTCATAATCAACAGTAACCGCTGAGGTAATCTCGCCTGAAATAACAACACGGTTGGTGGTAACCAGCGTTTCACAGGCAACACGTGAGTATGGATCACCTTTTATGTGTTCATCTAAAATGGCATCAGAAATCTGATCGGCAACTTTATCAGGATGCCCTTCCGAAACAGATTCAGATGTGAATAAATAATTTCTTCCCATTGTTATGTTTACTCCTTTGCGCTTACAATAATTGCCCAACCCGTACTTCTATAAACATTGAAAGGCATATTGCATGAATATGCCTTGTAAGTATGGTTAGAATTTAATATATATATAGTGATCTATCAGTCTTTCCAGTGAATACACTCAGCTGGACAACTATCAATTACTTCCTGAATTTTATCCTCTGATGCACCTTTTGAATTTTTAACTTTACTTACACCATCAGGTGTCATTTCAAAAACTTCTGGCAATGTATCAACACAAAGTTCGCATCCTGTACATTCGCTCTGATCAACATACACTTCTTTTGCCATAGGTTCCTCCATTGGTTTAAGATATTTATAGCATTATACTACAAAGGATATCCATTTGCAATTTATTTTGGCTGCTGGGGCTTATCTTGAGGTTTTTCTAAAGCCTTTTGCTCAATAACACCACCTGATTTTTCTTCACTCAAAAGGTCTTTTTCCAGGCTGCGCGCCCTGTATGACTCTACAACTGAAAGCCCAAGCGATCCTAGCATAAAAAGGGCAACCATAACAGTGGTAATTTTGGTGATAATATCAGCAGTTGAAGAACCAAACGCTGTGTTACTGGACCCGCCTAAAATACCCATTCCGGCGCTTTTATCCGACTGAAGCAGGATGATGATAATGAGCAGTATTGATAATATTACAAACAATACTGTTCCTATTGAAATAAGTATGCTCATACTGCACCTTTATATATTCAATAAATTTTAAAAATGCTATTATTTGTGCCTTGTTACAACGCAACCTGTATAATGTCAAGAAAAGATTGTACTTTAAGGCTTGCACCACCAACCAGCACACCGTCTATGTCAGGCATTGCGTACAACCCTGCAATATTATCCGGTTTAACAGAACCACCATACAACACCGGGATAGTCTCTGCCACGGTATCAGTATACAGCGTTTGCAATGTTTTTCTAATAAAAGCATGCATGGATTGTGCTATTTCAGGTGTTGCAACTTTGCCTGTGCCAATTGCCCACACAGGCTCATAGGCAATAACCACTTTCAGCGCATCTTCTGCAGTTAATCCTTCAAAGGCTTTTACTATCTGCGTTCCAACAGTTGATTCGGATTTTCCCGCTTCACGTTCTTCTAAAAGTTCACCTACACAGAGCATGGGCGTTATTCCATGAGCTATCGCCGCCACTACTTTTTTGTGTATCATCTCATTGGTTTCACCAAAGATATGCCTGCGTTCCGAGTGACCAATAAGAACGTAAGAAGCTCCAGTATCCTTAACCATTAAGGGCCCAATCTCCCCCGTAAAGGCACCTTCCTTTTCAAAATACATATTCTGGAAACCAACCTTAATAGGCGTTCCTTCACAGGCAGCCTTGACACACACTACATACACCGATGGAGGAAAAATCACTATCTCCCTGTCAGTTTTTTGAAGGCCTTCAGCAATACCCAGAGCAAGGTTTACTGCTTCCTTCTGCGTGGTATACATCTTCCAGTTTCCAGCAAATATCTGTTTTCGTTTTGTATTCATAATGTTCCCTTTTTGTGTTATTTTTCCATGCAATAATCCTCAATCTATAAACCACAGATACTATATTTTTTCACAAATGCAACGATTTTACAAAATTTTTTAAAGGGACATTATATGTCATTATCAATGATTATCATACCTATGAAAAGGTTGCAAAGAAATTTTTATAATACATGTAACATAGTAATCGTCATATACTTGGGGCGATAGTTCCTGATAACAGTCGCAGGTGTTTAATCTTACTTCAGGCTGAAAACAGAACGCGACCGTTTAATCTTTGTAAGGAGAAAACTTATTTTAACCCCGATGCAATCGGGGATTCGAAATGACATGTCGGAATAGATGAATACCACAATATTTGTACACTATTATTTTGATAACGAATGCTCTTACCTTGTCATTTCGACAACGAATGTTTTTACCTTGTCATTTCGACAACGAATGTTTTTACCTTGTCATTTCGACGAACGCAGTGAGGAGAAATCTTATTGTATTTCTTTGTCATTCTTTAGTGCTATCACAACTTTAGAATTAACTTGAGTGGCAAAAAGATTTCTCATCCCGATACAATCGGGAATTCGAAATGACATCTTAGGATTTCTCATCCGGATACTATCGGGAATTCGATACAACATTATACTGTTTGGAGGTACATATGCTTTCACATATAACAATGCCTACTTCACACAATGTTCAACAAATATTCTCCACCATAAATGTAAAAACCTTTATGATACATTCACTGATCCTTGTTGTCTTATGGACAGTATTAATTGCAATTCAACAATCGCAGCAACTGTATACAGTAAGCATGATGTGGCAATTCTTACAGTTTTTTTATGGATCAGCATTTGCTTTTGAATACACATATACCTGTTGTAAACCCAGACATCAGTGCAACATCCCGCTTGAAACTTTCCAGCTTATGACAGTACGCCATTACAGGCGCTATACCATACCCAACGCTAAATAGGATAGCCATGCAATACTATAATGGAAATCTGTATTATGTGTATAAAGGCTGCCTGTATAAAGATGACCGGATGATTATCAGTTCAGGGAAGGTAAACGATGCGTTTGCAACTCTCAATGGCATATACTATCTGTCCGAAAACAGGTATATTGCGTTGCACAGATCACCATTATACTGCGAAGTTAAAGGAGCACATTCTATTGCATACAGCCATGAACATACCTGGTTTGCAGTGTATAACGAGGATTTTGTTGCCATTATAAGGCCCAACTGCACATTGTATAAAAAATATTCATTTGGTAAACCCATACGCAAGGCATGGATTATATTTGATGACTATTATCAAATCTATGTTTGTGCCGCCTGTGATAATTATCTATACATAACCGATGGAATAAAAACGCGCAGATATTATAGTGTATATTCACTAACAGGGGGCACCGAACAAACTATTTGCCATAGTAATGGATTTTTCATACAAGGCAAATTGATAACAAGCAATGGTTTTCTTTCTTCTCATTATTCATATCCATACGACGTATGTATTGATGTCATCATCGGTCATCCTGTAGATAATGCACTCAGCATTCAAATACCCCACACCTTACTATCAGACTATTGCTTTGCCTCTATCTTTTCAAGTGACCACTGCGTCTATGCACTTGTAACAAAACAATTACAAAATGACATGTCTTCTCAGGGACCAATTTTTACTGGCAGTAACAATGCCCGTATTACCGGGAAATTTTACTCATACGCATTTGAAATAGCTCGTGATGTTGATGACTGGACTATTGATGCACAGTATTACAGTAGCGTTGGCAATCTTTATATTCGTCAGGAGCAGACTATAACTATAATAGACATTGTAAAAGAGTTGGAAAGCACAATTACGCTTCCTAAGGATATAGCAAAACATTGTTACAACACTCAACTTTATGCTCAGTGCATTGAAATTAAAAGCTCTGTGTTATGGCAACTTTCGGTATTACATTCTATTGGCCGGTTTCTTGAAAAATGGATATTCACACTTATAGATGAATTTCCAAAAATAGCATTAAAGACAATACTATATATTATAAATTATTTATTTTTCTTGATACTATTCAGGTTAATTATTGCAATAATTAAAGCTTTGTTGCATTAAACAGACTAAAACATTGAATTGCATTTTGTTACAGAGAAACTCATCATTTAAAAATTCTTGACAATATATATAAATAGATATATATTTATATATACTATTATTAACAGGTAAAAAATGAAAACAGTAAAAAAACTCATAACATTAGATCAGTCCCTTGCCAATGACCTGGAACTGGTGGCTAAGTCTTTAAACAAAACGCAGCGTGAAGTAATTGAGCTGGCGCTTGATTTTTACTTTGATTATACTGATGGAATAATTGCGGACAAAATAACTGATGACATAAAAAAAGGCACTATGAAAGTGTACAGCAGTAAAGAAGTCTATAAGAAATTAGGAATAGATTTTGAAGGTTAAATACTCTGAGCAAGCAGTCAAGGATCTTGAAACATTTAACGCTGTTGATCGTCAATTAATAGTAAAAAAAATACATTACCTTGCTGAAAATTTTCAGCAATTAAAAAAATCAAAGAAAGTAACACAGTTGAAAGGAACAAAATACCCTGATCAATATCGTTATGTAATTGCAAAAAAAATACGAGCTATTTTCAGAGTTGAAAATAATGAATTAATACTTCTTGTTTTACGTATTGGATTGCGAAAAAATATATATGAATAATGTTATCTATTTACCTATATCCCCGCCGCCAGAGGCAGCGAGGATATGTCCTATTACGTGTTACTATTTCATGCAATACTGAACTAAATCAACCACGCGGCAGGAGTAGCCCCACTCATTATCATACCAGCTCAATATCTTTATCATGTTGCCTCCCATGACCGCCGTTAATGGAGCATCAACGATAGAAGAATGGGTATTGCCTTTGAAATCTATTGACACCAATTCTTCATCGCAAACCTGCAAAATGCCTTTCATTTTACCATTTGCTGCTTCTCGCAGTGCTTTGTTGACATCCTCAGCGGTGGTACTGGTTTTAACTGTACATACAAAATCCACTACCGAAACATCCGGTGTAGGGACGCGGATTGCCAGCCCATCTAATTTGCCTTTTAATTCAGGCAGTACCAGCGCAACTGCCTTTGCTGCACCTGTTGTTGTGGGTATCATAGAAAGTGCGGCGGCACGTGCTCTGCGCAAATCAGAGTGTGGCAAATCAAGCAAACGCTGGTCATTGGTGTATGAGTGAACAGTGGTCATCACACCTTTTTCAACACCAAATGTATCGTTGAGCACCTTGACTACTGGAGCCAGACAGTTTGTGGTACATGATGCATTTGAAATAATATGATGTTTGGATGGATCATATTTATCTTCATTGACACCCAGTACAATAGTGATATCCTCACCCTTTGCTGGTGCAGTAATGATAACTTTTTTTGCACCTGCGTCTAAATGCGGCATTACCTTATCACGGTCTCGGAATTTACCGGTAGATTCAACAACCACATCTATACCTTCAGCTTTCCATGGCAGCGAGCCTGGATTTTTTTCAGCCAGGATTTTAATTTCTTTACCATTCACAATTATTGAATTATCAGTATGTTCCACTGTGCCGTTAAAAATGCCAAATACTGAATCATATTTGAAAAGTACTGCAAGGGTTTTAGCGTCGGTTAAATCATTAATACAGCGCACATCAATATCTGCATATTTTGGATCGCTCATTATTATTCGCAATACCATTCTTCCTATACGGCCAAAACCATTGATAGCAACCTTGATACTCATAACAACCTCCTGATATATTTAGTTTTAAATTTACACCAACAAAGAAGATACTATGACTACACAAATCAATATATACTATTTTTTACTATTTTACACATAATTTTTTTTAAAACTACTTAAAAATTTTTAAAGCGATAGCTCCACAAATTGTTCAATGCACCGTGATACCTGTGAAGGCTGTTCAATATGCAGCATATGTCCCTTATAGGGGAATACCTGCAACATGGCATTGGGCATTTTTTTAAACGTTGTATATGTTAAATCCAGTGGCACCATTTTATCCTTCCTGTTAGCAATAAAGCAGGCTGCCTGTTTAAAACTTTTAGCATCCTCTTCATAATTATAGTTATTACAGATTGTAAAATCATTTTTTAATATGCTGATACCCGCCTGCTTCATATATTCAATTGCAGTAGTGCGTATGGTTTCATCCGCACTACCATAGCTCAGGTCAACTGCCAGACGGCATAAACTATCAAAATCCTTATCCAACAGTTCAAATACAACAGGGTTTACTGGCAGCGTGCCAGCTGTTGCTAAAAACAGCGCACCTTTTACGGGTGCATCATGTTTCACCAGCTCAAAAATTATGCCACCACCCATTGAATGGCCAAGCACAAAGACATTGCCCTGTAAAGACTGTATAAATTGCATCGTTGCCTGCACATATATATCCAATGAGCACTCCTGAATTTTAGATTTTCCATGAGCAGGAAGATCTACAGCATGTACCGTTATATTTTTTATCTCATTCATTAATGGAATAAATAAGCGCGAATCTCCTCCTGCACCATGTATACATACAAGATGAATATTAGCATCACCATCTTTTGTGCGATAGTACATGGGCCCAAATGTAGTTGAAAAATACTGGCCTTTCATTATGTATTTCCCCTGCAATTAAATTATATACAATTCATCTTTTTGGCTATAGTATAAAACAATACATGTATACACGCAAATTGTCGAGCTATAATTTGCTTAATACGGCATACTACTCTAATAAACGAATAATTGATTTATGTATACCTCATGTAATTATGCGTGTCAACCAGGTTTTAATGCTTCGTGTGCGTTGTGCTGTGGCAGCCACAACTATAAGGCATCATTTCATGACATTGACGCTTTATTTAAAGACCGGTTTAAATTTTTCAGCAATATGCTTGCTAAAAGTAATGATATCGTATCTGCACTGAAAGCCTGTTATCAGGAACTATCGCACATAACTCTTCCCGCTATCCACCCTGATGCAACACAATGCCCTTTTGTAGCATATACCGACAGCTCACATACAATTATTGGTTGTCTGCTTTACCCTTACTGTACCAATTTTGATTATCGAAGTCTTTTCATGGGAGCTATCTGCAAAACATTTAGCTGCAGTGTAAACACAGCACACTATGCTGACAGAATACAGACAGCAGCAAAACATTGTGGCGACTGGTACTACTATAGTCTGATCATCCATGACATGGATCTTTTAAAAACCATATCCAGCACATCAACACCAGATATCATTGAAACGTGTAAACAAAACGCCGTTATGAACCTTGTATCAACTGCCGCTTCCTTTTGAAAGTTTTTCAATAATTTTGAGCACAAACGGTGGCGCCGTATATGTTTTGGGCAGGTAGTTAGCAGGTATGGTTGATGCATTTCCATCCCGCACCGCGGCATAATGCGGCGATAGTATTTCAATTCCTGCTTCATTGCATTTATCCTGTATATTCTGATGCAGCTGCGAATAGATGCGCGCCATGATTTCCGGCCTGTCTGTGTAGCAATTCAGCTCATAGCTTACATAAAAATCATCAAGGCTGGTTTGCAGAACAAAAGGCGCCGGCTCCTTCAAAACATTTTCAGTTGAAAGCGCTGCACTAATGAGCGTTTCATGTATTTTCCTCCAGGGAACATCATAACCCAATGTGATTGTTGTATGCAAAATAAGTCCTTTTCCTTGAACTGCAGAAGTAGTATAATTTATGATATGACTGCCCATTACAATTGAATTAGGAATGGTAATTACCACATTTTTTATAGTTTTAATTCTTGTGATAAGCAATGTTTTTTCTACCACATCGCCAATCGTATCACCAATTTTTACCCTATCACCAATTTTAAAAGCATTCATGTAGATGAGAACAGCCCCGGCAACAATGTTGGCAACAACCGATGTTGAGCCTAATGAAAAAAGAATACCCAGGAAAATGGAAACGCCTTTAAAAGCTTCGGATTGTGATCCCGGCAAATAAGGAAATACTACTATTATGGTAAAAACAATTATTAAACTCCTGACGATTTTGTAGGTAGGGTCAGCCCAATCACGCTCAAAATTTGGAATGACAATGTTTCCGTCTCGTATTTCATCAAATATCAATTTTGCAAACTTAATTACATAGTAGTTCACAGCAAATATAACTATTATAAAAAACATATTTGGTAAAAAATTTATAAAAGAAGTAATAACAACCTTCAAAGGATTCAGGATATATCCAAACAGCGCATCGGCCCAGGTTTTAGTAAATTCAAAATAGCTAAAGACTATGGGAATTATTATATACAACAGTAATAAATTTAAAAGGACGTACATTCCAAATATCAACTTTTTAATTATTGCCACGCCCTGTTCTTCAGTTATGATTGTTACGGTTTTAATTTTTAAAGGTTTAATTATTATTCCCTTGAGATTTGTAACATTATCCTGCAGTGTTTGCATTAAAACTTTAAGACCTTTAAATATGCCAAACCCAATAACAAGAGTCAAAATAGTGAGCAGGATTCCCTTGAGTATGCTCATTATAGCAGATGACTTGGCCCATGGAAAAAGCAAAAACAATACAGATATCAAAGCATATAAAAAACCAATAATCATTGATAATTTTATTGCTTTTAAAAACAATATTACAAATGAAACCAAAGTAGAATCGCTAACTATTTCATAACCTTTTATAATGATACCTTTAAAAATAATACCTTTTTTCTGTTCAATCAGCGCATATAGTTTGTTAAACAATTTTGTAATGTAGTAGAGAACAATGAAAAATACTACTACTGAAAACAATGCAACAGCAGATTTTACAATCACATCCTTATGCGCAACAGCAAATGTATAAATGTCATCAGGTGAATTGACAATAATATGTTGAGGTTTATTTATTAAGATCCCGGCAATTTTTTCTGCATAGATGCTTGCCAGTTCATCTGCACTTTTGGCCTCCTTTTCTGCATCTTCAGGAGTTATTGACATGATGATAGAATCTTCATACAGGATATCGGTAGTAATTTCCGATTTTACTATCTTCAAATTTTCCCTGTTAAATGTTTTTCTTTCCAGAAGGCCATTCAATCGTTTGACAACACCTTCAGCGCGTTCCCGGGGTGACAGCGGTCCAAGGGAAGAATATATTTTAAAAAGTTCTTTACCGTTTATTACTACCGGCTCGCCATCTGCAACAGGTTTTGCAGCTATAGTATCTATAGCCAAAGTCTCTGCACGAGAAGTATTTATTGAAGATGTTTTATTAAGATTTTTATTTGTTTCAATGGACACGTTTTGTGCAACTATTCCGCCTGCACATGCAAGTATGGCGCATATCACGAAAAATTTTTTAATCATACCATCCTCCGATAGTATATAATTTAAGAACTAATTTTCACTTTGATCTCCGGCGCCTCTACCAGCTGAAACGTTGCAGAGGTAAATTTTATCTCACCACCTGTTGATTCGATTTCTGCTAAAATTCTGTCAAACAGTTCCGTTTTAGTTATTCTTCTCTTCCTGTAATCCACTATATATCGCAGCGTGTATTCAACCCAATTGTCGTTTGCAACAATCGAAACCATGGGTTCTGTCTGCGCATTTTCAAGGCGATATTTTTGTTGCAGATGCTCCCACTGTTTTTTTGTCTTCTCTGGCAAGTCAGTGACAACCTTTTTTGCTATAGAAAGTATAATTTCTTTTGCCTTTGCATAGTTGCTTCCATATTGGATGGGGATTTTAATTTCATCCCACAAAAAAGGGAACTCCCCTGAATAGTTATACACCGGCTCTTTGAAGACAAAGCTATTTGCTACAAGAACTATTCGCCCATTGTATAAATCACCGTCAACCCACTGCCCAATTTCCATTATGGTTGTTCTCAGTACCCCAATGTCCATCACGTCGCCTTTAATTCCGCCCAATTGCACCCGGTCACCCGTTTTATAAAATCCTCCAAACATGATTGCAAGCCAGCCAGCAAAAGAAACGATTATTTCCTGAAGGGCAAAAGCAACTCCAGCACCCGCAACTCCAAAAGCAACAGTTAATCCGCCAAGTTTATCACTATATACAATGGTTATGAGGAGCAGTGT
>Ga0067045_1030284_pt1 | contig 15930 bp, 12 predicted proteins | sample TerdegcTABiofilm_FD_59184 | JGI IMG/M metagenome (GOLD analysis project Ga0067045, IMG submission 59184) | Combined Assembly of (Gp0054472, Gp0054536) Wastewater bioreactor microbial communities from Singapore -Terephthalate degrading...
CAAGCCGTGAAGGTCACGCTGGGGCCGCGCGGTCGCAACGTGATCCTGCAAAAGAGCTTCGGTTCGCCCACCGTCACCAAGGACGGCGTTACGGTGGCCAAGGAAATCGATCTCGAGGATGTTTACGAGAACATGGGCGCCCGCATGGTCCGCGAGGTCGCGTCCAAGACCAGCGACGTGGCGGGCGACGGCACGACCACCGCGACCGTTTTGTCCGAGGCCATCTTCACGGAAGGCCTGAAGGCGGTCGTCTCCGGCATCAATCCGATCGCACTCAAGCAGGGCGTGGACAAGGCGGTCGATGATATCGTCGCCAAGCTCAAGTCCATGTCCATCCCCATTAAGACCAGCAAGGAGATGGCGCAAGTGGCCGCCATCGCCGCCAACAACGACATGGCCATCGGCGAGCTTCTGGCGCAGGCCATGGACAAGGTCGGCAAGGACGGCGTGATTACGGTCGACGAGAGCAAGAGCCTGGAAACGCAGGTCGAATTCGTGGAAGGCATGCAATTCGACCGCGGTTATCTCTCGCCCTATTTCGTCACCGATCCCCAACGGATGGAGTGCGTCCTCGAGGACTGCTACATCCTCATTCACGAGAAGAAGATCTCCAACGTCAAGGAGCTGGTGCCGCTGCTGGAGGCCGTGGTGAATGCCGGCAAACCGCTGCTGATCGTGGCGGAGGAAGTCGACGGAGAAGCCTTGGCGACGCTGGTCGTCAACCGTCTCCGCGGCACGCTCCGCGTCTGCGCGGTCAAGGCCCCCGGCTACGGCGATCGCCGCAAGGCCATGTTGGAGGATATCGCGATCTTGACCGGCGGTACCGCCTTGTTCGAGAGCTTGGGCCGCAAGCTGGAGCACGTCACTTTGGCGGAACTCGGCCGGGCCAAGAAAGTCGTCGTCGATAAGGACAACACGACGATCATCGAAGGCGCCGGCAAGAGCGAAGAGATCAAGGGCCGCATCGAGCAGATCCGTCGCGAAATCGAAAAGACCACCAGCGACTACGACCGCGAAAAGTTGGAAGAGCGGTTGGCGAAACTGGCCGGCGGCGTGGCGAAATTGAACGTCGGCGCGGCGACGGAGGCCGAAATGAAGGAGAAGAAGGCCCGCGTCGAGGACGCCCTGCACGCCACCCGAGCAGCCGTCGAGGAAGGCATCCTCCCCGGCGGCGGCGTGGCCCTGCTGCGAGCGGCCGCCCAATGCAAGGGCGAAGGGCTCTCCACGGAGGAAAAGGTCGGTTACGACATCGTTTTGCGGGCTTGCCGCGCCCCGATTTCGCAGATTGCCGCCAACGCCGGCCAAGACGGCAGTATCGTCTGCGAAAAGGTCACGGAAATGAAGGGGAACATGGGCTACAACGCCTTGACCAACACCTATGAGGACTTGGTGAAGGCGGGCGTGATCGACCCCACCAAGGTCGTCCGCACGGCTCTGGAAAACGCGGCCAGCGTGGCTACCCTGATGCTCACCAGCGATGCGCTGGTTGCGGAAAAGCCGAAGAAGGAAGAGAAGACGCCTCCGCCCGGCCCCGGCGGCGACTTCTGATCCCCGAGCCGGGAACACTCCCGGTGACATTCAACCATTCCGACGGGACGCCCGATCTTCGGACGTCCCGTCCTTGCTTTTGCGTGACCTCCGGACTATCCAAAGAATTGTCTCATCAACAGAATGGTCTAACTCCATCACGCGGCCACGTCATGAGCATCGCTTCCCTCGCCGCTTGACCGTTCAGATCACCGACTTTACAATATTGAGACTCAAGATCATCACAAACGCCGCAAGCGTTATCTCGCGATGAAATTCTGGGAATCACGCAAACTGAGACTCGTGCTGAGCGTGTGGCTTCCAGCCTCCACGCTCGCCCTCGAATTGCACCATTCCCTCACATGCCGAGATTCGCACCCGGGTAGTTGCGGCGGTTGCGCTTATCATGTCGGGCAACATGATGAGCAACACCAATTCGCCGAGGTCGGTGCTTGCGAAAACCACGCGTGTAGTCTCCCATGCGTTGAGTCCGATTCGGTCCGCCAAGCGTTCGGAACCTGCTTATCGCAAGCGACTCGCACGGAACGAATTGGTGCAGATTCTCGTTTAGAGGATCAGCATGACCCCGACCGCTGCCCAATCTGCCGCTTTCTGAGAAGCCCGATAGCTCGTGGGCAGCCGTCGCGTACACCTTTTCTCCACCATTGCGTCGGTTTCACTTCCGCCGGCCGATCTCCCAGCCGGATCAAGCAGGACCTTCCGGCCGGAACCATTCGAGGCCCGCCGCGCCGACTTCTCAATTGGGCTTGAGTCCGGTGTGACTCTTTCTGCCGGTTTTGCAAAAGGCGTACCGATTCGATCCCACTCGTTGGGACATCGGCAGCGCGACGGTTAGCGCTGCGCGTGCGCCACGCTTAGGTCTGTCCTGCAACCATGTCTGAATGCACCTCCACGGTACGCGTTGCAGACACGGAGCATCATCATCCCTCCATTTGATAAAGATCGCCAAGGTTCTCTCTTTGAGTCAACCTTGCGGCGCATGCTTTACGATTGCAACGCGATCCGGAGGCTGCTGATGTGAGACCCAAACTCTTTGGAGATAGCTGTGATGCAAGCCACCATAAACAATCCCCGGCACAGGCTCCCAGTCGCGTCGCGACCTAGGCCGGCCGGTTCCGAAATGCGGGGCCGCGTGGTCGGGCCGGTAAAGCCTGCGTTCACGCTGGTCGAACTTCTCGTGGTCATCGCGATCATCGGCATACTGATCGCGCTGCTGTTGCCGGCGGTGCAGGCCGCCCGTGAAGCGGCACGGAGGGCCGCGTGCACCAATAATCTCAAACAGCTCGGTTTGGCCCTGAACAATTATCACGGCGTTTACAACGTCTTTCCCGGCTTGGGAACCACCTCGGCAACCAGCTTTTCCGTCCAAGCCAAGCTTCTGCCCTTTCTGGAACAAAAGCAGTTGCAAGATTTGATCGATTTCAAGCAGCCGCTTTACATCACCTATGGTAGGGGGCAATCCGCCCTGAATCCCGCGCAGGCCAATGCGGCTCGTACCGTCGTCTCGGTCTTTCGCTGTCCCAGCGATGGTGCGGAATCGATCTATGAGGAGAACCCCGGCTCGTTCGTGGCAGGGGGTAATTACATGGTCTGCATCGGCACCGGCACCGGTACCTTTTACGACCTGCGCTACAAGACCGACGGCACATTCTACTACGGCTCAAATCTGGGGATACGGGACATGATCGATGGTTCCAGCAACACCATGGTCATGTCGGAAACGCTGCTGGGATCGCGGGAGCGGCACACGGGTGTCGTCACCGCGCGAAGCATGCGGGAAAGGCTGATCTGCTCCATGGGCGGCTCGTTGAATCCCGCGCCGCAACCCGGTCTTGCTGGTGTTGTGAATCCCGATCTCGAATCCATTACGAGTACCTGCACCAACTGGTTGGGGAATCGAGGATTCGGCTGGATTGCGGGAAAAACGACATCCACGACCTACACGGCGTATCTTCCTCCGAATGCTTCCGCCGCGGACGCCACTGCCCACGGCCTCGGCTTTATCGGAGCCAGAAGCCGCCACCCCGGCGGAGTCAACACGCTGATGGGTGACGGCAGCGTGCGATTCGTGGCAGAAACCATCAAGCTCGCAACTTGGCGAGCCATGGCGACGCCGCACGGACACGAAGTCATACAAGCACCCTAGTGCTCGCCCGATTTGAAGCCACTGTTGCCCGAGCCGGTTTTTCCATTAGGAGAAAACATTGATGACAATTGCGACTCTGTTCGCCGCCAACACGGCAAGTGCCGACGAACTCGCCGGCATGATCTTGCAACAATCCGAAGGCGACTTTCATGGCGCTGATGACGTGAGAGCTTTTTTCCGGCGACCGCATCGTCGGCTCAAGTCGGGGCAAGCCATTCGCCTCCGGCCCAAAGCTAAACCTCAGAGTTGATTGCTGCGCAATCAATCCGCCATCCGGCGTGGGTTGGCACAGGTACGTTCGAAGAATGCGGCCGGTGGTAGGTTGTTGAGCAAGGCCCCGTCGAGGGAGTCCGTCGGGATGCTGATGCAGTTCCACCAAGCTCCGGCGTCAACTCCTCCGCCCCAAGGGATCACATTCCGACCTCAAGCTACGGTCGCCGAGGCTCGCGCGAACCTATCACCCAGGCATTCCAAGGCAGGTAAGTACAGTGAGGTTTTCGAGGACTGACTTTTTGAAAGGACCATCTGATGAAGTTTTCACGAAGACGCGTTTTGCAAGCATTACCGGGAGTGATGCCGATCAGTGCGATTTCCCTGGCAGGCGTGAGCCGGGCACAAGAAACCGACCACTCGGAGAAACTGGGGCTTCTCCTCATCGGTCACGGTTCGCCCTCGCCGCAATGGAACCAATCCTTCCTGGAATTTGGTGATCGGGTGGCCAAGCCGGCGGTGGAAGAGAAGGGTTTCACGGCAGTCCGAACCGTGTTGATGGAGTTCGCCTCGCCCAGCATCGCGGATGGATTGCGTGAATTGCAAGACGCCGGTTGCGAGGCCGTCGTGGCCGTGCCTGTGTTCGTTACGGTAGGACACCACACCCTCTTCGACGTACCCGCGGCGTTGGGGATCTATTATTCCCGACATTCCGTCGAGCACTTGGCCGAAGGGGGAACCGGCATCGCAGCCCCCCGAGTCCCTATTCTGTATACCGCCGCGCTGGATGAGGGAGACCTTCTCGAGCTGTATGTACTCTCGGAAATCCGAAAGCTGTCCCAGGATCCCAAGAACGAAGCCCTGGTATTGCTGATCCACGGAGACGCCGAACAAAAGCCGCTCTTGGAGAGGCGATTGCGGAACCTCATGCTATGGTGTTGCGCACAATCGGGAATTACCTTCGCCGATCATGCCTATATCGGCGTCGGGCAAGGCTTCGAGCACCACGGTTTGCCTGTCTTGATCGAGGCTGCCGAAAAGCGGTCGCGAGTCCTGGTGATCGGACTCTATGGATCGCTCAGTGCGGAATCGATTCTACGCCGAAGCGCCGCAAGTTCGCCGCGGATCCACGAGCGTCTGAAGGACCGCGACATCGCCTTCTCTCAAGGAACTCTGCTGGACTTCCCCCAGACCGTAACGCATGTCTTGGAGATTGCAACACAAGCGGCGAACGCCCGCGCCAGCGCGCACGATCCGTCGCACCGGCATTGAAACGCCGCTCCCCGAGCGAGCCCACTGGACTCTACTGCGTTGCACCGGCAATGTAGCGGGCTAGGACGCCCAGATTTCGCATGAACGTTTGGGTCGTGACGATCCGCCCGACCACGGCGTCGGGCGGTGCCGTTTTCAGCCGGCCTTCTTCCAGCCAGCGGCCGCGTGCGTCGAGTTCTGCCATGACCCGTTGCGCATCCGCCGCCGGCGACGGCGACCAGCGCGGCGGAGCGGCGCGTTTGCCAATCGTCGGCCGCGGGCCGCCTTGAATCGCTTGCGTGTATTCCCGCTCGATGGCCGCAAGCTGACTGCCCACCTTGAACGCGTAGTGCGTGGGCGTGTCGCGATCGCTGTAGGTCAATCGGTAATCCGAGGTGAAGAAGAGCGGCCGGTTGGTCTTCAGTTCGTAGAAACGGGCCAGGCTGCCGTCCGGTAGGGTGGAGCGGCGCAAGTACTCCAAGGCAGCGGGAATGGGAGACAGGAAACGGGGATCCCCGGTCTCGTGAAAGAGCACGATTAACGTCCGCATTGCGCCCTGCGACTCGCTGCCGGTGATAGCCGGGGGTTCGAACTTGCGTGCCCAACAGGGCTGCATCCGCGCGTCGTACTGTTGGGCCCAGGCGGGCTGAGGCTCGGGCATGCGGGCCTTGAGCAGGAACTCTCCGGCTCGACGCGCAGCCGCCCCGTAGCTTGCGTCTCCATAGATGCGCCAGGCTAAAAGCAAGGTCTTCAGCGTGTCGGCGTGAGCATTGTCGTTGAGCGTATAACAATCTTGGTATGCGGTCCCCGGCCATTCCCGAGACCAAGCCTCGGGATAAGAAGCGGGCACGTCCGGGTAGTCTTCCGGCCGCGGCGGTGCGGAAAACCGCTGGGGCCAACCGCCGTTGGGACGTTGGACTTTGAGCAAGGCCGCCAGACCGTACATCACGGCCTCATGCACCGCCGCATCGCTCATCGCGGTTTCCCGATCGTACTCCATCAGGAATCGCAAGGCCGACTGCGTGGTGTCATCATCGAGGGTGGATGTATCGGCGGCACGATCACCGCCCGCCGGAGCCGTTCGGTAGCGGTAACGCACCCGCGCTTGCGGGTCGAACTCGATTCGGTAGTCCCATCCGCCGGATACGAGTTGCCCTTTCACCAGGGCGTGGGCCGTTCGCTCGGCCGCGCGAAGGCACACGTCCTCGCGAGTCCAACGATAAGCCTGGAGCAGGGACATTCCCACACTGGGAGTGCCGGGCGGTTGCACCCAAGCAGTCAGCGGCCCGGCCTTGCCCTCGCCTTCCCGCAGGCTGAGGTCCTCGGAATAGGCCCAGAGGTAGCCTCCTTCCACCGCGACCTCTTCGTCGAAGAACCGCACGGCCCTCCGGAGCGCTGCCCGAGCCTCATCGACGGAGGGAGCCTTGCCCGCCGCGATTTCCTCGGCCCAAGCGCACCTGGCTCCGGCAACCCATCCGGCCGTTAAGACCACGTTTCGGCAAAACGTTCGGCGATCCATGGAAACACATCTCTCTTTCAGCTCGGCGCTTGCCGGACGCAGGCGTCGCGCGAACCGCTCTTAACGCTCATCGAAGCTGATCGAAGCTGACAGCCTCGCCAGCATTGCGCGTCAGCATCGCTCGCACGGTTTCCACCGGCGTGGAGTAGGGTAGGAAGCGGACGCTCCCGTCTGCAAACAACACATTGATTCCGAAGGGATGGCCGCGACGATGCTTCGGCTGACGGAACCAGGCTAGGAACTCTTCCACCGTGATATCTCGCGGCTCCGCCCAGCGTATTTCCGAATCCGGCCAGTCGACGCAGAGGATGGTATTGCTCAATCCATCGGTGATGTCGCCGAAAGAGACGATCTGATCCGGATCCGCGATCGTGCCCGGCCCCACGACCCGGACGTAGTTCGTGCGTACCAAAGGCCCCTCGACCGAAGGGCAGATGTATTCGGGCACGACCGTATTCACGACCAAGGCATTGTCGGGTGCGTCCCAGGGTTGGCTCCGGTCGTAACGCTCAAGGAGTGCCGGCTGGTCCAAGTACGGCAAAATCAAGGTTCGCCAACTGGTAGCCGCCGGCTCATCGGCGGCCGCCGGCGGAAAGCAATCGAACTCGTCGTGGTAAATCTGCATGGCCAGGCCGATCTGTTTCATGTGATTGAGGCACTGAGCACGCCTCGCGGCTTCTCGAGCCGCCTGCACGGCGGGGAGGAGCAAGGCGATCAATATGCCGATCATGGCCACGAGGACCATGGTCCCGGCCAGGACCACCGCCAAGATCACGACCCAGAAGGTCCGTCTTCGGGGAGAATCCGCATAGGTCGGCGTAAAACCTGCCCCGCCGGGCACTTGGACGGGTTGCCCGCACCTGCCGCAGCGACCGGTCGTCCCGGCGTATTGATCGGCGGCTTCCATGGAGTTACCGCAATGGGGGCAAAAAAACTTGACGACCATCGCCGATCCTCCCGTACTGAGACCTCATCCGAAAGCGCGACCAGCCGACCGTGGGGCGCTCTCCGCGGCGCACGGCGGCGGCGTTCATCCGAGTACGATTCAACGATAGCGATGAACGGCTCGGCGAATCTCTCGCGACGTCTCTTCCTTCTTCAAGATTTCGCGCTTGTCGTGGAGCTTTCGGCCGCGACAAAGCCCCAGGAGCACCTTGGCTTTGCCCCGCTTGAAATACATGCGCAGCGGGATCAGGGTCATCCCCTTTTGCGCGGCCTGCGCGGCGAAACGTTTGATTTCCCGGCGATGCAGCAAGAGCTTGCGCGGTCGCTTCGGCTGATGATTGAACTGATTGGCCTCTTTGTACTCGGGGATGTCGCAATTGAAAAGCCAGACCTCGCCGTCCTTGATCCTGGCATACGATTCCTCCAAGGAGGCCTTGCCGCAACGCAGGCTTTTGACCTCGCTGCCCAACAGGGCCATGCCGCACTCCAGCGTCGCCAGCACGTCGAAATTGTGCTGCGCTTTTCGGTTCCGGCAGATCAACCGCTCGTTGTCGTGCTCGGCGTCGGTCGGTTTGCGATTCTTGGCGTTCATCGATCCGTCAGGAGAGGACTTCTGCCTTGGAGCCGGGGGAACCGCCCGTCGCCCTCCGGTCGGCATGTCATGTTCGGCGTTCCATCCGCAGCATCTCGCGCAAATATTCACCATAACTGTTTTTGTAGGCCGCCGCGAGTCGCTCCACCTGGGCCGCGTCGATGAATCCCTTGCGATACGCCACCTCTTCCAAGCAGGCGATTTTGAGTCCTTGCCGATGCTCGATGGTCTCCACGAAGGTCGAAGCCTCCAGCAGCGATTCGTGCGTCCCGGTGTCCAACCAGGCGAATCCGCGGCCGAGAAGCTCCACGTGGAGCTTGCCTCGCCGCAGATAGACGTCGTTGACGTCGGTGATTTCCAGCTCGCCGCGTGCGCTGGGCTTGAGGTTCGCGGCGATTTCCACGACCTGATTGTCGTAGAAATAGAGGCCGGTGACGGCGTAGTTCGAAGGCGGGTCCTTGGGCTTTTCGACGATCCGCACGGGCCGCCCCCCCGCGTCCAACTCGACGACGCCGTAGCGCTGCGGATCACGGACCGGGTAGGCGAAGACCGTGGCCCCTTCCGCTCGCGACGCCGCGCGGATCAACATCCCTTGGAACCCCTGCCCGTAAAAGATGTTATCCCCCAACACCAACGCCACGTGATCCCCGGCGACGAAGTCCCGCCCGATGATGAACGCTTGGGCCAATCCCTCCGGCTTGGGCTGCACGGCATATCGAATCGAAATGCCGAGTTGCGAACCGTCGCTCAACAGTCGTTCGAAGAGGCCGATGTCCTCCGGCGTGGAAATCAGGAGTACGTCGCGGATCCCCGCCAGCATCAACGTGGACAGGGGATAATAGACCATGGGCTTGTCGTAAATGGGCAAGAGCTGCTTACTCACCGCCCGCGTCAAGGGATGGAGTCGCGTGCCCGCCCCGCCCGCCAAAACGATACCCTTGGTACACATCACGGCCACGCTAGTCGGCTCCTATGGAAGAGAAGGGATGGACCGATCGGCAAAGAGGGACGCCTCGCCTGTTTGCGGCGGAACGGCCGCAAACGTCCCTGCCCCCAGCGAAATGATAGCACAAAGGGGCGTGCCAAGCAGCCGCGGAAGCCCCGGCCGCTAAGGAATGCCCCGCACGAGCCACGGGCCGATCAGCCGGGTCAAGAACACGGGCAATCGCCGCCATGCTGCGATGAAAAGGCGGTACTTGCCCCCTTCCGGACGCATATCGGAGATCTCTCCCCGGCGCACATAATACTGCCAAACGGCGGGAAACTCGCAAGCTCCCCACTGCCGCTTGAACCGATGCGTGGGACCGCCCACGGTGCTCCGCCCAAAATCGAAAACCGTCTGTCCCCGCTCGATCGCTCGACGCAGCAGGTGCCAATACATGAACATGTTGGCATTGGTCCAATGGAAGGGTCGGAGCGACGAGGCGCTGGGAACCTCCGTGACTCCCCGGCCGTGTAGTAGCAATCCGCATGCCAGCGCCCGGCCTTCGTGCCGGACGACGCACAGCTCAGCCTCGCCCGGAAAACGCCGCAGGATGCCCGCGAAGAGCGATTGCGGATAGACGGGCGTTCCCAAATCGCGCATGTTGCGGCAAAACACGGCGTAAAACTCCCGCAGTAGGGGTTCCCCGCCCCAGTGCACGGTCAACCCCAGCTTCTCGCCTTTGCGCACTTGATTTCGGACCTTAGGCGAAAAGGCCTTCCACAGGGCGTCCGCGGAGCCGGGCAACTCCAGCCGCATGTGAACCTTGCTCGTCAGCCGAGCAGCAAGGGCCGGATGCTCCACCGCCTGTTCATGCCGCAGCTCGAGATAGCGAACATCAAACGAATCGGCCAAGCTCACCGCCTGATCGATCAGCCGAACCGTCGCCCGACGATCTCCTAACACCCCGCCGTAATTGACGTAGGGCAGGCCGACCAAGAATCGGCCGAAGATCGGTCCGCGCACCAACGCCAAGGGCAAGATCGCGGTCCACGGCGGGCTCGGATCCCCTTGCCGAACGCCGGCAAGATCCGCGGTCGATACGGCAAGACAGACCGGCCGATGGCCCAACGAATCGTGAAGTATCCCCAGCCATGCAGGATGCCGCGAGAGCAAGACCTCGTCCGACATCCGGAAGAACCGCTCCATCTCCGGAGCCGCCGCGATCGGATCGAGGGAAGTTACGGCTGGAGGATCGGCGGCATCCGGCATGGTCCGCCCTCACGCTTTGGGTGCGGATGAAAAAGCGGGCAGGCCCGGTAGAACCGGCGGGAGGCCGGCAATCCTAAAAAGAAGCGATGTCCCGGCAAAGCCGTGCCCCAAAGTGCGCGTACGCGGAAGTGTTCGGGAGGACGCGGCCCCTTTTCGTGACGCGCTGCCGCCGACAAGCGCCCGAGATGGAGACTGGAGCCTGTACTCCCCCGAATCAGCCCAGACACCGACCGCAGCGCCGATGCGAACGGTCACTTCTTGCGGTGCCGAATCTTGGCCCGCATCCTTCGTTTCTTGCTCCCGATCTTCCTGCGACCTTTTCCCGTCTGTTTTACACCCACGGAACGCTCCGAAATCCAGGATCCCGAACTATTGGAAAACCGACCACTCTTCGCGCACAATGAGAGGCTGACGCCTCGTGGAAACGAATCGCAAGGCGGATCGACCACCGGGAAGACCCAACATCCACCTTGAAGCGGCACCCCTGGCCCGGGGGAAAAATAACGAGCCGAAGTGTTGAGTATACCACTTGCGGCTGGGAATGGGCAAGTGGCCGCGTTGCACGGTCTGCGGCTGGATTGATCGGCCAGGGCGCCAATGCGGCCGGCGGACGGCGGGGGGCGACCCCGGCCACCCGGAACGGTTCCCGGCAAGTCGTCTCGGTTTTCCCGCGACCCAAACCTCGATCGACCAATCGCGGGACAGGGATGCGGGCAACAACCGGATGCCCCCGGAAGCCTGCGAGCCAAACGGCGTACGATAATTTCCGACTTGAGGCAACTGCTCCGTGTACGGAAGAACGAAAGCAAATATAATGTTAGAGGGCAGTCAAGCGGGCCGGCCGTGGGCAAACCGCTATCGCAGAATCTTGGAGGTCAGAATGAACCGGCCCATCCGCCGGGGGCGGCAGTTGCGCCCCGCACGTCGCGGTTTCACGCTCGTCGAAATCCTGCTCGCCACGGTAATCGCCCTCATCATGCTGGGGGCGGTGGTGACGGTCTTCGCCTCCGTCATGCAGAGCATGACCCAGACGCGGGCCGTTCTGGAAACGGCCGACCGCCTTCGGTCCGCCGCCGAACTCTTGCGTTCCGACCTCCGCGGACTGACGGTGATCCCCGTCCCACCGCGAGATCCGGCCGATAACGAGGGGTATCTCGAATACACGGAGGGGCCGACGGGCCAGGCCGGCGTAGCGCCGATTGCTTTGAACTTGGACGACCTCGATCCCAACGGTCAGCCGTGGCCGGATTCCACCGTGGGCGACCTCGACGACATGCTGATGCTGACCGCGAGGGCCGCCGATCGTCCGTTCGTCGGCCGGTGCCGCAACAACTTTACGAACACGGTCATTACGGTCGAATCCGATGTTGCCGAGATCGCGTGGTTCGTGCGAGGGAACCGCCTCTACCGGCGCCAACGACTGGTGGCGCCGAAAACGGCAAGCGTGGCGGACCAGAACGGAAACGGCTTTTTGGATCCCGGCGAATGGGGTGACGCACCGCAAAACTTCAATCGCTACTTCGACGTCGCCTTGCATCCGCAAGTCCTGCCCAACGGAGGCGTGGGTTGGACCTTTTCCACCTTGGGCGATCTCACAAAACCCGAGAATCGTTACGCCCATCAGATCGGCAATCCCCATTCCGCCGGCGCCTATCCCTTTCATCCGCACCGCATCGGTTGGCTTCCGCTCGGCTTGCCCACCCTAGCGGAGAGTTCATCGGCCGGCATGGCGACCACGTGGCTGGCGTCGGGCATTTTGCCCTCGCAAACCTTGAACCTCCGCCCTGCGCCGAACCACGTCTTCGACGCCTGGACGAACCCCTACCCCGCCGCGGAGATCGATGAGAGGACCGGCTTGCTGCGAAACGTGGGACAGCTCTTTCGAGAAGCCGAGGACCTCGTGCTCACCAATGTCCTGTCGTTCGACGTTAAGATTTGGGACCCCACGGCGCCCCTCAACGTGGTCAACAACGATGTCGTCAAGCCGGGCGACCCGGGGTACCCGCTCCCCCCGCCCGGTCCCGCCGCGACCGTGCCGCGCGGTGCGTTCGTGGACTTGAACTATGCCGGAACCCCGGGCGTCTCGGCATTTTCCGGTCCCGGCGACTCCAAGTTTCTAGCCCGATGGAACTGGGCACCCGGTCAAAGCTGCGTGTACGACACCTGGTCCAACCATTACGAGCGAGACGGACTAGATCAGGACGGCGTCTTGGGCCCGGATCAGGGAACGGACGGCTTCGACAACAACAACGACGGCCGCGTCGACGACATTGCCGAAAGGGAGGCTCCCGCTCCTTACGGCGAGCCTTGTCGCGGACTGCAAATCGTGATTCGCGTCTTTGAGCCTGACAGTCGCCAGATTCGGCAGGTCACCGTGGTCCAAGACCTCTTGCCGAAGTGAAGCACCGCTGCCGCGACGCTGCTGGAACGCTCCCCCCCGCCGCGTCTTGATGCGATGGGACGCAGCGATCTTATGCATGGGCACGCGCGTCGGATTCGCGCGTAGAACCCTCAAGCTCCCTACGGCTGCTCCGACGGCAATCCTGCGGCTTTGCTGTCCGGCGTCATCAAGTGCTGGTAAACCGAATAGTCGATGTCGTCTGTGATAAAATCCACATGTCCGTCACAGAAGACCACGTTGACGCCGCCCGGGTGATTACTCGAGGGCCGAGGAAGCGGCCCGGTGTTATCCTTGCAGCGGTTGATGTGGCCGCACGGCCCCGGCGACGCCAGCCACCACAGGCCGACCTCGGCTTCTAAGGTCACCGGAGCGCCGGAACTGAATCGCATCCAACTTCCCGCCTGGAGGTTTTCGCTCGCCATGATCGTCCGCTGGGCACCGTCCGGAATACGATCCGTCCTGACTTTGATCTGTTGAGCCACCGGAATTTCGGTCGCATCGTGATTGAAGAAGACGCCGTAAGCGGAATCTTCAGGACGCGGACTACCGCTTGGAATGGGATTCGGCATGGTCGTCCCGTCCTCGATACCGCAATTGACGGCATAACCCAACGCGGCGTATTGGCCGGGCCGGGGGTTGCTCGGGCAAATCAACTCGGTGATTTGAAACCCGCTCGTGGCGGGATCGGGAAACCCGGACGCAGGTGCGAAATCCCCCACGCGGACCAGCCGCCACATGTCCTGCCGCCCGATGTTGGGCAAAAGCACCGCCGCCCAACTCAACCCCGGCACCGCGCTGAAACTGTTCTTGTAGCCGGGCAGAAAGCCCTTTTCCGACTCGTACGTCAGGCAGGCCTTGCCGATTTCGCCGAGGCGGTTCTGGCACTGGGCCGATCGTGCCCGCTCCCGCGACCCTATGATCGCCGGCAACAGCAATGCGACCAGGATGGAGATGATCACCACAACGACGAGCAACTCGACGAGCGTAAACGCATGACGACGCGAACGGGCCATGATCCCATACTCCTTTCCCACTCATCGCCGGCCCGGCGAGGTCCTCGCATGAGGATCCGAGGCTTGCCCCTCTAGATTGTATTGTGACAACCCGGTGATCGGGAATCCAGGAATCCGTCCGGTTATTGCGACATTTTTTCGCCGGCCTCTCCCGACACGCCGCGCCGCAGCCGTTGGATCGTCAGCGCCGGATCGCAGGCCGCGGTAAGAATTCGGCGGCATCGGCAACAGCCGATTCGGTTTCCCCCGGCACGTGCCGTCCGGCCGTTTCCCTGTTCGGCCGCGAATTCGTGAAAAGGCCGCCGACTGGAAGCTGCCCCGTTTGGCCGGCCTCAGGGAACGCCGTCTCTCCATCTCACCGTAAGTCGCAACATCGACGCGACGTTAATACAAGAATACACGCCGAACCATGCCCCCATGGGGTACCGCGGCTTGACGTCCCGGAGGAACGGGATACATTAAGATTATCCGCACTCGATCCGACGAGGAGCGGCCGGTTATTGTGCGCGGGAATGGCGGAATTGGCAGACGCGCTAGGTTGAGGGCCTAGTGGCCGCAAGGCCGTGGAGGTTCAAGTCCTCTTTCCCGCACTCCCGGCGTCGGCCTTGCGCGCCCTTGCCCCCTTAGCTCAGCCCGGCAGAGCAGCTGACTCTTAATCAGCGGGTCGTAGGTTCAAATCCTACAGGGGGCACCTTGGTGTATGCTTTTTGCGGCAGCGTCAATCGCGCGGGGACGGTTGACCGGACGTCCGAGCTTTAGGACGTCAGTTTCACGGCCAGCACGATCGCGGCCGTTTCGGACCGCAACACCCTGGGGCCGAGATCGACCCGGCGCCACCCCAAAGAAGCCGCCGCCTGAAGCTCATCCGGCGTAAAGCCTCCTTCCGGCCCGACAACCGCGACACGTGCGGCAGGTTCTGGATACGGCCCCCCAAGCACTGCGGCGGATGGGACTTCGCTTTCTACACGGCGTGCTACCGAGTTCGAAGTATCGCTTGCGCCACCGTCTGCTATCGCTTGCGGACACGCCCCCCCCGGATGGGCGATCCATCGAACCTCGGTGCTCGCGTGATCGAGCAGAAACGATGAAAAGGCGGTCGGCGCGGCGACCTGCATCAAACGATTGCGCCCACACTGCTTGGAGGCCTCGATCACCGCGCGTTCCAACCGGTGGACGGCGGCCGCGGTAGGACGAACGACGGTCCTTTCCGTGACAATGGGCACAAGAGCCGCCACCCCCAATTCGGTCAGCTTTTCGACGAGGAATCGTTCTCGCTCACCCTTAGGGAGGGGTACGCCAAGCGTCACCCGAAACGGCGACTCTCGATCCACCTCTTTCCGATCGAGGATGCGTAAACGCACCTTCTTGGGGAGTATCTCGGCCACCTCCGCTTGAAATTCGATGCCGGTACCGTCGAAAAGCGTGCATCGATCGCCGGGCCGAGCGCGCATCACCCTCACAAGGTGGTGCGCCTCTTCTCCCTCAAGAAGGGCATCATCATCAACGAGGGGTCGATTGAGAAAGAATCTTTGAGACATTTTGCCGCGATGCTCAGGGCGTTTTCCGGATGAAGAAACCGCGATGATTTTACCGAAGATGAGCGATGGGGAAAAAGTGCCGCCGGACGATTGCACATGTCCCCGAATACTCCGGACGTTCTCCCGGAAATCCCAGGGAATGGATTGCTAGCACGCTCCGTTCGGCGCGTACACCCTTGTAGCGCCGCCGCAAGCCGGCGTGCCGCGAAGCAATGGGCGGATCATCGATCGAAAGGGAGCGCCGTCTCGTGACCCGATCCGAAGCCTTCACGATCCTCGACTATTGGGGCCTTACGTCTTCTCCCTTTCCTGTTCGCCCGGCCCGCGGGGGAGTCCTTTGTACGGCATCGCAGGAAGAGGCCTTGGCTCGCATGGAGTTCATCGTCCGCCACGGAAGCGGCGGCGGCCTCATCATGGGAGCGGAAGGAACGGGAAAGACGTTGCTGCTGGAAATCTTCGTGACGCGGATCCGCTCTGCCGAGGCCTTTCTGCTAAGCGCGGTGGGCATGGACGATGCGGAGCTGCTGCTTCGACTGGCGGAGAAGACCGGCGGCTTGCCCTCCGCGCGCCGCG
>Ga0067045_1004138_pt1 | contig 15921 bp, 10 predicted proteins | sample TerdegcTABiofilm_FD_59184 | JGI IMG/M metagenome (GOLD analysis project Ga0067045, IMG submission 59184) | Combined Assembly of (Gp0054472, Gp0054536) Wastewater bioreactor microbial communities from Singapore -Terephthalate degrading...
GGCTACACTGTGGGCCTCCAACAACGCAAACAACGCCTGCAAAAGTGGACTTCTCGTTTGCAATGTGGTATGATTCATTTCGGGGTGCCTCCTTCGTGTGGTGGTTTCGTANAACTCTACTTTACACCAAGNGGCACCCCATTTTCAAGTCCTCCCTCAAAAAGGCCAAACTCCAGGGGCGGCTTTCCATAGCCGCCAGCCCATCCCCTCGCCCCGCCTGCGGGGAGAGGGTTAGGGTGAGGGGTGGCCCGCCGAGGAGACAAAGAGACCCCAAAGGTCTCGGAGACCTTTGGGGTCTTCGTAATCCCTCGCCCCGCGAGCACACCCTATGCGATAAACCCTTTGCTGCGCAGAAGCGCCTCAACGCGCCGCCAATGCGCGTCGGGCACGCGCACGCACGACGGCCCGACCGCATCGCCCAGCAGCAGCCCGATCTCTGGGTCGGCGCGAATCTCCGCCAGAATCTCGGCCGAGTCGGCCTCCAGGAGCACGGCGCGGGACAATCGCGCTCGGCCCCTGCGCATCGCCCACTCGCGAACACGCGCCAGGAGACCCTCGGGGGCCTGCCCCGCGCTCGCCTGCGCGAGAAACTTCACCACCGCGTCCACGTCCACGCCCTGGCTCAGAATCCGCGCCAGCGACAGGGGCGTGATCTCGTACACTGCGCCATCGTCGTCGCCCGTCCACGTGGCAAAGCGCTCCAACTGGAAGCGGTGCAGGAGATTCCCGTCCGAGGGCCAGCGCACCCGCCCGTCGTCCCCAACCGCGATCGGCGCGAACTCCGCCGCAGGCTCCACCTCGCCGCCGTGCAGCCACGCCCAGCCCCACTCGGTGAGCGCGAAGAGCACGTCGCCCGTCTGAGCATCGCGGCCCAGATCCGCCGCGCCCACGTAGTGCATCGCCCCTGCGACAACCTGCGCAATCAGTCGGCCTTCCACCTCATCCCAGTGCTCAAACCCCCTGAGGTACTGGCCCGTTTTCACATCCCGAATGTACCACGATTCGTAGTCGCCGCCCGTGCGCTGAAAGTCGGGCGCGTACTCGCGGATCGTCTCCGCCACCTGCTTGAGCGAGTACCAAGTCCCAGCCTCGCACCCTTTCAGCAAGTCCAGAAGCCGCTGGCGCGTGCGCACGGGGTCATGGCTCCAACCGCTCCCTTCGCAGCGAATCTCCGCGATGCGCCGCAATTCATCCCAGCCTTCGTCGGCCACCCACGCCGACCACATCTGGCTTTGCCGTGAGGGTGTGGGGGCGCTCAACCAGGCTCGCGCCGCATCCGACGCGGGCCTGATTCGGTCGCCTGCCCTGCGCACCAACTTCAGCCGCCCGACGACGCGAAGCAGCCACTGCGCACGCATGGGAACGAACGCCGCGAACGGGGGCGGCGACATCGGCCGCCAAACCCAGCGCCGCCGCCACGCCGATTCATCCTGGGGCGAAAGCCCGCGCCCGCGCACGTAGCGAGGCTGGTGGTTCTGCACGTGGGCCAGGAACGTGCACACGTCCACCGACGCCGTATCCAGCGCCCGCCACACCTGTGCAGGCGGCTCGTGCGGCTCAAACGGCAGGCCCGCCTGCGCCCTGGGCGGCGGCAGCAGAGGCAGCACGTCCGAGGGGATGAACAGAAATGCCACGCGCTCGTCCGCATAGTCGGCGAACGCCTTGAAGAGAAGCCCCAAGAACCACAGCCGCTCGGTGGCGCTGACAGGCGCAAGCCAGGGTTGTTCCAGCATCAGCCTGCCATCGCCCATGGAGCGAATCTCCCCGAATCGCCGCATGAACGGGTCGGCCCGCACCCTGCCCCCCGCCGCCTGCACCGTCTCCAGCGCCTCGCGCTCCTGGGGGTTCAGGATTTCCAGCGCCTCGGCCACGGATTCGGGGCGCAGCATCTGGTCGGCCAGGAAGCGCGCCGCCTGCACCCGATTGTTCGTGGGCAGGTCTATGCCCCGCGCCGCCGCCAGCGCGCGCAGTCGCGCCACCGAGTAGTCCAGCAAGCATTCCGCCAGTTCTCGCATCGCGGCCCTCGTGGGATGGAATCTTCGGCGGTATTATACGTGCCGCGCCGCACGCCGACAACCGCACTCTCTTCGCGCCTCGGCTCCACACTCCGTTGGCCGCGGCTTGGGTACGGGTGCGTCGTGCTTTCGGCAGTGCGTCGCACCTCATAGAACCGCACCCGCTCCGCGCCCTTGCGCCCGATGTTGCGCGCCGCGCGGAAACGGCTATACTGGGTGCGTATGGAGGTGAGCGGCATGTCCGAATACGCGCCCAAGAACAAGGTCGGATTCGTAACCGCGCTCTGGAATCGGGTGCGGCTCGCGTGGAGGCTATTCCGCGACCCGCGCGTGCCCCTGTGGCCCAAAATCGTGGTTCCCGCCATCGCGCTCGCCTACGTGATCTTCCCGCTGGACATCCTGCCCGACCTCACGCCCTTCGTGGGCCAACTGGACGACCTGACGCTCCTGGCCCTGGGCGTGCAGGCCTTCATCTCCCTCTGCCCCAGGGACGTGGCCGCCGAGCACATGGCGCGCCTGCGGGGCGTCTCTGTGAAGCCTGCCCCCGAAGGCGAAGTGGTGGAAGGCGAGTACACCGTCCACCGCGACTGACGGCCAAACGAAAGCGCCCGAAGCAGAGCGCCAAAGTAGCGCCTGGGCTTCGGGCGCGACGCCACACGCGCAAGGCCCTACTTGACCAGGGTGCGCCCCCGCTCAAAGGCCCGCAGGTTCATCTCCACGTACTTGGACGGCACCCGCTCCTCTATCGCGGCGCGCCACACCGCCGCGTCCACATCCAGCAGCGCCGACAGCGCCCCCAGCATCACCACGTTGTTCACGCGGGCGCTCCCAACCTCCTGCGCAACCTGCAGACTCGGAATCAGGTACACCTTGTCCGTAACGGCCTTGAATGCCGCAAGAAACCGCTCATCCGACGGATACTCGGCCCCGCCAGAACTCACGGCCACCGGCGGAATCGCCTGGTCGTTCACCAGCGCCACGCCGCCAGGCTTCAGCCAATCCACGTGGCGCAGCGCCTCCAGTTTTTCAAACGCCACGAGAAAGTCGGCCTCGCCCTTGCCGATGAGTGGCGAATACACCTTCTCGCCCCAGCGCACGTGGCTGATGACGCTGCCGCCCCGCTGGGCCATCCCGTGCACTTCCGACTTCTTGGCGTCCAGGCCAGCCTCAAGCCCGACCTGCGCGATCACGTCGCTGGCAAGGAGCGTACCCTGCCCGCCCACGCCGACGACAATGAAATTCATGCTCTTCATAGTCCTTCCTCCCTGATTGGATCACCGACAACTGCCTGCGATTTTCCACCCCTCGGCGAGCGCCGCATCTCACCCCCTGCCTTCGGCTTCCCCCTGCGCGCGCCACACCTCACCCCCCGCCTCCGGCTTCCCCCTCCGCCAGCGCACCTCACCCCCGCCTTCGGCTTCCCCCCGCGCGCGCCACACCTCNCCCCCGCCTTCGGCTTCCCCCTCCGCCAGCGCACCTCACCCCCGCCTTCGGCTTCCCCCTCTCCGCCAGCGGAGAGGGGGACTGAGGGGGTGAGGTCAAGCCTCTCCGCGCGCCGCACCTCACCCTCAACCTCCGGCTTCCCCCTGCACGCGCCGCACCTCACCCCCACCTTCGGCTTCCCCCTCTCCGCCTGCGCACCTCACCCCCACCTTCGGCTTCCCCCTCTCCGCTCACGGAGAGGGGGACTGAGGGGGTGAGGTCAAGCCTCCGCCAGCGGAGCGGTGGACTGAGGGGGCGAGGTCAAGCATCCGACTGCTCCAAAACCTGCGCCCGGAACAGAATCGCCTTGCGCCCGCACACCTGCGCGCACACCTCGCACCCCGTGCACAGCAGCGCATCAATGGACGCCTTGCCGTCGGGGCGCTTCACGATGGCCGGGCAGCCGACCCGGAAGCACAGCCCGCACCCGTTGCACCGCCCCTCGTCCACCCGCAACGGCACGTACCGCTTGCGCGCCTCTGGCAGGAGCGCGCACTCGCCGCGAACCACCAGCGCCGACGCCTCGTCCCGCTTCAGCGCCTCTCGCAGCGCCCGCTCCACCTCGCGCAGGTCAAACGCATTCACCGTCTGCACGTGATCCATCCCCAGCGCCCGCAGCAGCGGCTCAAACTCAATCTGCTTGGACTCCTGGCCCTGGAGCGTGCGGCCGGTGCCCGGGTTGTCCTGGTGGCCCGTCATGGCCGTTACGCGGTTGTCCAGCACCACGGTAATCGTCTTGCCGTTGTTGTAGGCCACGTTGAGCAGCGCCGGCATGCCCGTGTGGAAGAACGTGGAATCGCCCAGCACGGCGATGTTGCGCTCGGGCGAACCGGCCTTGTCGGCGCCGTGGGCCACGCCGATGCTGGCCCCCATGCACCCGCACGTATCCGTAGAGTTCAGCGGGGGCAGCGCGCCCAGCGTGTAGCACCCGATGTCGCCGTTGATGGGCAGTTTCAGTTTTCGCGTGATGACGTAGAACCCCCGGTGCGGGCACCCGGGACACAGCACCGGCGGCCGTCCGGGCAGGCTCCCCACGTCGGGCACGATGTACGTCTTCCGCGCCGACTCGGGCAGCAGGCCCGCCGCGATGGCCTGCTCGCGAACCGTGCGCGGATCCATCTCCCCGATGCCCGAGAAGATGGACTTGCCCTTCACCCACACGCCCAGCAGTTTGATCTCGTTCTCCACGAACGGATCCAATTCCTCCAGGACGATGGCCCGCTCCACCTGCCCCACGAACTCCCGCACCATCTTCGGCGGTATCGGGTAGGTCATCCCCAACTTCAGGATGGATGCCGTGGGGAATATCTCCTTGGCGTACTGGTAGGCCACGCCGCACGTTACGATCCCCAGGTTTCGGTCGCCCCACTCCACGCGGTTGAACGGGAAGGTCTCCGCGAACTCCGTGAGTTTGCGGATGCGCTCCTCAATGATGGGATGGCGCTTCCGCGCGTTCACGGGGAGCATAACGTACTTCTCAAAGTTGCGCGGGTACGCGGGGAGCGGGGGCGGGCCTTCCCTGCGCTCGCCCAACTCCACCGGCGTGCTGGAATGGGCGATGCGTGTCGTGATGCGCAGCATGACCGGCGTGTCAAACTGCTCGCTGATGTCCAGCGCCGCGCCCACCAGATCCTTCGCCTCCTGGCTGTCCACGGGCTCCACCACCGGCACCCGCGCGAACTTCCCGTAGTTGCGGTTGTCCTGCTCGTTCTGCGAACTGTGCATGGCAGGGTCATCCGCCGAGACGATAACCAGCCCCGCCTCCATGCCCGTCATGGAAGCGTAAAAGAAGGCGTCAGCGGCCACGTTCAGGCCCACGTGCTTCATGGCGCACAGCGCGCGCCGCCCCGCGTATGCGGCGCCGATGGCCACGTCCAGCGCCACCTTCTCGTTGGTGGCCCACTCCGCGTACACGTTGGGAAAGTGCGCGAACTCCTCCAGAATCTCGGTGCTCGGCGTCCCCGGATAGGCCGACGCCACGGCCACGCCGTATTCCCACGCGCCGCGCGCGATCGCCTCATTTCCCGACAGCAGTTTTCGCATTCCACACCTCCCTGTGGTAATCGGTGCCTCTATCCATCTCCTCGGCGGCGGAGTTCCACGCCCCCCACCCGCGCCAGGAGTTCAAAGTACTGAACCAGCGCCTGGGTTTGCCGCGACCCCGTCTCGGCCTCCAAGAGGTCGGCGATGTCCGATAGGCTGCGCTCGCCGTCTGCCCAGTACAGCGCCAGGACGGGCATGGTCCGCCCGAATGCCTCATGCTCTTTGCCGAAACGGTGGAAGGCCTCGCGGTCGCCCGGCTTGATGAGCAGGTCGCCCACTGACAGCGGCCCCCGGAACCGCCGCACGGGAATCAGGCTGGCGGCCTTCTCCTCCCATTCGCCCGACGGCGGCGCGCCAGGCTCCAGCGCCTCCTCGCCCAGGAACGAGGCCGCGCGCCGCATCTCGCCATCCGCAAACGCCGCGCATTCCGCCTGGAACGGCGCCACATCCACGGGAGCCAGGCGGCGCAAGGTGGCCAGCGCCTCGGCCTGCCTCGCCACCGCGAACGCGACCTCGCGCCGCAGCCGGGACGTCCGCCCTTGGCCAGCGCCGTCCACTCCGGCAGCCAGCGCCGCCTGCACGCGCCGCAGGACATCGGCCTTGAACCGCGCCGTCATCTCGTGCGCCAGCCACTCCGCCTCTCGTGCCCCCGCATTCGCAACCCAATACCCGTAGGCCGCAGCCAGCGTCGCCACGAGCCCCATCATCTTGGGGCTGACCTTGTCCAGCGTGTCCTCGCTTGTGTGGTAATACCGGTCGGGCCACTGGATGATCATCGGCGTCGGCACGCCCACGCTGGGGTCTGACAGAATGTAGTGATCGCTGCCGCCCGAAAACGGCGTGTCGGCGTACCGGTACAGCGGGAACTCGCCCTGGCCCGCGTGGCTCTTGGCGTCGCCCAGCAGCAGGTCGCGGATATGCCGCGCCACGGTCGGCGCGAAACTGCTCATGGACGCCGGCGGCGACTCCACCAGGAGCGAACTGCCGCACTGGTCCTGGTCCTCGCCCACCATGTCCAGGTTCAGCCCCGCAACCATGAGGGGAATATCCTGCTCGCGCGACGCCAGGTACGCATACGTGCCCGACATCTCCGGCACCCACAGGAAGCGCAGCGTGCGTCGCGGCTTGGGCAGCCGCCCGTCGGCCACGCAGGCAGCCAGCCCCCGCGCCACTTCCATCAGCGCCCCCGCCCCCGACGCGTTGTCATTCGCCGATGGCTGCGGGTGGCACAGGTGCGCGACGAGCAGCACCTCCTCGGCGGTCTCCCCGCGGATGACCGCCTCCACCACCTCCATCTGGCCCGCGTAGCGCGACGAATCCACGTGGACCCGCACGCGGACCGACTTGCCCTCGGCGCGGGCCTTGCGGCATCGTTCTCGCAGCGCGTCGCCCTGGCGCGGCGTCAGCACGAACCCGAAGACCGACAGGTGCTCGCCGCCGCGGAACCAGAACGACGTGTACTGGCGGGCGTCGGGCAAATCCATGCGCTCGCGCACGGGCGGCGTCTTCATCATCCCGTCAAACAGCACGCCCGCCGCCCCGCGCTCCCGAACCGCCAGGTCCATGATGCGGTCTATGGGCGCGCGCGCCAGCACCATCTTGCCCTCCAGGTCCAGGCCCTCGTAGTCGGCGCGCTCCTCGCCGCCCTCCAGCGCCACAACCTCAAAATCCCCGTCCGCAGGCGCACTCCGCTGGATCACCGAGATCTTCTCGTCGCGATAGTCCGCCAGTTTCTCCGTCGGCTGACCGTCTTCCCCCAGCAGGTGGAGCGTCGCCGCCTTGCAATCCCATTCCAGGAACGTGCGCATGGACCAGAAGGCCGTCGCGCCGTCGGCAGGATACGACAGGACGCGCACCTCCAGGCCCGCTTCGCGGAGCGCCTCCGCGACGTGCTGCGCCGCCGCGCGGAATCCGGGGCTAGCCTGAATGCGATGGTAGCGGGTAATCTCGGCCACGTGGTTTTTCGCCGCCGTCCCCGAAATCTCCTTGCGAAGCGTTGCCATCAACGAGTCAAACATGCATTCCCTCCTTGCGCCTAGCGTGCATAGGGCGCCAGATACCACAGGATGAACTCGCGCCCGTACAGGAGCGCGAATGCGGCCCCCAGCACCAGGTACGGGCCGTAGGCGATGGCGCTCTTGCGACCCACGCGGCGCAGCGCCAACATCACCCCGGCCCCAACCCCGCCGAGCAAGATGCCCGCCAGGATCGCCACCAGCACCACCGGGAACCCCGTCGCCAGGCCCACAAATCCCATGAGCGTTACGTCGCCGCCGCCCAGCCCGCCCCGCGAGACCACCGCCAGGACGTAGAACAGGCCGAAGCCGACCGCCCCACCGATGAGCGCCTTCACCGGCGTCATGTTCGGCATGAAGAAACTCCCCGCCAACGCCAGCCCCATGGCGGGGTACGTAACCACGTCCAGAATCAGGCGGCGCTCCAGGTCCGTAACCGTAACCAGAATCAACACCGCGAAGTAGAGCGAGAGGAACACAAACGGGATGCCAAAACCGTAGCGCCACGCCAGGAACGCGAAGACCGCCGCGGTTGCGACTTCCACCAGCGGGGCGCGCAGACCTCGCCCCGCGCCGCACTGCGGGCATCGGCTCCACCCCGCCCAGTCGGCCACAACCCCCGCCAGGCTCAACGGACGCCGCGCCGCGCCGCACGCAGAACATCGGGGAAACTGGAAAGGAGATTGCCGAGGTTCGGCGGGAAGAAAATCGGCGCACAGGTTCAGGAATACGCCAACGCAGTATCCAAGTAGCGCTGCTGCGACTATCATCCCCATACTCTCTGCGCAATCTGGCCTGTCGCCGCATTATAGCACGGTTGGCCCCAATCACCAACCGCGAGAGTGTGGAGCAAATTGGCAATTTGCCCCACGCGGATGGGGGTGAATCGCCGTATGGTCGCGCGGAGTTGAGCCCCGCGCTGAGGGGAAAAACCCTTTCGGGCTGGCCACCGCACCCCTGCGCTTTCGGCCTCCCCCTCTCACCGCCCGCGTAGAGGGGGAAACGAGGGGGCGCAGTCCGGCGCGATTGCTTCGTTCGCAAGGAAAGGAGGGCATAACGTGCGACGCACTTTCGGAATTGCGCCGCACCCATGCCCATGGCGAGGGGCGAAGTTCCAAGACAGTCCCCTGCTCTCCATTCGCGTGGATTCGTGTGATTCGCGGTTACAGTTCGTAGGGCGGCTTTCCATAGCCGCCGGAGGTGGGGGCAGGTATAGAAACCTGCCCTACGCTCGCTGCTCTCCATTCGCGTGGATTCGCGTGATTCGCGGTTACAGTTCGTAGGGCGGCTTTCCATAGCCGCCGGAGGTGCCCCTGCGCCTCTGCGCCGTGTTGGATTCGTGAAGCGCCGCGCACCGAAACACCCTCGCTTTGCAGGTACTCGCCCACCCTGCTATACTTGCCCCTGACCTTACGGAGTCCGACGAGCACAAACATGGCGCGCAACCCACTGCGAGGCAATCGTGTGCCCCCCGTGTCCCTCCCGCCGCGCTGCCGCTGGGAGTGGGTTCGCGTTGGGCCGCTGCGCCGCGAGCGCGTGCTGGTGTGCCCGCCCGAAGCCGCGGGCCACCCGTCTGCCCGCGCTCCCGTCATCTACTTCCTGCACGGCGCGGGGCATTCGCCCGCCTCTTTCTTCACCGACCTGCCCACGGAGCCCCTGCTGCCGATGGCGGCGGACGCCTGCCTGGTGTTCGTGGACGGGGGCAAACGCTGGTACCTGGACAGCCCGCTGGACCCGCGCAGCCGAGGCGAAACCGCGTTCCTGGCCGCCCTGCGCGCCGTGGAGGCCCGACACCCCGTGGGAGGCTCACGCGACCGCCGCGCCATCTGCGGCTTCAGCATGGGCGGGTTCGGCGCCATGTACCTGGCCGCCCGCCATCCCGACCTGTTCGCCAGCGCGTCGTCCATCCTAGGCCCGCTGGACATTGAGCCGCTCTGCCCTGACTACCCTGGCCTGCGAGCGCTCCTCGGCGACGACTGCGCGACCTGGCGCAAGCACAACCCCGCCGCCCTGGCGGACGCCCTGCGCGACGTGCGCCTGCTGGTAACCACTGGCGACGCCGCCTGGGATCGGCCCCTGGGCAAGCGGTTCGTGGAAGCCTGTCGCGCCCAGGGCATCCTGGCCCAATACCGACAGCGCCCAGGCGCTCACGACGTGGGATTCGTGGCCGCGCAACTGGAGCATCACCTGGCGTTCCACCTGAACCCAGGGCCCGCATGGCGCATCCGCCGCGCCGAACCCGACGACGCCGACGCGCTCGCGCGCAATTGTTTCCCCGCGTCGCCCCCTGACGATGTCGCTCGGCATCTGGAGTGGAGCCTGGCCGAGAGCGCGCGGGGCCGCAGGGTGCACCTGGTCGTGGACGCGGGGGAGGCGGTCGCCAGCGGGGAACTCAGCATCACGGGAGACCGCGCCGAAATCGCCAACCTGGTGGTGGAGGCGTCGCTCCAGGGGCGGGGGCTGGGCACGGCGCTCATCCGCGCCCTGGCCGATGAGGCTTCGGCGCGCGACATCGCAACGCTGGAGATCGGCGTGCGCTCCGACGACAGCCGCGTGCGCGCCCTGTACGAGCGCGAGGGCTTCACCGCCTACCGCGAGACGACGGTCTCGCTGAACGGGCAGCCCACGCGCGTAACCTACCTGCGCAAGCGCCTGCCCCCGCGCGCCTCGCACCTGGGAGGGGAATAGGGCATGTCCGAGAGCCGAAAGGGTCTGCTGTACGTGGCGTTGGGCACGCTGATGTTTTCCACGTCGCCCGTGCTCATCCGCTGGGCAGCGCCCCTGTCGCCTTATGTCATCACCTGGGCGCGGCTGGCCATCGCCGCGCTCACCGTCGGCGCGCTGGCCCTGGCGTCGCGGCAGCGCGTGCGGCTGGTGCGCGGCGACATCCCGCGGTTCCTGCTCTTCGGCGGCATCACCGCCGCGCACTTCTTCTGCTACATCGCATCCCTGAGTTACACGACCATCGCCCACTCCCTCACCCTCACCTACACCGCGCCCATTTTCGTAACCCTGCTGTCGGCCCTGCTGCTGCACGAACCCATCGCCCGCTGGAAGTACCTGGGCGTGCTCGTGGCCGTGGCGGGCGTTGCGATCCTGGCGGGCTTTGAGCCGCAGTTCAGCCACGCCATGCTCATCGGCGACGCCCTGGCCCTGGGCTCGGCCATCGCCTTCGGCTTCTACTCGGTTGCGGGCCGTTCGCAGCGCGACCGTTATCCCCTGTTCACCTACGCGCTGACCACCTACGGCGCGGCCGCGCTATGGATGACGCCCGTGGCGGTGCCCCTGGCGGGCACGGGCTGGGGATGGCCGCAGGCGCTGTCGGTGCTGGCGCTGGGCATCTTCCCGCTCGGCCTGGGCCACACCCTGTACAACGCGGCGCTGCGCAGAACCCATGCAACGTATGTCAATCTCGTCGCAACCCAGGAGGTTACTGGCGGCATCCTGCTGGGCTGGCTCTTCCTGGGCGAAGCCCCAACGTGGAACGCGGCGCTCGGCGCGGCCATCACGCTGCTGGGCGTTGCGCTCGTGATCATCCAGGGGCCGCGGAGATGAAAGTTGTCCCCACCGCGGAGCACGCAGAGGTCGCAGAGATTCCTCGTGCATTCTCTGCGTTCTCTGCGGTGAATCGCGAGGATCGTTTCCGTGAGTCAAGCATCGGGAGGCAAACACAATGACACACAAGGCGTTCATCATCTCGCACACGCACTGGGACAGGGAATGGTATCAGCCGTTCCAGGAGTTCCGCCTGCGCCTGGTCAAGTTGGTGGATGGCCTGCTGGACATCATGACCTCGGACCCCGACTACCGCTTCTTCATGCTGGACGGCCAGACCGTGGTGCTGGAAGACTACCTGGAGATGCGGCCCGAACGCGAGCCTGACATCCGCGCGCTGGTGCAGTCGGGCCGCCTGCTCATCGGCCCGTGGTTCATCCTGCCCGACGAGTTCCTCGTCAGCCCCGAGGCCATCGTGCGCAACCTCTTGCTGGGCGACCGCATCGCGCGGCGGTTTGGCGCCAAGATGAGCGTGGGCTACGTTCCCGACCAGTTCGGCCACATCTCGCAACTGCCGCACATCCTGCGCGGCTTCGGCATGAGCGAGGCCGTAGCGTGGCGCGGCCTGGACGACCATCCGTTTGAACTGCGCTGGCGCGGGCACGGGGACGACGAGGTGCTGCTCCTCTACCTGCGCGGCGGCTACGGCAACGCGGCCCACCTGCCCGTCGCGGACCCCGATGCGTTCGCCGCCGCCGTGGAGGCCCTCGTGGCCGACATGACCGCCCACTCCCGCAGCGGGTGCCTGCCGCTGATGAACGGCACCGACCACATGGAGCCGCATCCTGGCCTGCCCGCCTCCATCCGCCGCGCCTCGGAGCAACTGCCGTGGCTGGACATCCAGCACAGCACCCTGCCCGCCTGCATCCAGGCCGTCCGCGAAGCCCTCGGCCCGTCGGGGCTGGAGGCGCTCCCCATCGTTCAGGGCGAACTCCGCTCCTGCAAGACTCAACATCTCCTGCCAGGCGTCCTGTCCGCCCGCATGTGGATCAAGCAGCGCAATGCCGCCCTCCAGACCCTGCTGGAGCGGTGGGCGGAACCCTGGGCCGCCTTCGCCGAACAACTCGCGGAGCAGGCGGGCGCGCCTCGCGTGCCCCTCGCGCCCACTCGGGCGATTGTGCAGCGCGCCTGGCGCTACCTGCTGGAAAACCAGCCCCACGATTCCATCTGCGGGTGCAGCGTGGATCAGGTGCACCGCGAGATGCGCACCCGCTACGACTGGGCCGAGCAAATCGGCGAGACCGTCGTCCAGCAGAGCCTGGACGCCATCGCCCGCGCCGCAACGCCCCCTGGCGACACGCCCGCCCTCGTGATTTTCAACCCGCTGGCAGGCCCGCGAACGGACGCGCTGGAGGCCACGCTGGAACTTCCCCAGAGCCTGGAGGATTTCGTCGTCGTGGACGAAGAGGGGCGACTGGTGCCCTGCCAGATTCTGGAGCGGGAGCAGCAGGAGTTCTTCAGCGGCACGTTCGCGCGCGAGCAATTGCTCCTCGTCGCGGGAGCCGTGCAGGACGGCAAGGTGCAGGATAGGCCCATCCGCGAGGTGGTCCTACGCAAGGAAGGCGAGCGCGCGCAGTTGGACGTAACGCTGGGCGAGAGCGGCGCGCCCGACCCCGCCGTTCTCCGCAACTGGGCAGCGCTGTCCCAGAGCCTGCTGGAGGATGAGGCCGTCCGCGAAGTGCAGGTGCGCGTGCGCAGCCCCTTGCGGTGCCGCGTCGCGCTGGCCGCGCCCGACATCCCCGGGTTTGGCTATCGCGCGTTTGCCCTGCGTCCGGGCAGGCCGGACGGCCATAATGCGACCGTCAGCGCATCGGCCCTGCGCCTGGAAAACGAATTCCTCGCGGTGCAGGTGGAGCCGCGCGACGGCACCCTGTCCATCCTGCACAAGCCGACGGGATTGCGCCTCAGCGGAGTCAACCGATTCGTGGATGGCGGCGACCGAGGCGACGAGTACAACTACTGTCCCCCGGAACGCGACACGGTCGTGGATGCTCCCTGCGAGAAGCCCGTCATACGCCTTGTAGAAAGCGGCCCCGCCCGCGCGACGCTGGAAATTGACCTGCTCTACCGTCTGCCCGAGGGCCTGTCGCCCGACCGCGCCTCGCGTTCACCCCACCACGTCGTCATCCCCATCACGACGCGCGTCTCCCTTGCCGCGGGCGCGCCGCGATGCGACATCCAGACCACCGTCGTCAACACCGCGCGCGACCACCGTCTGCGCGTCCTGGTGCCGACGCCGATCCAGACCGACCACTCGTTCGCCGAGGGGCACTACGACGTGGTGCGCCGCCCCCTGGCCATCCCCACGGACACCGCCGACTGGATAGAGCAGCCCCAGCCCACCTTCCCGCAGCGCGCCTTCTGCGACGTGAACGACGGCGAGAAAGGCGTCCTGGTGGCCGTCCGCGGCCTGCCCGAGGGCGAGGTCATCCCGGGCGCGGGCGGCGCGACCATCGCCGTAACGCTCCTGCGCTGCGTCGGATGGCTATCCCGCGACGACCTGGCGACGCGCAAGTGGGGCGCGGGGCCAGGCAGGCCCACGCCCGAGGCGCAGGAAATCGGCGAGCACACGTTCGCCTACGCCATCATCCCCCATGCGGGCGGCTGGGAGCAGGCGTTCCGCCACGCCCACGCCTTTGAGACGCCCATGCGCGCGGTGCAGGTCGCGCCGTCGGCGGGAGGGCCGCTCCCTGCCGCGGCATCGCTCCTGTCGGCGCAGCCCGACTCCGTCGTGGTAACCGCCGTCAAGGCGCCCGAAGCAGGCGATGGCCTCATCGTGCGCGTGTGCAACTACGCCGAGCGCGCCGTGGACGCCGAACTGACGTTCGCCTGGCCCATCCGCCGCGCCGAGCGGGTGAACCTCGCCGAGCAGCCGATTGAACCCGTGGCCGTTGTGGACGGGCGCACCGTGCGCGTGTCCTGCGGCCCGTGGGCAACCGCCACCGTGCGCGTAGGGTCGTAGGGGCAGACCTTCGTGTCTGTCCCCCGCGGGCAGACCTTCGTGTCTGCCCGACCTTCGTGTCTGTCCCCGCGGGCAGACCTTCGTGTCTGTCCGACCCTGTGTCTGCCCGACCTTCGTGTCTGCCCGACCCTGTGTCTGCCCGACCTTCGTGTCTGTCCCCCGCGGGCAGACCTTCGTGTCTGCCCGACCCTGTGTCTGCCCCTGCCCTGTGTCTGCTGCCCTGGCCTAGTCCCGCTTGAAGCGGCTGTAGTCGGGGCGCTCCAGGCCGCTCGCCCAGCCGTTCTCCATGTCCAGCAGCGCCTTCACCTTCATCGGCAGGCCGAACAGGTTGATGAACCCCTGCGCGTCGCTCTGGTCGTACACGTCGTCCTTGCCGAAGGTGGCGAAATCCTCGCGGTACAGGCTAAACGGCGACTTGCGCCCCACCACCGTGCACGATCCCTTGTACAGTTTGACGCGCACGCTGCCCGTAACGCGCTCCTGGGTCTTGTCCACGAAGGCGTCCAGGGCTTCGCGCAGCGGGGTGAACCACTGGCCGTAGTACACCAGTTCGGCGTAGCGATGCCCGACCAGTTCCTTGTAGTGCAGCGTCTCCCGATCCAGGCAAATCTGCTCCAACCCCTGATGCGCCGTGTAGAGGATGGTGCCGCCTGGCGTCTCGTACACGCCCCGCGACTTCATCCCGACCAGGCGATTTTCCACCAGGTCCACCCGCCCCACGCCGTGAGCGCCGCCGATGTCGTTGAGCCGCTCCAGAATCTGCACCGGCCCCATCGCCTCGCCGTCCAGCGCCACCGGATACCCGCGCTCAAACTTCAGCGTGAGGTACTGCGGCGTGTCCGGGGCCGCCTCGGGCGCGACGGTGAGCATGAACATGGACTCTTCGGGTTCGGCCCAGGGGTCTTCCAGCACGCCGCCCTCATGGCTGATGTGCCACAGGTTGCGGTCGCGGCTGTAGATGGACTTCTCGGTAACGGCTACGGGGACGTTGTGGGCGCGGGCGTAGGCCAGCGCGTCCTCGCGCGACCGAATCTCCCACTCGCGCCACGGCGCGATGACCTTCAGATGCGGGTTCAGCGCCTTGACCGACAGTTCAAAACGCACCTGGTCGTTGCCTTTGCCCGTGCACCCGTGGGCCACGGCATCGGCGCCTTCCTGCTCGGCGATCTTCACCAGATGCTTGGCGGTAACGGGGCGCGCGAACGAGGTGCCCAGCAGGTACAGCCGCTCGTAGATGGCGCCGGACCTCATGGTGCGAAAGGCGTACTCCATCAGGAACTCCTCGCGCAAATCCACGATGTACGCCTTGCTGGCCCCGCTGGCCAGCGCCTTCTGCTCCAGGCCAGCCAATTCGCCCGCCCCCTGGCCCAGGTCGGCCGTGAAGGTGATCACCTCGCACCCGTAGTTCTCCTTGAGCCAGGGCACAATGCACGACGTGTCCAGCCCTCCCGAATACGCCAAAACCACCTTCTTGAACTGCTGACGTTTCATCTTGCCTCCTCCTCATGGTATGGGAATCTCAGAACCGTGGGTATGCAAAAGCGCGACGGGTATCCCCATCGCGCCAAATAGAAAGGCCAGCCCCCTGTCTGGAGGCCGGCCTCGTGTACGCTATCGCAAGCCGAGCGGAACTATCCAGACCTGGGGTCTGACCTTTCGTCCGCTCGTCGTCGGATTTCCACTACCGGCATGACGTTCATTCCTACAAGTCTCACGTTAGGTAGTCTCCCTCTTGAGTGTTTACGGATAACAGGTTATAATGGGGGCATCCTTTGAGCCAGGAGGTCAGGATGCCGGGATTTGCGCATGTGGGTGATTTCTGTCCAAACGAAGCCTGTGCTGACTATGG
>Ga0067045_1003752_pt1 | contig 15920 bp, 19 predicted proteins | sample TerdegcTABiofilm_FD_59184 | JGI IMG/M metagenome (GOLD analysis project Ga0067045, IMG submission 59184) | Combined Assembly of (Gp0054472, Gp0054536) Wastewater bioreactor microbial communities from Singapore -Terephthalate degrading...
CGGCGGGTGAGGCCGCACACCTTGATCCGGACCCGGCGCGTCACGGTGTTCCCGCCTCGGCAAACTCCCGGAGGAGCCGCTCCGGTTCCGTCGCACGCACCAGGGCTTCGCCCACGAGCACCGCGTCGGCGCCGCAGCGGTGCAGAAAGCGGGCATCCTCCGGAGAGCGCACGCCGCTTTCGGCGACCACCAGGCGCTTCGTCCCCGGCTCCCTGGAGCGGAGCAGCTCCAGAAGACGTTCCGTGACGGCAAGATCCACCGAGAACGTTCTCAGATCCCGGTTGTTGATGCCCAGAATAGCCGCGTCGGTGTCGAGCACCCGGAGCAGCTCCTCCGGGGTGTGCACTTCCACCAGGGCCTCCATGCCGAGTTCCGCCGCGAGGGAGAGCATGTGCTGCAGCTCCCTTGGATCTTCCAGGGCTGCCGCGATGAGGAGGACCGCGTCGGCGCCGAGAAAGCGGCTCTCATAGAGCTGGAGGGGATCCACGAGAAAGTCCTTCCGCAGCAGCGGCAGTTCCGTGCGTGCCCGGAGTGCTCGGAGAATCTCGCCGTCGCCGGAGAAATACTCCCGGTCGGTGACGATGGACACCGCGTCGGCGCCGCCCGCCTCGTAGGCGGCGAGGAGCGCCTCCGGTTCCAGGTCGTGTCGGATCACGCCTTTGCTCGGGGAGGCTCTCTTGATTTCCGCGACGACCGAGAGTCCGGGGCGGGCAAGGGCCTTCGCCAGGGATCTCCGGGGCTGCCGCAGTGCCGCCACCTCCCGGCGTTTCGTGGCGAGAATGCGCTCCAGGATCATGCGAAAACTCCCGGAAAGAGCGCCGCCCTGCGGGAGAGGCCGGGCCGCGCCGCGCACTCCTGCGCCGGCACGGAGCCTATGAAACAGGGGTCTCTGAAGGCGTTCTCCCCGGTGGATTTCGGAGAGGACGCGGCGGAGAGGCNCNNCTGCCGTGCGGAGGTTCCGTCGCTNCGGGGCTCGGAGGAGGAGCCCTTTCCNACGGGAAGGGCCGCGGCGAGCCGGTCGAGGACGCGCTTCGCCTCGCCGGAATCGATGCTTGTCGCGCCCTTTTCGAGGGCCTTTTTCCAGCGGTCGGCTCTGGTCTCCGGAGTGGTGTCGTCATCGTTCAGGAGGAACGCCGCCGCTGCGTTGAGGAGCACCGCGTCCCGCCTGGGGCCGGGCGTTCCCCGGAGCACGTCGAGAAGAAGGCGTGCGTTTTCCTCGGGGGTGCCGCCCCGGAGTTCCTCCAGGGAACAGCGGGAGAGGCCGAGATCCTCCGGGGTGAGGTCGTATTCCTCGATGCTGCCGTTTCGCAGTTCCGCCACGTGAGTGGTCCCAGTAAGAGAAAGTTCGTCCAGGCCGTCTGCGCCGTGCACCACCAGCGCTCCCCGGAGGCCGAAATCGGCGAGGACCTCCGCGAGGGGGCGGACCAGGTGGGGCGCGTAGACCCCAAGAACCTGATGCGTGGCTCCCGCAGGGTTCGCGAGAGGGCCGAGAAGGTTGAAGAGGGTTCGCATGCCCAGTCCCTTGCGCACTGCCGCCACGTTCTTCATGGCGCCGTGGAAGAGAGGAGCGAAGAGGAAGGTCATTCCCGCCGCGTCAAGGCAGCTCAGAACCTCCTCGGGGGAGCCGGGAAAGGTCACGCCGAGCTTTTCCAGCACATCCGCGCTGCCACAGGTGCTCGAAACGGAGCGGTTCCCGTGCTTTGCCACGGGAAGGCCGCCCCCCGCCACGACGAAGGCCGCGGCGGTGGAAATGTTGAAGGTTCCCGTGCCGTCTCCTCCGGTACCGCAGGTGTCCACCAGGATTCTCCGTCCCGTGTCCACCCGGAGTCCCTTGTTTCGCAACGCCCTTGCGGCGGCGGCGATCTCCGCGACGGTCTCTCCCTTGCCCCGGAGTCCCGCGAGGAAGCCCGCCACCTGGATGTCCGGCACGGCGTTCTCCAGCATGCAGACCATGGCGTGTTCCATTTCGGCGGGGCTCAGGTCACGCCCCTGCACGACCTGTTCGAGGCAGTGCCGAAAACGGACCGCATCGGGCAGGGGTGTCCCCGGCGCTGCCTCCGGCCGGGGTCTTTTAGCTCCTTTCGGAGAGGGAGGAAGGGCGGTGGCGGTTTTCTGCAACGCAGGAGCGGCGCGCCCGCAGGTCCGTCGCGGCGCGGGTGGCGTCGTGCGGGGTCTGGAGGCCCCGAGGGCGCAGAAGTTCCGGAGCAGCGTGCGTCCTCCCTCGGTGAGCACCGATTCGGGGTGGAACTGCACGCCGAAGAGCGGATGGTCCCGGTGCCGGATTCCCATGACCTCTCCCGCGTCGGTCCAGGCGGAGATTTCGAGTTCCTCGGGGAGTCCCGCCTGTTCCACGAGAAGGGAGTGATAACGGCCCGCCTCGAATGGAGTCTTGACGCCCCGGAAGAGGGCGCTCCCGTCGTGGTGGACCAGGGAGATCTTGCCGTGACGGGGAATCGGGGCGCGGCACACCGTGCCGCCGAAGACGGCGCCGATGCACTGATGCCCCAGACAGACTCCGAGAATGGGAATTTCGCCCGCGAGTTCCGCCACGAGGCGGGGGCAGATTCCCGAATCGTCGGGGCCGCCCGGCCCGGGAGAGAGGACGATTCGATCCGGGGCGAGGAGCCGGATCTCTTCGACGGTGATGTGATCGTTCCGGACCACCTTCACCTCGTCGAGGACGGAAAGATACGCCACCAGGTTGTACGTGAAGGAATCGTAATTGTCGATGAGCAGAATCATGACCGGTCGCCTCCTTGTGCGGCAGTCTCCAGGGGTGCGGCGACGATCTCCGCGTCGCCGAGGGCGCAGAGTAGCGCCCGTGCCTTGTTCAGCGTCTCCTCGTACTCCGCGTCGGGATCCGAATCGGCCACGATGCCCGCCCCGACCTGGAGCCGAAGGATGTTCTCCCTGATCACGAAGGTGCGGATGGCGATGCAGGTGTCCAGATTGCCCCGGAAATCCACGTATCCCACGCCTCCGGCGTAGACGCCCCGGAACAGCCCCTCCAGATCGGCGATGATCTCCATGGCGCGGATCTTGGGCGCTCCCGAGACGGTCCCCGCGGGAAAGCTCGCCCGAAGGGCGTCGAGGGCGTCCTGGTCGTCCCGGAGGACGCCCTCCACCTGGGAGACGAGGTGCATGACCCGGGCGAAGCGCTCCACCTCCAGATACTCGGACACGACCACGCTTTCGGGACGGCAGATCCGGGCCAGGTCGTTCCGGGCGAGATCCACGAGCATCACGTGTTCCGCCCGCTCCTTCTCGTCCTTCCGGAGTTCCGCCTCAAGCGCCCGGTCCTCCCGAGGCGTGGCGCCCCGCCTTCGCGTTCCCGCGAGAGGACGGGAGATCACCTTGTGTCCCTGGACGCGGAGAAGAATCTCCGGCGAGGAGCCCACAAGGGCCAGCTCGGGGAATTCCATGCAGAACAGATAGGGCGACGGGTTCGCCGCCTTGAGGGACCCGTACAGCGTCAGCGGGTCCGCCGGAGCCGGACACTCGAAACGATGGGAGAGCACGATCTGGTAGGCGTCTCCCCGGGCGATGTGTTCTCTGGCGGCCTGCACCATCTCTCCGAAACGCTTCCTCGAAACGGAAGGGACCAGGCGTACCGGGCCGGTTTTTCCGCAAGGTGCCCCGTGCGCCGACGGTGCGGGCTCGGGGGCGGCAAACAGTTTTTCGAGAGCGGCGAGGCGGTGGCGGGCATTTTCGTAGCTCCGCCGAAAACGCGCCACATCCTCCGCGGCGTTTTCTCCCCGCGGTTCGGGAGGCTCCGTCAGGACGAGAAGCGTGAGGGAATGCTCCACCGCGTCCGTCACCGCCACGATCCCGGGCACAAAGAGGACCGACGCGGGATGGTCCGGAGAGGGCAGCCTTTTCCCGGGTTGGTCGTGAAAGAGGTCTTCCCAGAGTTCCGCCATCTCGTAGCCGAAGAAGCCCACCACGCCGCCGCAGAAGGGGGGCAGCGTTCCGTCGTCGTAGAGACGCACGCCTGCCAGAAAGGAGCGTAGCGTCTCCAGGAGGTCCGCTCCGGGAAGCAGGGATTCCCGCCCCTCCGCGTCGGTTTCGGCCACGCCTTCCGGAACGGCCCGGAAGATCCGCAGCGGCGCCGCGCCGAGAAGAGCGTAGCGCCCGCCATGGAGGTCGCGTCCGTCCCCTTCGAGGAGAAAGACGCTTCTGTCCAGAGTCCGGAGTCTCTCGTACACATTCTCCGGGGACATTTCTCCGAGGGGGAGCCGGAGGGCGAGGGGGATCAGGGAATACTCTCCGGCGAGAGCGCAATACTCCTCCGCGCCTGCTCCCGCCCCCCCTTCTTCCGTCCGCTGCAACGCACCCTCCGCCCGGAAAAACGACTCCTTTCCATCGGGGAAAGGCGTCGCGGTTCTGGATTGCCTCATGTCAGCTCTCTCCTTTCGAAATCTCCGGGATGCGGGCGTTCCGCCTCCGCACCCCTTCTCTGCTCTGCTGTTCTCGCATCCCCCTCGGGGAAATGTCCGCTCGGAATTCTGCCGATCCAAAATACAAACGGAGGGAAGACATCCTCGCGGCGTCTTCCCTCCGTTTTGCAGTGCAAACAGAAAAGGCCGCGAAGAAGATCCCTGAAGAGGGACCTGCCTCCACGGCCTTTTCGAACGCTTCGGATCACCCTTGGGTGATCGGCGCTATGGCGTTCGCTTTATCGGCTCGGGCGGCAGGCTGTTAAGCCCGCCACCACCAGTTTCGAAGAAGAGTCTGTACGTTCACGGAAAATCCTCCCGGAAATCGTTTTGTGGCACTCTATCACGGAGAATGCGGAATGTCAATCCCTGAATGTGACGGTGTGTGACGGGACAGGGAAAATGTCATCCCTGAAACGGGACAGGGATAATGTCATCTGTCATTCTCTGTGGATGATGAGGAGCGAGTGTTTCTTGAACCTGCAAGACGCGAAGAAAGCGGCGGGTCCGGACAGGGTTGCGAAAGGGGAGGGCGCGGCGGCGGAAGAGGCTTTGGACTTGGGCGACTCATGTGAGGCTGCGGTCGTAGCGTTTGATGAGAAGGCGCTTGAAGTCGGTCTTGTCCGACGGGCCTGGACCGTCCAACAGGAATCGAGCGCCCTGTTCTCCAACCCCTTGAATTCCAGCCGGTCGTTGAAAATCCGGTTCGGGATGGTCCAGGCCGGGGCAAAGAGATGTACGGTGGTGTTTTCCCCCTTGACGCAGCCCATGTTCTGACATAGACTCCATTGAGTTAGATATGTCAAACAATCCGGCACGCTTCCGTAAAACACGTCGCATGGCGGAAAAATCCGCTTCGGAGAAACATTTTGGAGGGAGAGTTCATGGTCACGGAATCCACGGAAAATCTGCTTGCTGAAATCTATCGTTTAACCCGGCGGGCGCCCCACGCCCACACGAAGGAGATCGCCGCGCGGCTCGGCGTGAGCATGCCCACCGTATCGGCGAAGATCATTCGGTTGGCTGAGGATGGGTACGTGAACCACGCGTGGCGCAGGGGCGTGACCCTCACCGAGGAGGGGCGATGTCTCGCGCTTCGGGTACTGCGACGGCACCGTCTGCTGGAGACGTTTCTCGTGGAGATGCTCCATCTCTCCATCGACGAGGTGGACGAAGAAGCACACCGGCTGGAGCACGTCGTTTCCGACCGGCTGCTCGATGCTCTCGACGCGGCACTGGGATATCCCGAAACGGATCCCCACGGCCACCCCATTCCCACGGGAGCGGGACACATGGCGGATCCCGAGTATGGATGGCTCTCCGACGCTTTGGCGGGAGAGCGAGTGCTCGTGCGCCAGGTGAGCGACCGTGACCGGGATCATCTGTGCTATCTGAGGAAACTCGGCGTTGTTCCCGGGGCGGTTCTCTCGGTCCTGGAAAGGGCACCTTTCAACGGGCCGCTCACGCTCGGCATCGATGAAAGGACCGTGGTTCTCGCTCACGTCATGGCGAAGACGATTGCCGTTACGGTTGTCGGTGAGGTGTGCCCCGAAGAGGGGCGCTGCCCGGAAGAAAAGGAGAGACGGACGGAGGTTGTGGTAAATGGGTGCGACATGGGAGGCATGGAAGGCTCGGATGGAGACGCTGCCTGAGGACAGGTGTTCCTTTGAGAAGTGGCTGTTTCTTCAGGTGGCGGGTGTTCTTTTCGCAGGAAAGGCGGGGGAGCTGCTCACCCTTGGAGTCGGTCCGTGCCGATGGGAACTCCGGAGGCAGATCGACCGGGCCCAAGCGCTCGCGCACGCCTGGGGATGTTCTTTCGCGGAGTTGACCCGGGAGGAGTGTTGCGCCCGGGTTGTCATCTACGCCCCGGCGGCTGTGCGAAAGGCGCTTTCCGAGACGCCTCCGTGGGTCTTCGAGAAAATCGGCTACGCCGGGAACCTCGACGGAGAGGCCTTTCTCGCCGAAGTGGGACGGCGCTGGCAGCAGAGCGGGCGGATTCCCCACGAGGTCGGATTGGCGCTCGGCTATCCCGTCAAGGATGTCCTCGGGTTTATGGGCCTGGTCTCCCTTCCGGGGGCAGGCGGATGCGGCTGGAGGATCTTCGGAGACCCCGGTCCGTCGTTGCGGCGCAGCCGCCGTTACGCCCTTGCCCGAGAGCGGGCGGTCGCCTTTCTGGGCGATGCGGGCCGAAAGACGACGGAACGGGCCTTTCGGCCCGCTCCGTCGATGGTGCGTGTTGCGACCTGACGCTTACGCCTTGGAGATGGCGCCCACGGGGCAATGGGGAACACAGCGGACAGCGGAAAGATTTGTGCAGTCGTTGCAAAGGTTCCGGTCGATGACGTAACTCTTCCCGTGTTCCGCGATGGAGATCGCGTTTCGGGGACACTGAGGACGACACGCGTCGCAGAGGACACAGTTCTCGCTGATCTGATGAGCCAAGGTGAACGCCTCCTTTTTTGAATGACCCTTGAGCATGGTCTGAGGGTACAAAATAAGGGGTTGTCAGTCAATAAAAATTTTAAAAATAAAGGTCTCTCTTTCGAGAATGAGGAGGTCCTCTCTGCGTTTTCACGTCCTCCGAAACGGCACTCTTGTCCGCCGGGACCGAGCCGCCGGAGGAGGACAGGCAAAGGAGGTGACGAACATGTAGCGTTTCGTGTCTCGTCGCAGTTCTCGGTCGATCGTTGCCGGATCCGCGGGATTTTCGGAAAGAATGCATGAAGGAGGCCGCCATGGCGAAGACAGTCGTGATATTCGGATCAACCACGGGAAACACGGAGTCCGCGGCAGGAAAGATCGGAAGTGCCTTCGGGGAGGCGGAGCTCAAGGCGGTGAGCGCGAAGGCGCTTGAAGAGGCGAAGGAGTATGATCTCCTCATCCTCGGTGCCTCCACGTGGGGGTACGGAGAGCTTCAGGACGACTGGGTATCGGTCGTCAAGGATCTGGAAAAGCTCGATCTGACAGGCAAGAAGGTGGCCCTGTTCGGCACGGGCGATCAAAGCTGCTATCCCGATACGTTTGTGGATGCCCTGGGCCTTCTCTACGAGGCACTGAAGAACTCCGGGGCCGAATTCGTCGGGGAATGGCCCACGGAGGGATACGAGCATTCCGGCTCAAAGGCCGTGAAGGACGGAAAGTTCGTCGGATTGGCCCTGGACGAGAACAACCAGCCCGACGAAACGGAAGCGAGAATACGAGCTTGGGTTGCGCAGGTGAAAGCTCAGGCTGGAATCTAGAGGAGTGCCGCGGTCACGTTCCTTTCAACGGCTGGGCTCTCCGGAACATGCGAAGAACGGGGCGGCGCAGGAGTGAAGGTGGAATGATGCTCCGAGTGACAACGCCCCGGAGGCATCGATCGCATGCGGAGGTGTCGTCCTTGAAAAAAGCGGCACCGAACGATGACGCCGTGGATCGAGCGCCGCAAAAGAACGGAGAAACTCGTCGGAAGGATGTCCGGACGATGGGGTGCGGCAGCGGAAGACGATGATGGGAACGCGAGAACGAGAAGGAGGGGGCGGCCACTTTCGCCCCCTCCTTCTCGTTCTCGCGTTCTTCGGATATCCGGCGTGCTGTTCTTGCACCGCTCCCGTCGCAGAGGTGTTCGAACGCTCTTTGCCCCCGCGCCATGAAGGAATGCGGTGTATCCCGAAAGGGTGTGCGCTGTCCCGACGTGGCTGCCCCCGGGATCTCGGGAAAGAAGGCCGAAGAGTGCTCCCCGTCAGGGGCGCATGTATCGGTCTCCTCCGTCAACGGTCATCCTTTCGGATACGGTGTGCGCACGCACTTTCCACGCCGCCGGCGGAGGAGAAACGCCCCGGGCAGGAGGAGCGGCAGGGCAAAGGGCATGGCGCCGGTGTTGCAACCGCCGCCGCCGCTGCTTCCACCGCCTCCGGAGGAGCGCACGGTGAGGAGGAACTCCTCCTCCGTGCCTCCCACGGCATTTCCGTGGCTGTCGAAGGCGGAAAGACGCACCGTGATGGTGCGGGTGTCGATGTCCCCGGACAGGGGAATGTCATGGCGGAATTCGTAGAGGGACGGCCGGTTGTCGACGCCGAAACGGGTCAGCTCCACCATGCGGTCGAAGGAAACGACCTCCTGCCCTTCCTCGAAGAGCGCGTAGCGTACCGTATTGATGCGGTTTTTCACGGTGTAGGTTCCGTCGGAGGAGACCACCACGTCGGAGAGAGCGGGCTGAATGGGCACGACGACGCCGAAGAGGCTCACGAGCTGACCGGGCTTGGCCTCCACGCCGTCGGCGACGTTCCAGTCCACCTGCTTGTCCGCCAGATCGGGGGAGCAGACATAGTCCGCGGCGGGCACGTTCGAGATGCCGTTTCCCCGGATCTCCGCCCGGGTGAGGACGAGGCGGTCGTCGGTGTTGAAGGGGACGATGGTTCCCTGACGGATGGCGACGGTTCCGTCTCCCACGTCGTAGCTCACGGCGGGATCGCCGATGTCGTAGTGGTGACAGAGCAGCGACGGTGCCCGGAGCCGGAGGGCATGGGCCATGCCGCCGATTTCCACGACCTGGCTGGTGCTCGTGGCGTGGATGTTGTAGAGAATGGCCCGGACTTTTCCGCTCAGGTATTCCAGGGTATCGTTGGGACGCCAGCGGCGTACGATCTCGTAGAAGAGCGAACCGCCTCCGGGGAGGTCCGAGGCGCTCCAGTAGCCCGGAAAGGGGTCGAGGTAGAGGTGAGAACCCTCTGCGGCGGCGAAGGCGGTCACTTTGTCCATGTGGCTCTTCGGACTGAATCGGGCGAGGATCTTGTCCGGCACGGAACCGAAGACCAGAGGAATGCTCACGGAGGCGAGCGGCACTCCCGCGTTTCCCACGGCGGAGAGCGTGAGGGTGTAGTTCCCTTCCTCAAGGTCCGTCGTGTAGGCAATGGCGTAGGTGCTGTCGAAATCCTTCGTTCGTCCTCCCTGGATGACTGCGGCGCAGTAGGTCTCCTGCACCACTGCCCGAATCGCCGGGTCGTAGATGCTCCCGGGCCGGGCCGGGTCGTACACCAGATCGGGAAGGGGCGCTGCCAGGATGTCCGCGGTGGTGTAGGGAGTCCGGCCGTTTTCGTACTCCGTGAGGATCGCCGCTGCCGGCGTGAGCCCCGAGGCGTCCACGGCGCTGGTCACGGTGCGCACCGGCGAGGGGTTGCCTTCTCGGTAGAGTTCGAAACGGACGTTGAAGGGTTGTTCCTCCGGTGTTTTCCCCTCTCTGTCCAGAGAACAGACAACGGTGAAGTCCCGGGTGGGAGCCAGTATCCGACCGCTCTCGGAGGGAAAGAGAACGGACATGCGAAGCGCCTCGGCTTCGCGGACGGCTCCGCAGCAGCAGAGAAGCGTGCAGAGCGACACGACGAGTCTCTTCATTGACGGCCACCTTCTTCTTCGAGATTTTCGAGTTGTAAAGAACGAAAAAATTTTCCCGTCTCCGGGCGGTTTCGGAATGTTCCGGCGAGAGTCGGGCAACCTCCGGTTCGTACCCTTTTCCGCTTCGTAGAGCCTCCAAGCTCCCATAGTACGCTGGAAAAGCTCGTGTTTCAATGCGGGCTACGCCTTCGCACGTCCCGTTGTGTGCTTTTCGGAGACGAACGCAGGGGTGCTTCCCTCTTTTCGTTCGCTCCCGGATGCCCTATCCTAAAGAAAAGATGCGAGGAAACGAGGAGCTAGAGCGGCCCGCTCGTGTGATGTTTCACGATGCCGCGCCGTTTCGGAGGGGGGGAGGACCGTGACACTCGACGCGTTCACGGAGATGGCCCATCGCGTGGTGGATGAAATTCCCCCGGTGCTTTGTCGGGGGCTCTCGGGAGGCTTTCTCGTCGTGCCCCAGAGAATGACCGACCAGGGATATCTTGTGTTGGCTCACTATGTGTCCGAGGGATCCCTCGGAAGCCGTGTCGTTTTCTACTACGGCTCTTTCCGGGAGATGCTCGCGGGCGAACCGCCCGAGGTGTGGGAGGCGGAACTGCGGGAGACCGCCTGGCACGAGATCCGTCACCATGTGGAGAACCTTGCCGGTGTGGACGATCTCGGCATGGAGGACGATCTGCAGATGGAGGAATGGCAGCGCGCCGCCCGTGAAGCGTCCGCGTCGCCCGAAGCGCCATCCCGGAAACGGAGAGGTTTCGGGATGCGCCGGAGGTGGGGGCGGTGAGCGGAAAGCGCGAGGACTCGCGGAAATCGTCGCTGCGATGGAAACGAACCGAGGAGGTGACGAGGCCATGAAGGAGACTGCACGCGGAAAGTGCGTTGCGACGACGCCTTCGGAGGTCATGTGCGGGAACGGACATGTGGCGAAACTACTCTACGCGTCTCCTGTGGGGGTGCTTGAGATACGGGGATGTGCCGAGGGGGTGACCTTTCTCGGATTTTCCGGAAATCCTCCGGAGAACGTGCCGGAAAAGCAAGGCTCCACCTGGGACGGTATGGAGAGGTGCGGGGATTCCCCGTTGCGGAAAAGGGAGCTTCTCGCCTGCCTGGAACGCTGCGCGCAGGAACTCGACGAATACTTCGACGGAACGAGACGGACCTTTTCGGTTCCGCTGTGCCTGGCGGGTACACCTTTTCAACGTCGCGTCTGGGACGTTCTGCGGGGCATTCCCTACGGAGAGACTTTTTCATACCAGGACGTGGCCCGGGCCGTGGGAAACGAGCGGGCCCTCCGGGCCGTCGGAGGGGCGAACAACCGCAATCCCGTGGGCATTCTCGTCCCCTGTCATCGGGTGATCGGCAAGGACGGTCGGCTCGTCGGGTACGGTGGTGGACTCTGGCGCAAGGAGTGGCTTCTCGCGCACGAAAGGTCCCATGCGGAGAAGGTGCGGCCATGACGGACGACATGGTCCGCGAGAGGGCGGAAGCATACCTTCAACTGCTCCGGGAGCGTGGGTGCCGCCTCACCGAACAGCGCCGCATCATCATCGAGACGCTTCTTGAAAACGCCGAGGCCTCGGTGAGTGTCCGGGATCTCGCCGCGAAGGTTCACGAGAAGGATGCTTCCGTCGGTTTCGCCACGGTGTACCGCACGCTCCTGATCCTGGAGGAAATGGACATTCTGCATCAGACGAACCTGGGGGAGGGGTTCTCCCGCTTCGTTCTCTCCGAGAAGGGGGTACATATTCATGTGCGGTGCCGTGTCTGCGGTGCCGTGACACGACTGGAGCAGGAGGACGCGAAGGAGAACATCCTGGAGGAATGGGTCGCCGAAAAGGGATTCTCCCTTGTCCCGCAAAGTGTGCAGCTCGCCGGAATCTGCGAGGAATGCCGGCGAGCCGGACGACGTGAGGAAGACGCGTCGCCCGGCCCCGCTTTTTGTGATCGTGCCGGGCCGATGCGCCCTTTCTGCCGACGAAGGCGTTTCAGGGGCGAGTTTGCATAAAGGGGTTTTTCGCCACGACGCAGCGCCCTCCGGAGTGTTCCCGGAGGGCGCTGCGTCGTGAAGGGAGTTGTCCGGAGTGCTCCGCGTCAGAGCACTATCGCTCTTTGGAAGGGCTTGACGCATTTCGGGGAAAAGGGTAGTCTCTGTAGTAAATGATAGAGATTGTCATTATCAGAAGGAGGATGTCTCATGATCGCCGTTTCCGCAGAGGAAGCCCATGCATCGAGCGACGTTTCTTCCCGGTTTGCGCGCGCTCCCTTCGTGTTGCTTTTCTCCGACGAGGGGGTCTTTTCCGAAGCCCTTGTCGGCGAAGGAGGAGCCGATTCGGGCGCCGGAGGCGCCATGGTGCGGAAGCTCGCCGAGCGGGGAGTGACCGACGTGCTCCTGCCCCAGGTCGGTCCGAAGGCCGGGGCCGCGCTCGCGGCGGCGGGTATGCGTGCGTGGGGGCTTTTCGGCGACGCGTGGAGCGCCGAGAGGGCCGTCCGGGCGTTTCTCGCGGGAGAACTGCGGGAGATGCCGCTGTAGACATCACACATCGAGGAGGTTCTTCTTTCATGTCCGATTCTGTTGCATCGTCCTGTTCCGGTTGCCCTGAGGCGGCGACCTGCAACGAAACACCCGAGGCCTGTTCTCTGCCCCCGAAGAAGGAAAAGGGCGCGGTGCGCCGGCTCGTCGCCGTGGGGAGCGGTAAGGGGGGAGTGGGAAAGAGTTCCGTCACGGCACTCCTTGCCGTGGCGCTGGCGAAAGAGGGGAAGAAGGTGGGGATTCTCGACGCGGACGTCACCGGTCCCTCCATTCCGAAACTCCTCGGGATACGGGCTCTTCCGGAAGGTTCACCGCTGGGCATGGTCCCTCCCCGGTCGCCGGAACTCGGCATTTGCGTCATGTCGGTGAACCTCCTCCTGGAGGATCCCGCAAAACCTGTGATATGGCGCGGTCCTCTGGTGGGAAATCTCGTGCGCCAGTTCTGGGAGGACGTTTTCTGGGACGAACTGGATGTCCTTCTCGTGGATCTTCCTCCCGGAACGTCCGATGCTCCTCTCACGGTCATGCAGAGTCTTCCGCTGGACGGCATGCTCGTGGTGACCTCGCCGCAGGAGCTTTCTCTCATGGTCGTGGAGAAGGCCATGCACATGACGAAAATGTTGCACGTGCCGCTTCTCGGTCTGGTGGAGAACCTCTCCTTCGCGGAATGTCCGAAGTGCAAGGAGCGCATCGAACTCTTCGGCCCCAGCCACCTCGACGCGTTTGCAGAAAAATGGAACGTTCCCGTTCTCGGGCGTCTTCCCTGGGATCCTTTCATTTCCCGCCTGGGGGACAAGGGGCGGCTGGAGGAGTACGCCGATCTCGCTCAGGGAGATTCTCTCGATGCTCTGGCGACGACCTTCCGGGAGATACTGCAGCTCGCCTGAAGAGAGACGGACACAAGAACGACGGAAAGGCTCCCGAGACTCTTGGGGAGCCTTTCCGCGTCTTTGATTCTCGGCGGGATATTTTCCCCTGTTGGGCATCAAAAAATGCGCGGAAAGCTCTTGACGAATCCTGACACGCGCTCTATTATTGATATAGATGTTCAATATCAAAAAGGAGGAGTGCAACCATGCCGGGACGCAATGGAACGGGTCCACGCGGAATGGGGCCGGCTACGGGGCGGGGGTTTGGACCCTGCCGTGGTGGAGCGCGAAGGGGGTTCTGCAGAGGAGGGGCGTTTCAGGCCCGAGGCGGTTGGGGTGGCGGCATGCCGCTGTCCCAGTGGGTGCCTTCTTCCGAGGCGGAACGAAACGCTCTGGAGCAGGAGGCGGACTACCTGGAGCAACGCTTGAACCAGGTGCGGAGCCGTATGGCGAGTTACGGGAAAACGGAGGAATAATCGTGACGATGGCGTCGAAGGTGGCTTTCGCAACTGAGGGGGGACTGGTGTCGGCTCATTTCGGACATGCCCCGGTTTTTCTGGTGGTGACCATCGAGGGTGGTCGCGTTCTTTCCCGGGAGGAGCACCCCAATCCCGGGCATGTTCCGGGTGCCCTGCCCAAGTGGCTTGCGAATCTCGGAGCGACCTGTGTTGTCGCGGGAGGCATGGGGGAGCAGGCGCGCCGGCTTTTCGAGGCGAGCGGCATCCGGGTGATCGTGGGCGCTTCGGGGAATGTGGAGCGGGTGCTCGAGACCTATCTCTCGGGAACGCTTTCCGGAACGGAAAGTTTCTGCAGCGGCAGTGGCACCTGTGGAGACCATTCCCATCACGCTTCCTGAGGAGCGGCGGAAGGTGTCCTTTCGTCTCGCCGTCGCCAGCGGCAAGGGTGGAACAGGCAAGAGCTGTGTCGCCGCGTCGTTGATCCTCGCTGCGGAGGATCGGGTTCTGGCAGTGGATGCGGACGTGGAGTGTCCCAATCTCGGCGGTCTTCTGGACTGGGAGAAGTGGGAGAGCGCTCCCGTCCGTATACCCCGTCCCCAGGTCGATCCGGATCGCTGCGACGGGTGTGGCGCCTGTGCCGATGCGTGTCGTTTTTCCGCCATGCTGGTCTTCGGCAAAGGCCCCGCCCGGGTGAACGATCTCTGTCACGGTTGTGGCGCCTGCGCGCTCGTCTGTCCTAAAGGGGCGATTTTCGAGGAAGGCGTTCCCGTGGGGTGGATGACGAGAGGGCGCGGACGGGGCAGGGATGTTCTGGAAGGGCGCCTTTCCGTGGGGCAGGCCAATCCTGTCCCCGTTCTGGAGGAACTGCTCGCCGTGGCGGTTGGTAAAGGACGTGATCTGGTGGTGGACTGTCCTCCCGGAACGTCCTGTTCGCTCGTGGCGGCCCTGCGTTTGTGTTCGGAGGCGCTTTTCGTCACGGAGTGCACGCCCTTCGGCGCGGCGGACCTCTCTCTTGCACTGGACGTTGCGGAAGCGCTGCAAAAACCCGCCATGGTGGTGCTCAACCGGAGCGACCTCGGGGACGGCGGCGCGGAGGAACTCTGCCGAAGGCGAAACATTCCCGTAGTGGCGCGTTTCCCCTTTTCCCGCGCTATTGCGGAAGCCTATGCCTCGGGAATTCCTCCCTACCTTGTGGACGAGGTCTGGCGGAGTGCCATGGATGCTCTCTGGGCCGAGCTGAAGGAGCGTTCCCGATGAGTGTCTTGCGGGAGATTGTGGTTCTGAGCGGCAAGGGCGGCGCTGGCAAGACCTGCATCACCGCCTCTCTTGGCGCCGTCCTTCCGGAGGCGAAGGTATTTTGCGACGCCGACGTGGACGCGCCGAACCTGGAGCTGCTCCTCGCTCCGGAAATTCTTGAGGAGGAGCCCTTCGAAAGCGGCCTTCGCGCGGAAATCGATCCGGGTGCCTGCACAGGCTGCGGTCGGTGTGAGGCGGCCTGTCGTTTTCGTGCCGTCGTGGTTCGGGACGGACGTGCCCGGGTGGATGCTTTTGCCTGTGAGGGATGTGGCGTCTGTGCCCTGGTCTGCCCGGAAAGGGCCGTGTCCTTCGTTTCCGTCGTGCAGGGGCGTCTTTTCCGGAGCCGCACCGTTCTCGGACGTTTCGAACATGCCCGTCTCCGGCCCGGAGGGGCCAACTCGGGAAAACTCGTGCAGCTCCTGCGGCGGCGGGCCCGGGAGACGGCACTCCGTGAAGGCGTCTCGGTGCTCCTCGTGGACGGACCTCCCGGCATCGCCTGTCCTGCCATCTCGTCCCTCGCCGGTGCGAACGCGGCCCTGCTGGTGACGGAACCCACCGATTCGGCCCGAGCGGATCTGCTGCGCATCGCCGAGCTGGCCGGACGTTTTCGCGTTCCCTTCGGCATTGTTCTCAACAAGGCGGACCTTTCCCGCGAGGGTGCCCGCAGGACGGAAGAACTCTGTGCGGAGCGCCGCTGGCCGCTTCTTGCTCGGTTTCCCTTTGTTGAAGAAATTCCGCGGTGCATCGCCCGACGAGAGGTCCCGGCGAAACCCTTGGGGGAGGAGCTGCACCACCTCGCGGAACGTCTTTCTCTTTTGCTTCCCAAAGCGGCGGAGTGCAGGATGGGAGTGTAGCGGAGGCGCTTGCTCCCGGCGGAAGAAAACGGTGTTTCGTGCAGTTGTGTGCGTTCCGCCTGCGCAAAAAGATTTTCATGGAGTGCGGCGCTCTGCGGCGGTCC